>Ga0209723_1007199_pt1 | contig 10287 bp, 12 predicted proteins | sample BiotimSIPDNA_2_FD_185750 | JGI IMG/M metagenome (GOLD analysis project Ga0209723, IMG submission 185750) | Anaerobic biogas reactor microbial communites from Washington, USA - Biogas_R2 time_0 SIP DNA (SPAdes) (version 2) | ecosystem: Engineered > Bioreactor > Anaerobic > Unclassified | place... | reverse complement strand
ACAGTTTACTATGGCGCGCCTGTGGCGATTCGAACGCCAGACCCTCGGCTCCGGAGGCCGATACTCTATCCGCTGAGCTACAGGCGCATTGCCGCCCCAAAAGGCGAAGCTTATTCTACCCTCGAATGAAGGAACCGTCAAGGAGAGGAGAATTGTCACTCAATATGGCGGCTGATACCGTGACCAGGTCATAAAAATATCGTGGCCGATGCTCTATGTTCCGGCGTGACGGGAACATTGGAGTGTAATACTTTTCATTCCGGCCCGGAAATATTTCCTGATAATAATTGAAACAGTTTTTAATTGCTTCTTGTCAAAAAAACCCCCTGGGTCCATACTTATATAAGCCTCAGGACTACAGTTCCAGAAATCAGCCGGCAGATCATTCCAAATCCGCCTTGGGATATAACATAATTTCCCAAGATATCCAGTCCGGGGAGGTTCTCATGCTCGATAAAAAAACACTTCTCATCGTCGCCGCGATCGTTCTTTCAACTGTTGTGGTAACCGGGGGGATGTTCATTCTGGCCGAACGCTTCGACCGCAGATTCGCTCTCGAATCTGAGATCGCAGAGCTTAAGGCGGAAAAAGCAGGGCTTGAAGCACTTCTGGACCAGGCACTGAAGACGCTCCACCATGAGCGGCTGCTCCATTTCAATGGCGCACCCGAAGATGGGGAGGGTGCGCGTCAGCAGCCTAACGGCAGGGAGTGACTGTAAAAAGCGATGCATGCCCGGGCACGGAGCCTGCATGTTTCTGCTGACAGTGTTTTTGTCAGGATTTGCTCTTTCTCTTTTCCAGGAACTCCTTCAGGACAAGGGCATGGTTGTGTTGCTCGTCCTTTGCGGCATACACAAGTGTCACGGTTCCCCGGGCGGCATGCTCCAGGATCGCCGTTACACTGCTGTTGTTATTATCCAGCTCCTGCGTCACGGTTATTCTGCAGCTCACCGAAATAATGCGTTCTGAATTCCTCCCACTTCGCCGGATCGTGGCAGAAATCCTTCCTGAGTTCAGGACTCGGGGCGGCATCCTTGAGCCAGAGATCGATGCCTGCTCTCTCCTTCGAGATCCCTCTCGGCCAGAGCCTGTCCACGAGGATCCTGAAACCGTCGTCCGGGTCTGCCGGTTCGTAAATGCGCTTCAGCCGTATGGTCATGCTTTCGCCTCCTGTCACTGGGGCCGGCCTGAAAAGAACGGGCTGCCCGATTTCGTGTGACTTCTCTTCCTCTCAGCGCCTGAATGAAACCACAGTCACCCCGAAACCTCCCTCGGAGGGTCCACCGAGGCGGTAGGAAGCAACATATTTCAGCGAGGCGCAGAGAGCATGCACCTCCCGCCGCAGAATACCCTCTCCCCTGCCGTGAATGACGGTCACCTGGTCGTACCCCAGCCGCATTGCCTGGTCAAGATACCGTTCCACGACCGGGAGCGCTTCATGGACGTTCATCCCCCTTACCATGACGGAAGGAGGGACCCTGTCAGGTGCAGAGGAAGAGTGTTCCTGCACCGTGATAGATTTCGGCTTCTTTTCAGTGGGAACAAGTTTTTTTACGTCCACTTCCATCTTCATGGCACCGGCCCTGAGGATGGCACGGTTGCCCTTCAGCGACTCTATAACACCCGCCACACCTGTTCCTGCGACCTGGGCGATGCCTCCAACGACCGGCGTGAAGCCTGAGGACGGAATGTTCCGAAGAAGGCGTTTTTCCTGGTTCTGCTCGAGTTTCTTTCGTTCAGTGCGCACTTTCTCACCTGTTTCCCGTATTTGCCTGTGGACTGCGGATTTTGCCGCATCTTCTAGATTTTTCAGCAGATCGCGGCTTGACTGCTCCGCCTTTTCAAGTAAGGCGGCGGCTTTTTTCTCAGCCTCAGAGAGTATTTTGTCCTTCCTGAATTCAATTTCCCTCATTTTCTCAGAGTACAGCTCCCGCTCCTCCGAAAGCTTTTTCCGGAGCAGCGCCGCCTCGCTTTCTTCCCTGTCAAGCCACGCCTTTCGCTCATTCAGTTCGGCAATAAGGTCCTCCACGGGGACTTCCCTTTCACTGAGCGCCTTCCTGGCCTTTTCAAGCACATTCTCCGGAAGGCCGTATTTCTGGGCTATCAGTATGGCGTTGCTTTTTCCCGGAATGCCGAGGAGCATCCGGTAGGTGGGAGACAGAGACTCGGCGTTGAACTCCATGCTGGCGGTCTCAACTCCGGGGGCTGTCAGAGCATATTGTTTCACCGGGTTATGGTGGGTGGTAGCCAGTGTCAGTCCCTTCTCCCTCGTCAGCGTATCGAGGATGGCAATGCCGAGGGCCGCCCCTTCCTGGGGATCGGTGCCTGCCCCAAGTTCGTCGAGGAGGACCAGGGACGTGCGGTCCGACTTCTCGAGGATGGAAATGATGTTTTTTACATGAGCGCTGAACGTTGAGAGGTTCTGCTCAATACTCTGTTCATCACCGATATCGGCGAAGAGGGAGCTTATTTTCCCAACCACGGAGTCCTCTTCAGCCGGCAGCGGGAGACCGCACCACGCAAGGTAGACGCAGACTCCTGCCGTTTTGAGGACCACTGTTTTTCCTCCCGTATTAGGACCCGTGATGACAAGGCTTCGAAACCTGTCCCCGCATTTTATGGAAACAGGGACCGCGGCATCCCCGAGAAGGGGGTGACGTGCGTCATGGAAGGAAAACATGGTCTTTTCGGTGAGCTGGGGGAGCTTCCACTTTTTTTCGTGCATGACCGCGGCGGCACCGTAGAAGAGATCGAGCATGGCCAAAACTTCTTCTGTTTCTCTCAGGGGGCGCTCTTTCGACAGGAGTTTTTCTGTTTCTCTCAGGGGGCGCTCTTTCGACAGGAGTTTTTTCGTGAGCTGCCTGAATATGGCTTCCTCTTCCTCCCGCTCATCACGGACCCTGAGAGCGAGCCTATTGTTCAGCGGAACCAGCGAAGCCGGCTCCATATAGACCGAGCTTCCCGAACCGGACCGGTCGACCACGGTCCCGGGAAAGCGGTTCACGAATTCCTGCCTGACGAGAAAGACAAAGTGGCCGTTCCTGTAGGCGGTGACCCTTTCCTGGAGCATATGGGAGAGGGAGGGGTTGTCGAGAATGCCTTGTGCGGCCCTTCGAACCTGCCGCCGGAGGGATTCAAGATCTCTTCGTATTTCCGCCAGCGCGGGGGATGCGGAATCATAGAGCCTGCCTCCGTCATCGAGGACCCCGAGTGCGTCCGCTTCATTTGAAAAATCCCGTGCCTGACGGTATGGCCCTTCAAAAAGGGGATAGGCTCCCCTGTATTTTTCAAGATGTTCCCTGGTCATCCGGGAAAGGGCAAGGAAACGTGCCGCGGCAGCGAGTTCCTCGCCGGAAAGCATTCCGGACCTTTTTGCCTCTGCGAGGAGGGGGGAAATGCAGGAGGCGCTGTTCCACGGCCACTCGCCGAAGCTGTCCCTGCATGAAATATAGTTCCGGAAGAGTTCCATCCGTTCCTGAAGCGCTTCAAGGGCGGCACGGGGACGCAGGGAGGCAAGGGCTGACAAGCCGAGTTCGCCCCTTACTCTGGAGGCGAACTCGGCGATGACCTTCGGTATTTCGAGGATCCGCAGTATATCTTCACTGACCTGCATTCGTTTCTCCCGCTTCTGAAGGGAAAAGAGGCGGAAGGTTCAGGCTGGGGAGCGAAAAACCTTCCGGAAAGAGTCCGTGGTTCTGCAGAAATATCTGGATATTCGGCCATGCCGCGTCCGCCCCGCGCATGACATAGCTGGATCCCATCCACTCCGTGGGGAAGAAGGGTGAGTATGTCGTGATACCCACGTAGAGGAAAAGGATCAGGACTCCGCCCTTCAGTATTCCGGCAGCAAAGCCCAGAATTCTGTCGGCGAACGTGAGGGAGGCGAATTTGATGAATGCCCTGATTATCCGGCAGACGGAAGCTGCAAGAACAACAACCGCAATGTAGATGGCAACCATGAATCCAACAGAAACCATGGATTCGTTCGCTCCGGGGGTCATGGACATCATCCAGGCAGCCGGAACAGATGAGTATTTCCATGCAAGGAATACACCCCCAAGGGTGCCGATAATGGAGAAAATTTCCCCCGTCAGACCGCGGAAGAGCCCCCTAAGGGCAAACGTGGCCACGATCAGGGCAATTGCGGAGTCAAAGACAGATGCAAAGGTAAAGGTCATAGGGTCTCCTCATCCTTCAGTTCAATAAGTGATTTTTCCAGTTTTCTTCCCAGTTTTTCCAAAATCCAAGCTAACTGCAGGCAGGAAAGGAGAAGCAGGTTCTCCTGGTCAAGGGAACCGGAAAACTCCTTTGTGATCTCTGCCGACAGGGAAGAGATCCCCTTGAGGCTTTCATCGTCCAGGGTAGTTTTCAGGAAATAGGATTTCTTCCCTATCTGGATATTCACTTCGCGAAGGGAGGCATCCACGCCTAAGGTCTCCTTTCACCTCTGCCGTCGTGGTTCACTGGCTGAGGCTGGGATTGGGGCTGCCTGTTCTCGGGAAGGATGGAGTTCAGTTTCTCAAAAAGCGTCTTCATCTGTCCCTCGACCTGGCTCTTTTCCCTCTGGAAAGCCAATTTTTCTCTTTCAATAATTTCAAGATTCCGCTGGTTTTCTTTCGACACGCGGATACACTCAAGTTCCTTTTCGGCAAGTTTATTCTTCAGCTCGTTATTTTGGAGACGAAGCTGGTCCCTTTCATTTTTCAGGGATGCCATCGCCTCGGAGATCCTGTCCGCCAACTGCTCAATTTGACTGATCGTCACCATTTTCCGGATTCCTCCTATCGTAGGATATAGCCCAGGGCTTCCAGTTTTTTCCGCACACAGGCGTGGACACCGTCGACCTCGCTGTCGGTGAGTGTTTTGTCATCCCGCTGGTACGCCAGCGAAAAAGCGAGGCTGCGGTGTCCCTCGGGTACCCCTTTGCCCACGTAGATATCAAAAAGACGAACATTCCTCAGCAGTTCCCCGGCTTCTTCGCGCATGTGGCGGACGACGTCCTCCATGGGGCTTTCCGATGGAACGAAGAGGGAGATGTCCCTGTAGAGGCTGCGGTGTCCCTCGGGTACCCCTTTGCCCACGTAGATATCAAATAGACGAACATTCCTCAGCAGTTCCCCGGCTTCTTCGCGCATGTGGCGGACGACGTCCTCCATGGGACTTTCCGATGGAACGAAGAGGGAGATGTCCCTGTAAACGGGCGGGAACTGAGAGCTCTCCCGGAATGACGGGAGAACATCTTTTTCAAAAGGTTCAAGGTCGAGTTCAAAGGCATAAAGCGGTGCACAGTCCAGATCTCTCTCAATGGAAGGTTTCAGGCGGAGCAGGTACCCTACTTTCCTGCCGTCCTTCTCGATCCCGGCGGTCTGGCCTCCGTGACCGAAGGGTTCCTCACCCTGCACAAACTGCAGCGATACATGTCTGCTTCCGGCAAGAGCCAGGATGTCACCCTTGAGGGAGAAGAGATCATCGGCTTCCTGCGGTCCGTAGGGAAGCCGGGGATCCCTGCCTCCGTATACGAGACCTGCAATGCGTTCAATTTCTTCATGGCCGCCCTCTTCGAGCGGGAGAAAAACCCTTCCGAGCTCAAAAACCATTACGGGAGACTTCCAGCCTGCAAGGGAGGTCTGTTCTGCGCTGCGCAGAAGACCGGGCAGGAGGATCGTCCTCATTACAGACTGCTCCCCGCTTAGGGGGTTGGCAAGCTCAAGAGGACGTGCTCTTCTGTCATTCTCCGGGAGCCTGAGAAGCTTCACGAAGGAGGGGGACAAAAAGCTGTAGTTTACGAGCTCCACATATCCCCTGGAAAGAAGTGTTCTGCGTATGTCGCCTTTCAGGCGCGTAACGGACCCGATGTCTCCCCTGCCGTAAAGCACCTGGGGAAGTCTCGGCTCCATGGTTTCATTATACCCTCTTATGCGCCCGACCTCCTCCAGGAGGTCTTCCTCGATGGTGATATCGGGACGCCACGAGGGAACATTGAAGGTCCGCTTTCCCTCTTCAGCGGCTATTTCTTTCAGCCCGAGCCTCTGCAGGATCTGCGACGCTTCGTCGAGGTCTCCTGTGAGGAGTATTTTCTGCAGCATCTTTCCGGTAATGCTCACGGTCACCTGGTCTTTCCGCTCAGATGAAGCACTCCGGATGACGTAGGCGGATTGGGCGGAGCCCCACTCTTTCAGGAGGTTCGCGATATAGTTGAGAGCGATTTCGGCAAGGGCGGAATCGACCGTTCGGGCATACCTGAATGCCGCCTCAGAGTTGATGCCCAGTCTTCGCGAAGTCCGGCTCACACGTATTGCATCGAAGGAGGCCGATTCAATGTAAACGCTGCGGGTTTCAGGGAGGATCTCGCTGTTCTCGCCCCCCATGACCCCGGCTATGCCGATGGGGTTCCCTCCGCTGGTAATGAGTAGGTCTGTATCCTGAAGAGAGTGGCTCTTGCCGTCAAGAGTCCTGATGGTCTCTCCCTGAACGGCCGGACGGACCGTGATCTCAGGAGCCGCAAGGCGTCCCGCATCGAAGGCGTGGGTCGGCTGGCCCAGGGTGAGCATGGCGAGGTTGGTTGCGTCCACCATGTTGGATATGGGCCTCATGCCGAGGAATGAGAGGGCAATGCGTACGCGAAGGGGTGATACGCCAGGGACAAGGCCGGTGGCGAGCCCGAGGCAGTATTTTCTGCATCCGTCGTCCTCGAGAGTGATCCCCCTGAATTCTGACGGCCATTCTTTCGGCTCTGCCGGTGCAGGGGTTTGAGCGGGGTCGTTCTTCCATTCTGTGCCGGGAAAAAGGGCGTATACCTCCCTGGCCACTCCGAGCAGGCTGAGCAGGTCTCCCCTGTTGGGGGTGATGGAGAGGTCAAGGACGGCGTCGTCAAGCCCGAGCCATTTCTTCGCGTCCTCACCGACAGGGGCATCCGGGGAAAGGCGGAGTATGCCGAATTCATCGGCCGCCTCCGGGACTCCGAGTTCTTCAGCCGAGAGAAGCATCCCTTGGCTTTCAACACTGCCGAAACTCCTGGTGCCGAGAACGGAACCGTCAGCGAGCACTGCGCCGGGGCGCCCGTAAGGGACCCTGTCCCCCGCCGAAAGGTTGGGGGCGGCGGTAACAACGACTGCAGTTCCAATTCCGTCGTTCACGGCGGCAACAAAGAGTAAGTCCTTCTCAGGGTGCTTCTCAAGTTTTTCGATGAGGGCTATCCGCACGTCTTTGAGCTGCCTGCAGGGATATTCAATGGATTCCACTTCGCATCCGGTGAGGGTAAGCCTTTCGGCGACTTCTTCAAGGGACGCGGGTATCGAGATGATATCGTTGAGCATATTCCAGGATATGAGCATCAGAGAGCCCTCCCCGAGAGAAGATAGGGCACGTTGCCTTCAAAGAGGACGCGCAGGTCGGTAAGCTTGTATTTCAGCATGGCGAGCCGGTCCAAGCCTACTCCCCATGCAAAACCGTTGTATACCTGCGGATCGATTCCTCCGTACCGGAGCACGGTAGGGTGGACCATTCCGAGCCCTGCGACCTCAAGCCACCCCGTACCCTTGCATATTCTGCAGGAGGGGTTTTTGCCCGAGCATTCCACGCATTCTATGTCAAGTTCCAGCGAGGGTTCGGTGAAAGGAAAATAGCTCGCTCGGTACCGGGCTTTTAGTGAGCGGCCAAAAAGCGCCTCCATAAGCGCCTCCAGGCAGCCCTTCATGTCGGCCACGGAAATATCCTTCTCCACCAGCAGTCCTTCAAGCTGGTGGAACATGGGGGAATGGGTAGGGTCACTGTCACGCCTGTAAACTTTCCCCGGGCACACGATGCGGATAGGTGCACCGAACCTGAGCATGGAGCGCACCTGAACGGGCGATGTGTGGGTGCGCAGAAGCTTTCCGTCCGGGAAATAGAACGTGTCCTGCATATCCCTTGCAGGGTGAGACGCCGGGATGTTGAGCGCCTCAAAATTGTGGAAGTCATCCTCTATCTCGGGGCCGAGAGCCACGGAGAATCCGAGCCCGGCGAGTATTTCAACCACGTCCTGGGTGAGCTGGGCAACGGGATGTATGCCGCCCCACATTCTGCTCCTTGGAGGGAGGGTAACGTCCAGCCTGTTTTTCCGCTCCTCCTCCGCTGATTCAGCTTCCTCTATCTGCGTCTTTTTTGACGCCAGGCGCTGCTCCATTGCGTCCCTGAGAGAGTTTATCGCCTCTCCCGCTGCCGGGCGCTCCTCCGTGGGAAGAGATCCGAGCTTTTTCAGGAAGGAGGTCAACGATCCTTTTTTCCCGAGAAAGGCCACCTTCACCTGCTGCAGTTCATCTGAAGAGGCCGCTCCGGACAATCGTTCCGCGAAGTTTTTTTCAATTATTTCAAGTTCACCGAGGATAGATGTCACTTGCCGATTTCCTCCTTGTCCTTGTCTCGTTCAATGTAATTATTATATTATACGTCTTCCGCCGGAGCAGTTCCATTCCGGCCCGGGACACATGGCCCCTGATGGGTGCAGCAAAAGGACTCACTGTATGTACAATACCATAAAAAAGAGGGTTCCTACCGCGCGAGCGACAGGAACCCAGAGATATCGATCCCGTCCGGATCAGCCTGCGGTTTTCCGCGAAAACAGCGTTACGGGCAGGCAGAAACCGTCCTGCTATTTGCCCAGCGCGTTTCTCGCCTGGTCGGCGAGCTGCGTGAAGGCCGCCATGTCGTTGATGGCAAGCTCGGACAGCATTTTCCGGTTGATATTGATTCCTGCCTTTTTCAGCCCGTTCATCAGGACGCTGTAGGAAAGGCCCTGTGCACGGGATGCGGCATTGATTCGGGTGATCCACAGGCGCCGGAAGTCTCTTTTCTTTTTCTTCCTGTCTGTGTAGGCCCTTGAAAGGGAATGAAGGAAAGCTTCCCTTGCTCTTCTGTACACATTCTTTTTCCGTCCCCAGTACCCTTTGGTGATGGAAAAAAGTCTTTTTCTTTTTTTATCGCTAGCGCTACCACCTTTGACTCGGGGCATCGCACGTCACCTCTTTCATAAAATAAACTTTTCCAGATCCGGTTTTCAGCTGTACGGGAGAAGCTTTCTCATGTACTCCATCTGGGTGTCATCAACGTACCCTTTCTTGCGCAGCTTCCTGAGCCTCGAGGGGCTTTTGCAGCTGAGCAGGTGGCCTCTTCCTGCCTTGCGGTAGGATAGTTTTCCTGTGCCGGTGAACGAAAAACGCTTCTTCGCTCCCGAATGGGATTTAAGCTTTGGCAAAATGTTTTCCTCCTTCCCGGATGATGAGTCAAGATAAAAGCCCGCCGCATCCAGGCGACAGGCGAAAAAGCAGTAAAAATGGAATTCGCGGCCGGTTTATTCTGCTGTTGTCTCAGGCGCTGGAGCCGCCTCCTCTTTCTTTTTTTCATCAACTTTTTTACCGGCGTTCTTTTTCTCAGCGATTTTGCCTGCGTCATTCTTTTCGGGTTTTGTTGCAATCTTTCCCTGCCCCGGGGGAAGGGGCGTCATCATTATCCTCATGTACCGCCCTTCCATGCGGGGTCTGCCTTCGCTCTTGCCAAGCCCCTCGCAGTCTGCGATCACCCGTGCAAGGACTTCTTCTCCCTTGCTCAGGAAGGACATCTCCCTGCCACGGAAAAACACCGATACCTTTACCCTGTGACCGTCTTCCAGGAAGCTCTTGATGGCGCGGACCTTGAAGTCGTAGTCGTGCTCGTCGATCTTCGGACGCATCTTCATTTCCTTCAGGGTCTGCACTTTCTGCTTCTTCCTGGCGTCCTTCTCCTTTTTCTGGAGCTGGTACCTGTACTTCCCGTAATCGAGTATGCGGCACACGGGAGGAGCAGCCTGCGGGGCGACTTCCACGAGGTCGAGCTGGCGTTCCTCCGCCATGCGGATACCTTCAGCTGTCGGGATAATCCCCATCTTGACGCCGTTCTCGTCGATGAGCAGGATTTCGCGGGAGGTAATCTCCCGGTTGACTCTGGGATCTCCGTCTTCTTTTCTTGCTACTATAGCCTTTCACCTCCATGTGAAATATGAAAAGGGGCCGGTGAAGCCACCGGCCCCTCGATACGCAACGAGAGAATCTCTTTGACCGGACAGCAGGAAAAACCGCACGGTGAGAGGGTGGCCCCTCTTCTTTTCTTTCCAAAAACTTGAAGAATATATCATATCGGCGGGAAAAACGCAAATACCAATTCACCCTGCATGGTTTTCCCGTTCACAGCTCAGGATTTCAGGGGGTTGAACTCACCTGCAAGAACTTCCAGGAACTCCTCCAGAGGCATGGAACCAAGGTCTCCCCTGCTCCG
>Ga0209723_1007195_pt1 | contig 10292 bp, 9 predicted proteins | sample BiotimSIPDNA_2_FD_185750 | JGI IMG/M metagenome (GOLD analysis project Ga0209723, IMG submission 185750) | Anaerobic biogas reactor microbial communites from Washington, USA - Biogas_R2 time_0 SIP DNA (SPAdes) (version 2) | ecosystem: Engineered > Bioreactor > Anaerobic > Unclassified | place... | reverse complement strand
CCGGAGGGGCTCCGGGACCGGTCCATTTTCGCCCTTGACATGGGTGCCCTTGTTGCGGGGGCGAAGTTCAGGGGCGAGTTCGAGGAGAGACTGAAATCCGTCCTCAATGAAGTGAAAGAGAGCGATGGAAGGATCATTCTTTTCATCGACGAACTCCACACTATCGTCGGTGCGGGGGCCGCCGAGGGGGCCATCGACGCCGGAAACATGCTCAAACCCATGCTTGCGCGGGGAGAACTTCACTGCATCGGCGCCACTACTGTGGACGAGTACAGGAAGCACATCGAGAAGGATGCCGCCCTTGCGAGGAGGTTCCAGCCCGTGCTCGTGGAGCAGCCCTCGGTGGAAGACGCCATTTCTATCCTCAGGGGGCTGAAGGATCGTTTCCAGGTTCACCATGGAGTGAAGATACGGGACAATGCTCTTGTAGCCGCCGCGGTGCTGTCGAACAGGTACATAACAGAGCGTTTTCTGCCTGACAAGGCCATCGACCTCGTGGACGAAGCCTGTGCCATGATACGGACGGAGATTGATTCTCTCCCCTCTGAACTGGACGCTGTATCCAGAAAAGTCATGCAGTTCGAGATCGAGGAAGCGGCCCTGATGAAGGAGAAAGATGCCGCGAGCGTGGAAAGGCTCAAAGCCCTGAGAGGGGAACTCCAGGAAGCCAGGGAAGAGCAGGTTGGGCTTCGGGCACGCTACGAAGCCGAGAAAGAAGGGCTCACGAATGTACGGGGACTTCGGGAACGAATAGAGTCGGTCCGAAGGGAGATCGAAAAGGCTGAGAGGGAATACGATCTCAATAGGGCAGCCGAATTGAAGCATGGGATCCTTCCCCAGCTGGAGAACGAGCTCCGTGAAAAAGAGGCCTCCATGAAACAGGAAGGGCAGGGCACCAATATACTCCGTGAAGAAGTGACGGAAAACGAGATTTCCGAGATCGTAGGTAAATGGACAGGAATTCCCGTGAACAGGATCCTCGAGGGAGAGAAGGAGAAACTGCTGAAGCTCGACGAGGTCCTTCACCGAAGGATCGTCGGCCAGGACGAGGCTGTTCAGCTCGTGGCTGATGCTGTGCTCCGGGCCCGGTCCGGCATAAAGGATCCGAGGCGCCCCATCGGTTCGTTCATTTTTCTCGGACCTACGGGAGTAGGCAAGACGGAACTGGCAAAGACCCTTGCAGAGGCACTGTTCGACAGCGAGGATAACCTTATCAGGCTGGACATGTCCGAATACATGGAGAAGCATTCGGTTTCCAGGATGGTCGGAGCTCCTCCCGGCTACATTGGATACGACGAGGGGGGGCAGTTGACGGAAGCGGTGAGGCGGAGACCGTACTCGGTGATCCTTTTCGACGAGATTGAAAAAGCGCACCCGGACGTATTCAATATTCTGCTCCAGATACTCGATGACGGCAGGATAACCGACAGCAGGGGACACCTGGTGAACTTCAAGAACACGGTGGTCATTATGACCAGCAATATCGGGGCTCCGCTGCTTCTTGAAGGAATAACCCCGGAAGGTGAAATACGGGATGAAGCCCGCAGTGCTGTTCTGGAAGAACTGCGCCGGGCGTTCAGGCCGGAGTTTTTGAACAGGGTTGACGACGTGGTGCTCTTCAAGCCCCTGACCTCAGGGGAGATCGGCCGGATAGTGAAACTCCTCGCCGCTTCCCTGGAAAAACGGCTGCAGGAGCAGAACATTTCCCTTGAAATAACAGATGGAGCAGCGGGCTTCATCGCAAAGTCCGCCTACGATCCGGTGTACGGCGCACGGCCGCTGAAGCGGTTCATGGTGCGCAGCATCGAGACTCCGGTCGCCCGGATGATCATATCTGGGGAAGCCCGGGAGGGAATGGTCATAGTAGTCGACGAACGGGACGGACGCCTTGAGATAGCCGCAACGTCAGAAAAGAGAACGGAAAGAAAAAAAGAATAAAGATAAAGAGAAAGCCGGAGATAACACTCCGGCTTTTTGCATTATGTTTTTTTGAAAAATGCGGTATTACAATTAACGTTTTTCGTGATACTATTTAGCTCTAACCATTATTTCAAGGAGCGTGTTTTCTTTATGCCGTCAAAAACATACCGGCTCTACAGCCCCGAGAGTTCGGGCTTTAAACTCTCCCTGCTCTCTGCAGGGCATTTTTTCAATGACCTGTACGCCTCCTTTCTGCCCACGTTCATTCCCACCCTTATTTCGAGGCTTGGGATCACCATGGCCCAGGCAGGATTTTTCAGCACCTTTCTCGGTGTCATCCATATCATTTTCCAGCCGGTGATAGGCTATCTTTCCGACCGTTCCTCCAACCCGTGGCTCATAATTTGGGGCCCTATTTTCACATGCCTCGGCGCCACCATGATACCCCTCGCACCCACCTACGGGTTTGCCCTTTTCTTCGTCGGGCTCTGGGGATTCGGGAGCGCCATGTTTCATCCCCAGGGACACGGCGGAGTGGGGCATGTCGTCCCCGGGGAGAAGCTCACCGTATCCCTCGCACTGTTTGCCATAGCCGGAACGGCAGGAGTCACGGCAAGCCCGCTGTTTGCAGTTGCGCTGGTGAATACCGTGGGCTACAGGCTTATGCCGGTTGTTGCCATTATTCCCGTGCTGCTGCTCGGGCTGTTCACATGGAAGACCATGCCCTCACTCAGCCACGAGAGCGGCAGCGCCATTGTTCCGCAGAAAGGGCTTTTCTCAACCCTGAAATCCGTGTTTGCGATTATTTACCCCATATGGGCGATTTCCAGCGTGAGGGACGCAACGAGCCAGGGGGTGAGGATGTTCTTCCCGATCAGGATAGCGTCAGAGGGGGCCGGCATAACGTTTGTGGGAACCGTCCTCTTCCTGATGATGCTCGGAACCACCCTGTCCATGCTGGTTATCGGCAGAATAGCCGACATCTGCGGAAAGAAAAGAACTCTTGCAATGATCATGGGGGTGTCTTCCCTCTGTCTCTTCGCCGGCCGTGCCGCGGGTGGGTGGACTGCAATCCTGTTCTTCGTGCTCGGGACGTCGGCAGTCAACGCAACCATGCCCATAACTGCAGCAATAGCCCAGGAAATGGTCCCCAATTCCCGGGGAATGGCCAGCTCCATTGTCATGGGGCTCTCCTGGGGTGTGGGGAATATGCTCATGGCCCCTTTCGGCAAAATCGGCGACTTGTATGGTGTTGACGCTACCTTGTTTATTGTGGCTCTGCTGCCCCTTCTCACCTTCCCTTTTTTGATGACGAAACCGTTCCGCGAAGCGAAGGACTGATTCCCGTTTCACTGGAAAGCAGGGGGTGCGGATTCCGCGCCCCCTGCTTTCACTCATCCATTTTTTCGTCCTGCCACTTCACCCTTCGTGTCTCGCGCTCCAGCCGCTTCGGTTCGAGCGAGACGGCATCTCCTTCAAAGAGAGACTCCATTCCTCCGGAATAAAGGGACTTGGCGCGCTCGCATGTTTCCCTGCATTTCCCGCGGCATGTGCTTTTATTGTCGTCAGGTTCTGTATAGACAGTGATGACACCTTCAAAATTTCGAAGCACGGTTTTTCTGTCAGACCGGGAAAGGACATAGTTCGGCATAACGGGAATTTTTCCTCCGCCTCCGGGAGCGTCCACGACGAATGTGGGGACGGCAAGGCCGGACGTATGGCCCCGAAGATACTCCATGATCTCGATCCCTTTCCCTATGGAGGTCCGGAAGTGTTCAATCCCTCTCGACAAATCGCACTGGTAAATATAGTAGGGGCGGACCCGAAGCTTCAGCAGCTTCTGGTTCAGCTCACGGAATATGTAGGGGCAATCGTTGACTCCCTTGAGCAGAACCGACTGGTTCCCGAGAGGAATTCCCGCATCAGCGAGACGGGCACACGCGGTTGCCGCCTCTGCAGTGAGCTCCCTGGGATGGTTGAAGTGAAGGTTTATCCACAAGGGGTGATATTTTTTGAGCACGGCGCATAGGTTTTCAGTCACCCTCATGGGAAGGACTGCCGGAATGCGGCTCCCGATCCTTATTATCTCAACTGTTGGTATGGCCCGTATCTTTGAGAGTACTGAATCCAGCGCTTCATCCGAAAGGGTCAGGGGGTCTCCGCCGGTTATGAGTACGTCACGGATAGCGGGTGTCCGGGCAATATACTCCACGCACCTGTCGATCTGTTCCGCAGTCCTCTGGGTATCGTTCTGTCCTGCAAAACGCCTTCTTGTACAGTGACGGCAGTACATTCCGCACTGGTCCGTGACGAGAAGGATGCATCGGTCAGGATACCTGTGGGTGAGCCCCGGTACGGGAGAATCCACGTCCTCATGGAGAGGGTCGAGAAGATCCGTTGAGGAAATGATCGTCTCCTTCAGTGACGGTATCGCCTGTTTCCTGATGGGGCAGTCGGGATCACTGCCGTCGATGAGAGAAGCGTAGTATGGAGTGATGGCCATGCGGAGCGAGTTCAGGCTGCGTTTCAGCGTTGAATGTTCGCTCTTCGAGAGAGGCAGGATGCGTCCCAGTTCCTCCGCGGACGTGATCCGTGCCCTCATCTGCCAGCGCCAGTCATTCCAGAGTTCCTCGCCCACAGATTCTCTGAGGGCTTCAAGATAGTTTTTCCCTTCGTGGAAAAGGGGAAGGCTGAGGAGTATGCTTTCTTTTCCCCGCTTTGTTCTGGATGACGGAGGGCGTATTTCCTCCCCGTTTCCGTCAGCGGCCGCTTGACTGCTTTCCGATTTTTTTGCAGTAGAGGACAAGGTCGTCACCTTCCGAATAAAAGTCCGGAATGCGTCCGCATTCCGTATATCCACGGGCAAGGTAGAAATACCGCTGCCCGAGATAGTCATCCCTTCCGGCCGTTTCTACCCGTATAACAGCCCGCGTGGACTGGACGAGCAGCGCCGAGCACATCTTTTCTTCCAGCTTTGTGCCGATCCCTTTTTTCTGGAAAGCAGGGTCGACAGCGATCCAGTAAAGATCGAAGGCAAAATCGGTCATGGGAGTCGGCCCGTAAACAAGGAAACCGGCCAGCTCCCCTTCGCTCCAATCGGTGAGAAGGACATAGTCTTTCCCGGGATGAAGCGACCACTCAATCAGAACGTCCTCAAGCACGTCGAGTTCTCCGGGAGTGAAGGCCCCCGTTGAACGTGCCGCAGCGAGGCATTTTTCAGCAAGAAGATTTTCCACCGCATGCTCCTCTCAGGGCCTTTTCAAGGGCCAGCTCTACAATTGCAGACACTGTATCCAGTTCCGACATGCCGCTTTCCCGGCATTGTCTCATGAATCCTCCGCCAGCAGACAAGTCGGGATTGGGGTTTACATCGATAACAAAGAGCATGCCGTCTTTCTCTCTCAAGTCCACCCGGAAATATCCCCTGCAGCCCAGGGCTTTCCCGGCGGAATCGGCAAGTTCCCGTGCCAGCCGGGCTTTTTCTCCTTCCGCTTTTTTCGGTGTGAGGTCATACAGCGGGGACTCGGGGTCCCATTTTGAACCGTAGTCGAGGTAATGGGGGCATCCCTCCAAATCCCCGTAGTCAATCACCGAAACCCCTACCGGCCGATAGGGCCCGTTTCCCATAAACGATACGGAATACTCGCTTCCCGGCAGAAACTCCTCCGCACGGATGCCCGCCGGGAAATCGGCCAGTTTGGACAAGACGGATTCCTCGAGCCCTGCCGCATCCTCCACGAGAGATCCTCCATCTATTCCCACACTCCCGTCCTCCGAAAGAGGCTTCAGAAAAACGGGGAGCCGGAGTTTTTCCAGAATCCAGGAGGGTGTAGAGCCCGGGAAAAGAGTTACTCCCGCTGGGACGGGGACCTCGTTTTGAATGAGCCGTTCCGTTGTCACGTCCTTTGAAAGGCATGCCTTGAGGACTGACGCCGGGTTCCCCGTACATGGAATGCCTTCCTTCTCGACAATGGTCATGAAGCGGTGTTCCGCTCCGCTGTAGCTGCCGAAACCCTCGAAGAGATTGAAAAGGCATTCCGCCCCTGATGAGCGGATAAGAGAAGCGGTCCTTTCAGGTGAAGAAAGGAGTTCCGGTGTTACATCAGCCGGCAGGACATGCCAGCCCGCCTGTTCCAGGATTTTCGAAACCCATTCCCTGGTGCGGAGAGCATCGGTGACATCAGGCCGGGCCTCATGTTCCAGGGCGGCCGCAGCCAGTATGGTCCTGCGTTTTTGAGGAGGTTCCGAAGAATGATCGGAGTTCATGATGCGTCAGCCTCCCTGGCGAAAGGAGAGCAATCGAGGCTGCACCTGCGGAATGCGCTTTTGAGAATTGACCGGATCAGTCCGGCGTAGGTCCCTCCGCTGAGTCTGTGGAGAATGGGAAGATCACTGTAAAGGGGCGAAAGACCCGGCAGGGGATTTATATCGATGATCCTGGGGATTCCGTCGCTGTCAAGGCGAAAATCGACCCGGGCCATATCACGAAGCTCCAGGGCTGAAAACGCCGACACGGCACATCTTCCGATCTGGTCCCGCAGGGCCGGTGGAATTGTTTCCGGTCCGTCGTACCGTATTCTTTCGAGATAATTCCTCTTTTCCTCGAGAGAGTAGAGGAATTCCTCTCTCGCCTGAAGGGGGGTGATTTTCATCATACCGGCAACGGAGGGATTCCCGTTTCCGGTAATTCCTGCCGTTATTTCGTTTCCGGGGAGATATTCTTCGAGCAGTGCCGGCTGAGCGTACCTGTTCCAGATGCGCCGGATTTTTTCCTCCGCTTCCCGGGGTGAGTGGGCTACAGAGTCCGAGAAAATCCCTTTTGATGATCCCTCGTATCGTGGTTTGACAACCATTCGGTTGAACTGTCCGAACAGGGACGGAAGTGAAGCAAGATCTTCGCTGCCGCGGAATGAAGCTGAAAAAGGCACTGGAATCCCTTCGGCCGATAGGGCACGGCTGGTCAAAAGCTTATCCAGGGCCATTGCCATGGATACTGCGTCAGAACCCCAGAAGGGAATGGAGGCGCTTTCAAGCACACACGGGACCTGGGCTTCCCGGCCCCGTCCCTGCCCCCTGCCCTCGGCTATATTCGCTACGAATTCGGGTGACTGGTTCTGCAGCCGTGAAGCGAAGTTTTCATCCTGTTCGCAGAGGGATACACTGAATCCGAAAGATGCGATAGTCTCGGCAACTGACTCCACGGTAGAGAGGGGGTCGTATTCCTCGTACTTGTCGTCAGGCTCCCCCTCGACTGCCGTTTTTTTGAGGTTATAGACGACCGAGATTTTTGAAACGGAACGCAACGGAACGTCCGGCTCGCAGCCGAAATCATCGTTCATAAACGATCTCCTCCCGGAGGATATGATCCGACACTTCAGTATTGAACCGGGTCGGGAAAACGTTCCCGCATTTGATGGCCGCAGGAGAAAACCCTGTTCACGCTGTTGAAGTGCCTGTTATTTGCGGATTATATGCTTTTTCGGAAGAAATACAAGAGGGTTTTTAAGAAAAAAAGAAGAGGGAAAAGGGGCCTCCGAAGAGGCCCCGAACGTTATGCTACAGTCTTAAAGACTTCTTTTTTTGCCTTGCATATCGGGCATGTGTCCGGGGCGTTTCCTTCCTCGACATATCCGCAGATGGGGCAGAGGAAGAACACGGTGTCCTTTCCCTTTTCCAGTGAAGCCATGGCTTTTTTGTAAAGATCCCCGTGCACTTTTTCCGCTTCGTTCGCAAGTGAGAAGGAACGGTGTGCGTTCTTCTGTCCTTCGTCCTCGGCGTCTTTTATGAATGCCGGGTACATCTCCGTAAACTCGTAGGTTTCCCCTTCAAGGGCTGCCTTGAGGTTCTCGGCGGTGGATTTTACCCCGCCCATGGCCTTGAAGTGCGCAACGGCATGGATGGTTTCAGCTTCAGCTATGGTGCGGAAGAGTTTCGCCGCTGCTGGATATCCCTCTTTTTCCGCCTGCTCGGCGAAAGCGAGATATTTCCTGTTCGCCATGGATTCCCCTGCGAATGCCTCTGATAGTCCGTTCATGGTCTTTTCCATTTTATATTCCTCCGTCCTATATTTTTTTGTAACTCAAAAAAAAGCGGCCCCGGAAGGGACCGCTCATTAAACAAGCGGCGAATGCCTGTTATTTCAACGCGATGACCGCCTCCGGCGTGATGACCCTGAAGGTGAACGACTCGGCGAAAAAGAGCCTGACCTTTCCGCCGTTCCTCTCCTCGAAGCCGAGAGACAGGTCCTGTCCCAGGACGAGTTCGAAATCTCCGCCCCGAAGTGAAACGAGGTACGATTCATCCTGGGTGGAGAGAATGATCTTCTCCACAAGGTTGCCCACATGTTTCGAGATAGGGTATCCCGGAACGCTGCTGAATACTGTTTTCCAGACCTTGGGAGACGCCACGAGAGCGTAGGGGCCTTCCACTGCGTCCTGCTGGAATGTGAAGATGCCCGCTGAAACGGCATTAACAAGGCTCTGCCCGCTGTCACCTTCTATCGTTACCATACGATCTGCAGCGATAGACTCAAGCCCCTGGATGCCTGCAGCGGTAAGCCCCTTGTACACGGCTTTTTCTTCGAAAAGGGCGATTTCCTTTGCTGCTTTCTCAAGGGATGAAAGATCCGGGTCTTTCGCACCCCTTGAGATGTTGTCAAGCTCCCATATATCCATGTCGAATGTGTATCTGCTTTCCACAAGGGGCAGGACCCGGTTTACTCCAAACTGTACACCGCCCGCGGACTGCCCCGGAGCCAGGTCAAGCCGGCCCGTCGGATGTGCGCTGTAGGTCCAGCCCTTCGGTCCGACAACATCTGCGAACCTTCTGGCGGAGAGATTTGCCGAAAGTACCTTTTTTGCCTGTCCGTCCAGCTCTTCCCAGGCTTCAGGTGTGATAAGCGATGCCGATCTCCTCAAAATGTCCATATCAAGTGCCTCCTTTACTTAAGCGGTACTGCAGCCTGGTTATTTCAGGCTGCCGATGCCGAGTCCTCCGGAGGAGGTGCTTTCCTCTACTCCTGCTGCGGATTCTCCTGTCGTTTCAACTTCAAGCAGGGGGGCAGACGTGAAGAGATACGTCTTCAGTTCCTTGTCCCAGCCCTCCATATTCCGCCTGAGCCATTCAATAAGCATTGCGGCATGCTCGATTTCCTCATCCCTGTTGTGTGCGAGGAGTTCCTTCAGTTCTGCGTTCGGGGTGACCGCAACTCTCTGGTTGTAATAGTTGACTGCTTCGACTTCCTCCATGAGGCTTTTGAGTGCCTTCGCCTCATCCGACGTTTTCTGGTCAAGAAGATCGGCCGGTTCCGTGAATTGCATGGTATCGCTCCTTTCGTTCCATTTGTGTCCGGTACACAGGAAAATCGAAATCCAGCCGGACAAATCTTTCGATTATTATACCCTTTCAGATGAACCTTTATCAAAGGGCAGGGCCTAAAATGTAGATAACATTAATTTGTAACCGTTTTATATTGTCTGAATCCAAGTATAGCAAAAAAAATCATCCGGTCAATATTGGTCAGAATTTTTGTTGATTAAAATTTCGAAAATGAAAAATCAGAGCGGTTTCGTTGTGATACCGGATGCTGGAGAATTCAATCCGGGGAACCATATTGTGAAATGATGAAAAATATCGATGTATGAAAGTCATGAACTCACGCTCTCAGGGGATGCAGGGCGGTTGCCGTCCTTTAAGGAAGGAGGGCGCATCACACTTGGGGATATCGCGGCAGCAGTAGGGGGCAGGGGATTCAGAATTCTGTTCGTAATGCTTTCTCTGACGGGCGCCATTCCTGTTTCCGTAACGGTCTCCAAGCTCCTTCGTTTTTATGATATTATAGCGGCAGGAAAATTATATGTCTCCGAGCCCGTTTGCCTAAAGGATGTCCCATGGCTGCGGGCCGTCAGGGTCCACCCGGAAACAGGTGGGCCTCCCGTTTCAGGCAAGGAGACAAAGAACGGGCAGAAAATGCCGTCCCTTGCCGTATAGTGCAGAGGGCGGCTTTTTTTGAAAAAAATATAACAAGGGAGGAAATGAAATGAAACTTCGAAAGTACCTGGTCCTTTTCGCTCTTTTTACCGCTCTGTTTGTAAGCGCTGCAGGTGCCGCTGGGGCTGCGGAAGTCCTTCGCATGGCGACCACGACCAGTACGGATAATACGGGCCTGCTTGATTATCTTGCCCCTATCCTGCTCGAGGAGAAGGGGATCGAGATACGCTGGGTCTCTGTAGGAACTGGGAAGGCACTGGAATACGGAAGGAACGGCGACGTCGACGTGGTCCTTGTCCATGACCCGGAGGCAGAGGAAAAGTTTGTTGCCGAGGGATCTGGAGTAAACCGCCGGAAGGTTATGTTCAACGATTTCATCATTG
>Ga0209723_1007194_pt1 | contig 10295 bp, 11 predicted proteins | sample BiotimSIPDNA_2_FD_185750 | JGI IMG/M metagenome (GOLD analysis project Ga0209723, IMG submission 185750) | Anaerobic biogas reactor microbial communites from Washington, USA - Biogas_R2 time_0 SIP DNA (SPAdes) (version 2) | ecosystem: Engineered > Bioreactor > Anaerobic > Unclassified | place... | reverse complement strand
AGGGAGAAAGAATGGGGGTTGAGGACTTCAAATATTTTAAGATAACTTGTGATGATAAAGAAACAGTTAACCAAAGACTTGAAGTTTTAAAGGGGATGGTGGATGATGAACGCATTACCTCCTGATGCAAGTTATTTTTATGCCGATCCTGATACTCTGAGATATGATTATACCGAGGTTTTAGAGTATATACAAACAGATAAAGTAGAAACTGTATACGTAAATCAATTTGAGAACGTTACACAAGAATTAAAGGATGTTAAAGCTGAATTAACCACTTTAAAGAAAACACTTGATCCTGAAAAACATAGAAATAATAGAAAAACACGTTACAAGTTCAAAGAATAGATAGAATAAGATAGAAATGAGTTCTGATTCCTTTGGGAAGGTTGATCTATTATCTTGGTTCGGTTATCATCTGGGCTGTCGGTATCTTCTTAATCCTGGCACTGGTAATATTTATTTGGAGTTAAAATCGGTAATGTCAGAAAAAATTATTTCACCATCTTCGTTTACCTTGATATAGTTCTGAAGGTACCTTTCAGGTATTCTCAACATTATATCTCCAGTATCGTGCCGGTGCTTCTGGATTTTGACTAGTTCCATATCGTTGTTTAATATGGTGCGATCTTCTTGTACTGTACGGTATGCTTCGGTTATCTTTTGGTTTAGTCTTAGACTTTCTTCATTAGACTTTATTTGTGGATATTCAACTTTTCCAAGAACTTGGTTTAATATGTAGATTACCTGCTCTTTTAGGATGTCCTTACCTATCAAATACGCTTGCTTGAGATGAAATTCCTCTTCATGACAGTCATACTTTAGATAAATCATTAAGTCTGACTTATTCATTCTGCCAAGGATCTGGTGGTTGGTATAATACTTTCCAGAATGACTTTCAGGTAAGTACTTCTGTACTGGGTTTATCTTTTTACCGTTCTTGGTGTGTTCAAAGTACTTATTCGGATGAACATACGGTTTAAGCTTGACATAGATACTATCTTTGTCGTTTAGGTTATTGCTCTTGTAATCTATGGTAATAGTCATATCATCAAAGTGGCTTTTAAGATCCCTTAGTTGAAGAGGATCATCTTTGGGTATCCTGGATCTGAAAATGGCTTCATCGATTCCCAGGTCAAAATCTACTTCCGGGAAAAAATCAGGATTAAAATTATTAAGCTTATGTGTAACATATCCATGAAGGCTTAATATCTGCATTCCTAAGCTATTAGCTTTTAATTCCTGAAATCCATATTTATCGGGTATTCCTTGAATAAAGTCATATCTAATTATACTCATAATTGCCATATTATCACTTTCCTTTAGTTTCAGTATTGCAATAATCTTTCTTCCAGAAAATAGAGGGATCCTTCGGTATGTAAGATAGATGAAGAGAGAAAGAATATAGATCTATATATCTCTCTTTCAGAAAACTCTTATTTTGGCATTCTGAAGGTTTTTCTATCTTATCTATTCTTGAAAAATAGAGATAAACTGACTATAAACAGCTTACAAACAAGTGATAAACAGAAAATTTCTAATTCCAGAAAATCATATTAAATGAAAACTTATTTCTACATTTCGGTTTGGGTTAAATCGATATATTTATTGTTTATTATGTCTTTAGAACTTCCATAAATCTTTTTCATCAATTTGGTGTTAAATCCTGTGGCTGTTTGTAATTGTTTGAATATGTATTCTTCAAAGTTATGATAATCCTTCCTAAACTCAGGTGTTATGGCTGACCTAAGCTGATAATAGAAGTTACTTTGTTGATTGGCATATTCAAAGCCTGTGTCAGTAAATCTGAGGTTAATACTTTCACTTCGGTTGTTTACAGTAAAATAGTAATATATAGTCTTAAACTTTCTTTCATCTATGGTCTTAACCTTGAAGGGAACAAGTAGCATATTGGGGTTAAGTGGAACTTGTCTGGATTCGTTAAGGAACTTGATAAACTTGTGTTTGGGATCATAATCAGGATTATCCTGGTAAAATGGCTTTTTAGCTTTAATCTTAAACTTTTCAGTTTCATCTTTACTAAAATCTGGATTTAGGATAAAGTACTTATTACCATCTATCTTGAATTTTTCAGGATAATATCTAGTTAATAAACCAAAAGCTTCTTTAACTTTAATGGTTGGTGCCTTTTCATAATCATAACTATATTTCAATGTTTCCTGTAACTCTATAATACCTATATCATAAAAAGGCGTATCTTTTGATTGTAAATCTGAAATAATATCTTTTCCATATGATTTAATTGATACGAACATATCTTCGCTGATATCTCGGTTTATACCTTCTTGATATACCTTTTTTAGTATCGATTCATTGGTTGAAATTATACCCGGTATAATCTCATTTAGTAAATGGAAAAATTTGATAGATAGTTCGTAACTGATATGATTCTGTGGGATGTCTTCATCATATCCTGTTCTTGATATGATGTTTCCAGCAAATTCGATTTTATCATCTTTTTCTACGCTCTGTAACATTGTAATATTGAATCTTGCTTCTTCGATCATCCTGATGTACAGTTTATACTCAGCTTTTCGAAATGGATCATTTGTATCATTCAATCTCTCTTCTATTTCTATAATTATATCATTTGCATCCATCATTTTCTACTCCTAATGTGTTCTTCTTTGCTTTTTGAAGTGTATCAAAAAAAATAAGAAGAATTTAATCCTCCTGGTACTGATAATCCTCAAAATCTCTCACCTGAGATCCTGGCGGTGTTTCTATCGTGGATAAATTCAGCTTTTCTTCAAGTCCGATAATGATCTGATCCTCTTTTAGATGGAACTGGTAGAGGGAAAAGATCTTGATTTGATCCCAGATTTCGTCTTTGTACTCATTAAACAGCCTAACATCACTGGTAGTGTCCTTTTCAAGTTCCGACATGATTTCAGGGATAGGTGTTACAATAAATTTAACTCTTCTTCCGTTCCCTTGGAATTTAACAGGTTTATTAGGCTTTAACTTGAATTTATTTTTAATCCAAGATAGATTAATCTCCAAGTCATTGTCATATATCTCAGCTAGCTTTTTAGTGCTAATTAGTGCCATATTATCATCTCCTTATGTTTATCTGAATCCTAATTTCCTTTTAGCCTTGTAATAGTCATAATCCCCTTCTTCTAATTTCACTAACTTTTCGGGGCTTTCATTTGGTGGGTTTAATTCATCTTCAGCTTTCTTTTCCCTTACTTCGGCTTCCCATAATCTATCTACGTTTAATGCTTCCCTTGGTAGCTGGTTACTATCCTCTAATGCCTTTTTCACTTTCTGATAATCAAAATCTTCAGAATCTGCCATATAATCACCTAATGTCCTTTTAATGGTGGAAAAAGGGATTTTCCCTAAAGTTCCCCTTTTCTAATTCGTTCCTTGATGTCGGTTAGTCCATCAAAGTTCCTTTCATCTTCATATATCCGTTTATATATAGCTGATAAGCCTATTCCAGATTTATGAGCTATCTGGTAGATATTATCAAAAGGATTAGCCTTTATTACGTCTATAACGTCATCTATGGAAACTTTATTCATATTCAAGTTATTATCCTCCGTTTATTGTTATTTCACTCCCTATTGCGTCTGTACATAAAAAAAATGAAAATTAGAAATATCGAATTCGCAAATTAAAGAGAGATTTAAACTGTTTATTAGCCCTGGAAGTAATTTCGTTAACTGAATAACTACTAGAACTCACCAGAGTATCTAATATCTTAAACAAAGTTTGTTTAGGAGTTAAGGGAGTATTCAAAATCGTAGGTTTAAGTGAATACTCCCTTGAAATTATGAAGCGATATTGTTGAGGTCTTTGTACTGTTGTTCATTGATGATTCTTTTCTATCCCCTCCTTACTGTTCCTCATTCTATGGTAAGAACACTTTTTGGTTACGTTTTAAATGCGATTTGAGTAACGGTCTTAAATATACGCCTAAATGTAATGGAAAATGGAATGTTTGATATAGGGTAAACGGGGTAAATATTGATGAAAAAATAGGGTAATAGAATTATATAAGGCGTATAATGGCCGACAAGATGAAAATAAAAATATGATCATAGAATAAGCTTAGATACGCTTTTTGTTAAGGGGGTATACTTGGGAATTTTCCGGTGGTCGTCTTTCTAGGGCAGACTGGGGTTTTTCCAGATTTTTGGTTTAATTTCTTACTTCGTTTTTGAATTTAGATCAAAATTTTTCTATGTATAATCTAATTGTACGTTTGGATGTGGAAATTCAAATTCGATAGTTTAGCTTTTATTTAGGATTTTAATCTTTTTCCTTCTGATTTAGTGGATCTTATTCTGATATTTGATCATATTATCTACTTCGTTATATGATGGAATAACGAAGTTAAAAAAATATCTGAAAAACATATATAAAACTTTAATAAACTACCATAAACATATCAGTTGTTATAGGTGAAACCATGTCAGAAACTCCAAAAAGAGGAAGACCTAAATCTAAAGAGAAAATGGAGCAAATAACTATCAAATTACCACCTAAGATGTTAGAAGAATTAAGGGATTTATCAGAAAAAAGTTATAATCCGATTAGTTTTCATATCAGAAATGCTCTTGCTCTTTACCTGGAGAGTAATAAAAGATAATATCCTTTGTTAGTGTACAAATATGTACATTCGTATCAATTAGTCGATTAAAGTATAAAGATTGATCTACGTTTTTACCTGAGAAAGTCAATGACGGTGAAATGTGGAAAATTTTGGAATGCTATTTAACGTCTTGTATCTAAGATATCTATGATTGTAAAAGCGTGTTTTTTTTCTTTTTTGCTGTTTCAGGTTTAGATAGTCTTTTGGGTTAAGTGAGCTTTAAATATGGTTACTATGATCCCTTTTTGGATAGGTAATCGAGTCATGTTATTTACGTAAAATTATGGCTTTTTATTCGATAGAATCAAGTTGATATTTTATTCTAATTGATGGATTCTTGCATATTAACAGAGGTAGTGAATTCATCTTCAGATGGATACTATTGAGCAGATAATAGAATCGTAAGAGATTTAATCATGGTTCATGATATAAAGAATAGGTGGGAAATATGGCTATTCCAGATTATCAATCAATTATGAAGCCTCTACTAAACCAACTATCTGATGGTAAAGAGTATACCAGGCTTGAACTTACAAAAATTTTAGCTGACCATTTCAATCTTTCTAAAGATGAAAGAAGAGTTCTTAAACCCAGTGGAGGAGAACCTTTATTCAGAAATAGGGTCGGTTGGGCGAATTTTTACTTGAAAAAGGCCGGTTTAACTGAATCAAGAAAAAGAGGTCTTATTAACATAACTGAAGAAGGATTAAAGGCATTAGGAACTGAAAAGATTGATAGGCAGTTTCTAATGAAGTATGAACAATTTCGAGAGTTTATGGAAGGTAGGATTACAGTATATCCACCACCTCCACAACCACCTAAAACTCCTGATGAAGAAATGGATTATTACTATAAAAAAATCAGACAAGAATTATCTGAAGGTTTATTAGAACTTATTAAATCAAATTCAGCTTGGTTTTTTGAAAAACTTGTAATTGACCTTTTACAAGCTATGGGATATGGAGGATTTCCTGATTCAGGTGAAGGAACTCCAAAAAGTAGAGATGGAGGAATAGACGGGATCATAAACAGGACAAACTAGGAATAGACAATATTTACATCCAAGCAAAGAAATATACTGATAAACAGGTTAGTAGAGATGAAGTACAAAAATTTGTCGGAGCTATACAAGGTAAAGGACAAAAAGGAGTCTTCATCACAACATCAACTTTCTCTAAACCTGCAATTGAATTTTCCAATGTTACACCATCAAACATAGTTCTAATTGACGGCGAAAGTCTGACAAAACTGATGATTGACCATAACCTAGGAGTATCTGAAATAAAATCTTACAAGATTAAGAGAATAGATTCAGATTATTTCACAGAAGAATAGGAATAACGGATTATTATGGCGACTAATACCCTTTTCAATCAGTCATTAATGAACAAATACCTTAAAAGATACAAAAAAGAGCTTAATTTAACACATAGTAAGAAAGAAGCTGTTCTTAAGTGGATTAAAAAGCTCGAAAAAGGGGAATTAAAAGAAGAAGTCGCAAATTACATCAATTTTTCACATATTATCCTGGAAGACATTTTAGGCTATGATTACGAGGAAGACATCTTATCGAATGTAAAAGAAGACTATGGAAGGGGTTTAAGTGAATTTGCCCTGAAAAAAGACGGTAAAAAGTTCCTGGTAATTGAACTCAAAGGATCAGATACAGATCTAGATAAACCTCAACATAGGGTAAATGATAAGAGAACACCTGTTGATCAAGCTTTTGATTATGCTAAACGTTCAGGTGATATTGATTGGATAATGGTTTCCAATTATAACAAATTTAGGCTTTACAACTGGCATAAGAAACAACATCAATATATCTCATTCCACATAGGGGAACTAAAAGATCCTGAAACATTCAAAGCATTCATGCTTGTTTTCTCCAAATTCTCCATTGAACATAACCTTATAGAAAAGCTAGTATCAAAGACTATCTTTGTTGAAAGGGATCTAGAAGCTGAATTCTACAAACTATACAATGAAACTCGCTTAATGCTTATCGCTGAACTAGAACATATTCATCCTGAATTTACAAGAGATGAATCAGTTCATTATGCCCAATTAATCCTAAACAGGTACATCTTCATTTGTTTTGCTGAAGATTTAGGACTTTTACCTGGACAAATAACATTAGAAACCATAGAAAATCCTGTAAAAAATAAAAATATAGGTCGTTCTGATATTTGGCATGGATTAAATGGTCTTTTCCTTGATGTGAATGAAGGAAATGACTTCAAAAAAATTTATGGGTATAACGGAGGTTTGTTCACAGAGGATCTAGAATTTCTTAAAGTACGTGATATTGTAGAAGATCGTAGTATATTCAGGGATGCTTATCAAAAATGGAAGTTTGAAGAATACTCTTTGATCGTGGAAGAAAAATTAGGTCCTTACAGTGGGAAAATAAACCCTATCTATAAGAATTTGATGACTGTTTCTTCATTCAATTTTTCTACTGATGTAGATGTCAATATCCTTGGACATATTTTTGAAAACTCCATAGGGGAAATTGAAGAGCTTAAAGCCGATCAGAAAGGCAGAAGGAAGAAAGAAGGTATATTTTATACTCCGGAGTACATAACCGATTATATTTGTCGAAATACTATTATTCCATATCTCAGTAAGTCTGGAAAAGCTAACACTATTGATGATTTGATAGGTGAATTTTGGGGTTCTGAAATAGATGAACTAGAAGAGAATGTCAGAAAAATTAAGATCGTTGATCCTGCCTGTGGATCTGGTGCTTTCCTTAATAAAGCTAGTGATGTATTATTAGAAATACATCAGGCGATGCATGAACAGAGATACAAAGAAGATAAATCATTAATACCCTTTATTGATAATATTGAAGAAAGAAGAAAGATTCTTTTAGATAATATTTTTGGCGTAGACCTGAATGAAGAATCGGTTGAAATAACAAAACTTTCACTATTTTTAAAAGTCTGTAAAGAAGGTTTAAAACTTCCTAACCTTGACAATAACATTAAATGTGGAAACTCTTTAATCGATGACCCCAGATATACAGATAAACCATTTAATTGGGAAGAAAACTTCAAAAAAATATTTGAAGATGGGGGATTTGATATTGTAATTGGAAACCCACCTTATGTAAGGATGGAAAAAATCAAAGATATCAAACCTTTTCTTAAACGAAATTATGTTACATATTCTGGCAGATCAGATCTCTATGTCTATTTCTTCGAGAAAGGTCTTAATGTCCTAAAAGATAATGGAATGTTTTCGTTTATTTGTTCTGATAAGTTTATTAAAGCAAAATATGGTAAAGCACTAAGAAATTTCATTTTAGATTATTCGTTTTTGAAATATGTTAACTACACTACTGATCATACTGGGAAAAAAGTTTTTGAGGATACCACCACTTATCCATGTGTTACTGTGATTAAAAAGACGCATCCTAAATCTGATTCAAAAATAGTGGTTAATGAAAGTTTTGAAATACTACAATCAAAATTAGACTCTCATACGTGGAATCTAGAACCTTCCCACATATTAGACTTAAAAGAAAAGGTTTACAGTTCCAGTATCAGATTAAAAGAAATTCCCAGTTTAAAAATTCGGTATGGAGTGAAAACTGGTTACAATAAAGCATTTATAATTGATGATGAGATTAAAAACACTCTTATTAAGCAAGATTTTAAAAATAACGAAGTTATAAAGCCAGTAGTTAGGGGTAGGGATATTAACGCATGGGGTATTAACTATCAGAATATACATATCGTTGTTATTAAATTTGGAGATGGAATCGATTTAGAATCAAATTTTCCTACAATTTATACTTATTTACGAAAATATGAAAAAAACTTGAAGAATAGGGGGCAAGTTAAAAACGGTCAACATCATTGGCTTGAATTAGATAATAATCCATCTTTGGAGTATTTTGCTGAATTTGAAAAAGAGAAGATTGTTTGGAGTGAAATTGTATCTGAACCTAAATTTACATTTGATGATACTGGCCTATATCCTGAAGCTACTACATTCTTTTTAACAACTTCGGGGATAGATCTTAAATATTTGACAGCATTATTAAACTCTAAATTGTTATTTTGGATTTTTAAAGATATTTGCACTGAGTTACGTGGTGGTTATGTTCGATATAAAAAAGTGTTCATTGAACAGCTTCCTATATATCTTGCAATGTCAGAAAGCCAAAAACCTATTATTGAAAAAGCTGACAGAATGCTGAAACTTAATAAAGATTTATTCGATGAAATAAACGGATTTAAAGACTGGTTGACTCTTACCTTTAAAATCGAAAAGTTCTCTAAAAAACTGGATAAATATTATGAATTATCCTTTAATGACCTTTTGACGGAGTTAAAGAAGAAGAAAGTAGATATTAAACATAGAAAAGATCAGGAACTTCTTAAAAAAGAATTTGAATCAAGTTTAGATAATATTATTCCTTTACTTCATGAAATTGATGCAACTAAGAATGAAATTGATCATATAATTTATAGGTTATATGGTCTGAATGACTATGAAATTGAGATTGTAGAGAATAGTTTAAAGTATGATTAAGGGTGAAAATATGAAAATTGTTGGTGTTTCACATCCGATACCTTCAGAATATGCAGAAAGGATATATAACGAGAATAAAACCGTTTTTGTTGGAAAACGATGCTTATGTAAGGTTTCTAAAGGAGATAAGTTCATAATATATGAATCTCATGATACAAGGGCGTATACTGGTTGGGCAGATATAAAATATATTGGGCGAATAAAGACTAAGTTAGTAGTAAGGCAATATGGGAATAAATTGATGATAACAAAAGAAGAATTTAAGGAATACTCTAAAGACAAAGATCAAATGTTTGTTATTGAATTTGAAAACTTCCAAAAGTTCACGAATCCAGTAAAGCCCACTAGATTTGTTACTGTTGCAGGTAAATATATTTATGAAGATGAATTTAACATGATTAAAGCCAAAAACGGATTATAAATCAATTATAATGGGGCGATACTTGTTAGTTTCAGGTGTTCGATGCCTTCAAGTTTCATTATCTCTTCAGTAAACTTTTTAATGGTCTTAACATCTCCTTCTACTATTATTACCTCTAAGCAATGGTTTTCAGCCACATGAACATGAAGAACTGAATTAATATGTTGCTGGAAGTCATGTTGAATATCGTAAAGATTTTTGATTACTCCAGTTTTATGATGATCGTAGATTACTGTTAGGATGCCGATCCTTTCTCCTTCCATGTCTTGCATCCATTTATACCTGATAATGTAATCTTTTAGTGCATCTCTTATTCCTTTAGACCTTGATTGGTATCCTCTATCATTTAGGACTTCATCAAAGTCTTTTAAGAGTTCTTTTGGTAAGGACATACTTATTCTCATTAAGACACCTAATAATATATTACATGAATACAGTAATATTATATTATTAAGTAACTTAGTATAATTCTCTGAAATTGCAAGAAAAATAAAATGAATCTATATTCATAACAAAAACTATAAATGTAATAAAAATATATATAATAAGTCCACTTCTATTCTTACTTATACGAAACATATATTACTAATGACAACATTCCTATTAATGTGTCTTGTTGGTACTGGTTTACCATTGGAAAAAATTAACACCAAGCACTTCTAATTAAAACCACCTAAACCAACAATGACACACTCTTCACTATTT
>Ga0209723_1007191_pt1 | contig 10298 bp, 4 predicted proteins | sample BiotimSIPDNA_2_FD_185750 | JGI IMG/M metagenome (GOLD analysis project Ga0209723, IMG submission 185750) | Anaerobic biogas reactor microbial communites from Washington, USA - Biogas_R2 time_0 SIP DNA (SPAdes) (version 2) | ecosystem: Engineered > Bioreactor > Anaerobic > Unclassified | place... | reverse complement strand
TGATAACTCATCGGGAAGCTCCCCTCCGCTACGACCGAGAAATCCACCCGGCCATAGGGATGACGACTGGCCGCAACAGGCTGCTCAGTCACGCTCGGCGCACTGGCTGCCAGAACCGTGAAAGGGGCGCTTTCAAAGCTTCCGGCCGAGTTCACCAGCTTCGCTGTATAGGCGCCGGCCACGGGATTGCTCAAGGTCAGACCTTCAGCTTCCAGCTTTTCACCATCCTTGTACCACTCCACGCTGCTGTAAGAGCCATCACCCTGAACCACCAGGCTCCCCTCGCCCGCAAACATCTTCGGCGCAGAAGGGATAATGGCTGCTCTGCTGGGAGCATAAGCCTCACCACGGGCGGAACGGTAAATCGCCTGAAGATCGGCTTCAGTCAGGGCACGATCAAAGATCGCCACCTCGTCAATGTAAGCCGGGTGGTCCGCCGAGGAAAGAATGCGGGCGGCATCCTGGTCTCTGCCCACACGCATCACACCGTTCAAGTAAGTAGGAGCGCACGGGACCGGATTCAGCACGCTGTCAAGCGAGCCGCTGCTGTTGCCTCGGTAGAGGCGCACACCCTCCGCATTGCCGACCATCGCCACCAGGTTCCACTCAAGCGGCTCCACGAGCAGCCCCGAGACATAGGCATAACTGGTGGGGTCATTATTCCAGTGGTATCCCAACTGGAAGGTATCAGCCCCTTTGAGGTCCAGCCCCGTAATTGTCCCGTTACCATCGCCGCGGTTAAATACCAGCCCCGCATAGTTGGGATGCGTCGCGGGAGTCTTCACCCAGGCCAAAATCGTCGCCTCTTCCGTCAGAAGATTCATCGAAGGCAAGACGCTGTTGCCGCCGGTATACTCGACAGCCATATTGCCAGGCTCAAAGCCAGGCAAGTTCGGCCCCTCTACGCCACGGGTGTACTGATCATAGAACTGCGCCCCGGGAAGATTCAAAAACCCGAAATTCGGGTCCGTCTCTGAATCCTCCTGCGTGGTATTATAACGATAAAAAGCTGCCGGATTCTGCAGCAAAACGGTCGTTTCATAGCTCGCCTGCGCGGCGGCACCCAGGCCGAGCGCAAGCGCCAAAGAAACAACCATTATAGATTCTCTTTTATTTCGCATAGTCACATATCTCGCAAAGCCCCAAGCCAGCCAAACCTGCCTGCCTGCGACCTTGCCTGTTAGTTGTCAGTCATCTGTCGGCCCCACTCAGGTCGACACGATAGCGATTAGAGAATAGAAACAGAAAAGCGCCCCAAAGAATACTCTTTCGCACATTCTCTCCGATTCAATTGAGATTGACACTGCTTTATCTCCAAATTCACTGAAGGCATTATCGCAAAAAAGAAAATTGGAGTCAAGAGAAGGAGAAAACATCTTCCAAAACAAAACAGCTAAAAGAAGCCCCTCTCAAAGCTGAAGAGACAAGGAAGTTCTGTTTATATTTTTGTTGTGAAAGGAAACAGGGCGTCTTTGAAGAGACGCCCTGTGTAGTTGAAAATAGTCCCGGCAACGACCTACTCTCGCACAAGCTATACAGGCACTACCATTGGCAACGCAGCGTTTGACGGCCGAGTTCGGGATGGGATCGGGTCGGGCCACTGCTTTAGAGTCACCGGGGAAACTGGTGAAGGTTATTCTTTGAAGTACATGCACGTGTGGAAAGGGAGATTGATGATTTGGGTTTTATTTGAATTTACTGATAGAGACTCTCTTTTTCTTTATGTAAGAAGAGAATTGAATCATTTCTGATTCTATTATATTAGATCAAGCCTCACGGCCTATTAGTATCAGTCCGCTAAACACATTGCTGTGCTTACACGCCTGACCTATCAACCCGGTAGTCTGCCGGGGGCCTTCAGGAACTTTCGTTCGGGAAACCTTATCTTGGGAGGAGCTTGGCTCTTAGATGCTTTCAGAGCTTATCTCTTCCGCACATGGCTACGCAGCGCTACAACTGGCGTTATAACTGCCACACCAGAAATGCGTCATTCCCGGTCCTCTCGTACTAGAGAATGAACCCCTCAAGTTTCCTACGCCCACAGAGGATAAGGACCGAACTGTCTCACGACGTTCTGAACCCAGCTCGCGTGCCACTTTAATCGGCGAACAGCCGAACCCTTGGGACCTTCTTCAGCCCCAGGTTGTGACGAGCCGACATCGAGGTGCCAAACCGAGTCGTCGATATGAACTCTTGGACTCGATCAGCCTGTTATCCCTAGCGTACCTTTTGTCCGATGAGCGATAGCAATTCCATTTTCTACTATCGGATCATTTGGGCCTGCTTTCGCATCTGCTCGACTTGTGGGTCTCGCAGTTAAGCACACTTATACCCATACGCTCTAAATCATGGTTGCCAACCATGGTGAGTGTACCTTAGCGCTCCTCCGTTACTCTTTGGGAGGAAACCGCCCCAGTCAAACTGACCCGCACGCACTGTCCCTGAACTGGCTTCACAGTATCAGGTTAGAATTCCTTTTAACAAAGAGTGGTGTTTCATCTTTCGACTCCATGAGCGCCGAAACGCTCACTTCCAAGTCTCCCACCTACACTACGCAGCATTAAAAAGAACACAATACGAGCTTACAGTAAAGGTGCATAGGGTCTTTCCGTCCTTCTGCGGGCAGGCGGCATCTTCACCGCCATTACAGTTTCGCCGAGAACCTCTCCGAGACAGCAGCTCTGTCGTTACACGATTCGTGCAGGTCGGAACTTACCCGACAAGGAATTTCGCTACCTTAGGACCGTTATAGTTACGGCCGACATTCACGAGGACTTGGGTTCCGAGCTTCGGCGTTTTATTGCTAAAACGCCTAACAAGTTGCCTTAATCTTTTCGCATTGGTCACGTGTCACGCCCTATACGTTGTTTTAACAACTTAGCAGAGCGCTATGCTTTTGGTAAACAGTCGCAAAGCTCACTTTACTGTGGCCGTCCTTTCGGACGGCACCCCTTCTCCCGAAGTTACGGGGCTATTTTGCCTAGTTCCTTAGAGAGGTTTCTCTCGCGCGCCTTAGAATACTCATCTCACCCACCTGTGTCGGTTTACGGTACGGGCGAACTGGGGAGCGTAGTTAAGACTTTTCTTGGCAAGGGGTCTGCGGGAGCGCGCGGGTATTATTCCGCGCTGTGAATCCGGTCACTTAACCCGTTTTCCCGTGCTTGCGTCATCTTAACCTAACCCCAGCCCGGCGAAGGAATATTGACCTTCTGTGCATCGACTACGCCTTACGGCCTGGCCTTAGCTCCCGGCTAAACCTGGGAGGACGAACCTGCCCCAGGAATCCTTAGGTTTACGGCGATCAGAATTCTCATCTGATTTATCGCTACTCGTGTCTGCATTCTCTCTAGTTGGTGCTCCACCTCGGGTTTCCCCTTGGCTTCAATGCTGCAACTATGCTCTCCTACCACTCTCAACGACCTTGGCCTTTGAGAATCCGTAGCTTCGGTACAAGGTTTAATCGCCAATCATTTTCGGCGCGGCATCGCTCGATGAGTCAGCTGTTACGCACTGTTTAAATGATGGCTGCCTCTAAGCCAACATCCTCACTGTCTTTGCGACGTCACATCCTTTCCACTTAACCTTGTTTGGGCACCTTAGCTGACGGTCTGGACTGTTTTCCTCTCGGCAATGAAGCTTATCCCCCACTGCCTGACTGCTGAAATAATGGGTTCCATGGTATTCGGAGTTTGATTGGTTTTGGTAGCCCGGTAAGGCCCCTAAGCCATCCAGTGCTCTACCTCCATGGAGTACTTAGTCAACACTCGCCCTCAAGCGATTTCGGAGAGAACCAGCTATCACGGGGTTTGATTAGTCTTTCGCTCCCACACTCAAGTCATCCCAGGACTTTTCAACGTTCACGGGTTCGGTCCTCCACTGTGTGTTACCACAGCTTCAACCTGCTCAAATGTAGATCACCTCCGCTTCGGGTCTATTACCAGCAACTCTATTCGCGCTATTCACACTCGCTTTCGCTTCGCCTCCGGAATCTTCATCCCTTAAGCTTGCTACTGATAATAACTCGCAGACTCATTATGCAAAAGGCAGGCGGTCACGCCCTTTTTGGCGCTCCCACACTTTGTATGCAAATGGTTACAGATTCTTTTCACTCCCCTAGCAGGGGTTCTTTTCACCTTTCCCTCGCGGTACTTGTTCACTATCGGTAGCCGGGTAGTATTTAGCCTTATCCCATGGTCGGGACAGATTCATGCAGAGTTCCACTTACACCGCATTACTTGGGATACCACAGACCGACCTACAGCTTCGCTTACGTGGCTTTCACACCCTATGGCCGTTCTTTCCAAAACGTTCAGCTCGCCTTCAATCATGGTCTTTAGCGTGGTCCCGCAACCCCGAAAGGATAAATCCCTTCGGTTTGGGCTCTTCCGGTTTCGCTCGCCACTACTCACGGAATCATCTTCATTTTCTTTTCCTGGGGTTACTGAGATGTTTCACTTCACCCCGTTCGCCTTCCTGGACTATGAATTCATCCAGAAATGACAGCACATTACTACTGCCGGATTGCTCCATTCGGAAATCTGCGGATCGGTACTTGTTTGCAGTTACCCGCAGCTTTTCGCAGCTTACCACGTCCTTCTTCGCCTCCCGGCTCCTAGGCATTCACCATTTGCACTTAGTAGCTTGATCAGAAATCTATTCTTCTCTATCTATTGCGCTTACTCTCTTTCTCAGATTATAAACTGTAATTCTTTTGCCCTAATTACTTGCAATTTCTCTTTCTATTAGTGCATGTATTTCAAAGAACAACCGCCTCCCACTCACGCCTAAACATAAGCGGAAAGCATAAAATAATACTCTACCCGACAGTGGTGGGCCTGACTGGACTTGAACCAGTGACCCCGCGCTTATCAAGCGCGTGCTCTAACCAACTGAGCTACAAGCCCGATCTCTTCAATCATCCAAACCTGCCCACTCCATAACCCCCAGACTCCAAACGCCTGGTGGAGCTGAGGAGACTCGAACTCCTGACATAGTGCTTGCAAAGCACTCGCTCTACCACCTGAGCTACAGCCCCCCGAAAACTGAATTGTGCGATCGTACAACAAAACCTGAGCGTGAATCCTATTTATGAATCCACTCGACTAAGTGCATATCTCTATGCACCTCTTTTTCTCCTTAGAAAGGAGGTGATCCAGCCGCAGGTTCCCCTACGGCTACCTTGTTACGACTTCATCCCAATCACCATCCATACCTTAGGCACCTGCCTCGATTGCTCGTTAGCTCAATGACTTCGGGTACAAACGGCTTTCATGATGTGACGGGCGGTGTGTACAAGGCCTGGGAACGTATTCACGGCGCCGTAGCTGATGCGCCATTACTAGCGATTCCAGCTTCATGCCGGCGAATTGCAGCCGACAATCCGAACTGAGCGTGCTTTTATCGGATTGGCTCCTCCTTGCGGACTCGCTTCCCTCTGTAGCACGCATTGTAGTACGTGTGCAGCCCTGGCCATAAGGGCCATACTGACTTGACGTCATCCCCACCTTCCTCCCCTTTTGTAAGAGGCAGTCTCTCCAGAGTGCTCCAGCCTCTCGGCCAGGTGGCAACTGAACATAGGGGTTGCGCTCGTTGCGGGACTTAACCCAACATCTCACGACACGAGCTGACGACAGCCATGCAGCACCTGTGCAGACTGTGATTGCTCACTCGGCGGGCTTTCACCCTTCTACTATCTGCATGTCAAGGCCAGGTAAGGTTCTTCGCGTTGCATCGAATTAAGCCACATACTCCACCGCTTGTGCAGGCCCCCGTCAATTTCTTTGAGTTTTAGTCTTGCGACCGTACTCCCCAGGCGGCACACTTAATGCGTTGGCTTCGCCACGTAAGGGGTCGATCCCTCACACAGCAAGTGTGCACCGTTTACTGCCAGGACTACCGGGGTATCTAATCCCGTTTGATCCCCTGGCCTTCGTGCCTCAGCGTCAGGTATTGTCCAGAGACTCGCCTTCGCCACTGGTCTTCCTCTTGATATCTACGCATTTCACTGCTACTCCAAGAATTCCAGTCTCCCCTCCAATCCTCAAGTAATGCAGTCTCCCAGGCGAGCTCCACGTTAAGCATGGAGATTTCACCTAAGTCTTACACTACCGCCTACGCACCCTTTACGCCCAGTGATTCCGAACAACGCTTGGGACCTCTGTATTACCGCGGCTGCTGGCACAGAGTTAGCCGTCCCTTCCTCTTTTGCTACTATCTATGTAACCATCTCTTAAACAATCACACCTGCTCACAAATGACAGGGGTTTACGAGCCGAAGCCCTTCATCCCCCACGCGGCGTCGCTCCTTCAGGGTTGCCCCCATTGAGAAAGATTCTCGACTGCTGCCACCCGTAGGTGTCTGGACCGTGTCTCAGTTCCAGTGTGGCTGATCGTCCTCTCAGACCAGCTACCCGTCATAGCCTTGGTAAGCTCTTACCTCACCAACCAGCTGATAGGACGCGGGCTTACCTGTGAGCGCCAGGCCTCTCGGTCCCCAACTTTAGAAACCAGATGTCCCCACCCAGTATCCACATTCGGTATTAGTCCGCCTTTCAGCGAATTATCCCTAACTCAAAGATAAATTACCCACGTGTTACTCACCCGTTCGCCACTCCAATATGCAAATATTGCTACCCGCATACCAGCGTACGACTTGCATGTCTTATCCACGCCGCCAGCGTTCGTTCTGAGCCAGAATCAAACTCTCCGTAAATGAAAAGTTTTGAGTACTATACTTCTCTAATATAACTATTATCTCATTCTCTCTCAAAGTTACCTTCAAGAGGGCTCTGTTAACTATCGCACAATTCAATTTTCAAGGAACATCGTCGGTAAATCAATGCCACCCCAAAGATAGCACAACTTACCCAAAAATTCAACTCACCCACACACTACCCCAATCCATTTTGAGGCGAAGAATCCCCTCCGGCTAGCTTGCTTCCTAAAAAAGACAAACCAGCACCTACCAGCTCTCTTCAATTTTGGATGATCTCAAACCCGGCCGACTCTCCAGCCGGCCCAGGCACCACAGGCCGCGCACATCAAGGCGTGCCGCACCCGCAGCGACAGAGACTCTAGCCACTTTCAACAAACCACGCAACTGTTTTTTATAAAAAAGTTATTCAACAACTTCATTAAAACAGTCTTACCCACTTCAATCCAGGGTGTTATGACAGAATAAAAATTTGCGATTTTCTTTTGAAATTCCCCAAAAACAGCGCGTAAAAGCGCATGAAAAACTCAAATCACGTGCAAAACCTCACAAAAAACCCGCTTTATCCCCCCTTCTGCCTCCAATCCATCAGCGCATGCAGCACTTTTCTGATATCTTTGCCCTCAAAAGATATGCAGTCCTATTTCCCCACGAACATAAATTTCCTTAAAACCAGGAAGACAGGGACGAGTAGTATCAGTACTATCAACACTAAGATTAGCCGTTTGGACCAAGAATGTTCCCATGGTCTGAACTCCTCCGGTGTTGGGCTTATTCCCGAGTTGTCTACTATAAAATTTACTCTATTGGATTCATATAAAATATGCGGAGGAAGAGAATTCGTTCCTTTTGAAATTATAAACATTCCGGGATTATATCCTTGCGGATATCTGTCCTCTACCCCGATATCCACGCTCAGCAACATATTCGTAGTGTAGGAGATATACTCTTCTCCATCAGGCAGAGTTCGTTTTGATCCTCCGACCACCACATTGGGGAGTTTTGTACCGCCCACCGGCTTTGAATAAATAAACTCATTCCACAACTGACTTTGGAGTGTGGGCCAACCATATTCCAACCGTGTCGGGCGTCCTTCAGTATCCCTGCTGTAATTTCTCCCGTAACATAAACGACTGTATTGCTCGGCGCGCCCGCAGCCGCTACGCTTTGTGCTCGTGCTCTGAAATGATTTTCATCTATCCAGCTCAACGTGCCCGGAACCATACAGTTAATCCACAGTGAACGAACTCTATCTAGCCTACTCCGTCCCATTTCCGACTGCTGCCCGGAGTAAGAGCCCACTCCGTTTGTTCCATCAGTGAAACATATCCTTCCCTGCGGTAAATAATCGGGATAATTAAGTATCCAATCGTTTCCTTCCAAATTTGAGCCGACGACAGTCCTTTCCGCTCCTCCAAGATCATATTCCGCCCCCGGCATATCATGCAAAACGCGATTATAAAATGTACCGGGCTGCCAGGCTCCTTCGTAATGAACAAACGCGCCTTTTTTCGCCTCAATATCTTCTTCTGATTCCCCCTTTCTAAGATAAAAAGAGGCGTCTAGCCCATACACGATTTTTCTCAAGGGCGGTGCTTCCTCCAGGAATCGCCGGACGTCATAATTTTCCTGGATGTAGTTTGTGGAAGAAGTTTGTGAAGCGGATGGGGTATTGGTTTGAAGGGCGGTGGGCTTTATTAGAATCTCGACAGATTTCAAAGAAGGCGAATTGGTGGGTAGCGGCGTTGCCGGCTGACCAGAGCCTTTCAAGGCGAAAGCTCCCAGGAGCCCCATGAGCAAACACACAGAAAACCTTTTTCCAATTGTTCTCATCATTAAATGAATAAAGCTACGTTATTTATTTTTTATTATCAGAAATCTAAATTTCCAAAGAAACGGGGTTAACAGGAATACGCATACAAATAGCAGCTTCCATTTGCGGGCTCCTAACTGAAGCTGGTCTGGTGTTATGGGATTATCGGGGATTTTGTTCAGTCCACTTTCTTCCACCATATACCTTGAACCATCCTTAGAGGTGAACACAACCATGGGCTTCAGAGCAGCACTATTTGTTTCGTTTGACTCCAAAAACATTCCGGGAACATACCCTTCGGGTCCTAAGTCTGAAATGCCTATATCGATATCAAGCAATGTATAGGTATAAATTTCTGTCGAAACATTTTCTTTAAACGTAATATCTGATTTACAAATAATGATATTTGGTAATTTTGTCTTACCGACAGGAGACGAATAAAGAAAGGTGTGCTGAAATTTTATATCTAACTCCAAGTCAGGAATGGTAAAGTTTATCTTAACCGGCCGCCCGAGACTGTCTTTCTCTGTTATCTCACCAAGAATCACTTTTTTGGATTCGTCCGTACCATTATCCTCAACAGGTCCATCCGCTTTTGCTTCAAAATGGTCCTCATCCACCCAGCGCAGAGTGCCCGGAACCAAACCATTGATCCAAAGAGAGCGCGCAGAATTAATCATCTCAGAATACATCTGCGCTTGTTGGGAGGCGTATGTTAAATTTGTATTCTCCTTCTCTGTAAGTTCGATAACAGGAATAACATCTGGAGGAACATCGTGATAGTCCAGAATCCAATACAAATTTTCGGCACTGCATCCGGTAACAAATTTTCTATTTTTACCCGAATACTGGCTTCCCGGCATCTCAGCCAGAAGTAGATTATAGAAGCTCGTCGGCTGGAGAGCAGCCTCGTAGTAAACGAATCCCGTTTTGGGTTTCAGGTCTTCAGCCGTTTTTTCTATTTTAATCATTTTATTGGGGTCATTCTTATCACTAATATAATCCGCACGATGGTAAGTATTTACATCCTCTCCATACACGATTTTTCTCAAGGGAGGTGCTTCCTCCAAGAATCGCCGGACGTCATAATCCTCTTGAATATACTGAGCGGTGTTGGTTTGAGAAGTGGATGGGGTATTGGTTTGAAGGACGGTGGGATTTATTAGAGTCGGGACAGATTTCAAAGAAGGCGAGTTGGTGGGTAGCGGCGTTGGCGGCGGATCCCCCTTCACTATCGGAACGCCTAATACCCACATTATTAAAAGAATAAAAACTTTTTCCCTAATATTACTCATACCAACTTTTCCGAGTCTTAAGACCGCCTGAAAGCCTGCCTGGAAAAAGCGATAAAAGTCAATAGATATTTTGAGTTTTTTTAAACTCCCCAAAAACAGCAGATGAAAAGCCCAAATCCTGCCCTATTCCGCCTTTTGGCTCCGATCAATCAACGAATGCAGCGATTCACGAATATCTTTGCCCTCGTGGAGAACGGCGTAAACCTCGTTCATAATCGGCGTTTCGACCTGGAAGCGCTCGGAGAGAGCATGAGCGGAGGCAGATGTCGGAACTCCTTCAGCCACAGCGCTCATTGAAGCGAGTATCTCATCCAGCTTTTCACCTTTTCCGAGCCGTTCGCCGACCGAGTGATTGCGGCTGAGCGGAGAAAAACAGGTCACCATGAGGTCGCCCAGACCGCTGAGGCCCGAAAAAGTATCGGCTTCGGCACCCATGGCGACACCCAGACGGCGGATTTCCACGATGGCGCGTGTCATG
>Ga0209723_1007186_pt1 | contig 10307 bp, 8 predicted proteins | sample BiotimSIPDNA_2_FD_185750 | JGI IMG/M metagenome (GOLD analysis project Ga0209723, IMG submission 185750) | Anaerobic biogas reactor microbial communites from Washington, USA - Biogas_R2 time_0 SIP DNA (SPAdes) (version 2) | ecosystem: Engineered > Bioreactor > Anaerobic > Unclassified | place... | reverse complement strand
CGGCTATTTACCTGAAGGCTAATCGCGCCCTGGTGCAGGGGAATATTTGCACCAATTCAGGCTGGCGTTCGGTCATTGAGATCAAGACTGGCGGCAAAGAGCATTTTGTGTCGGTTGTGAATAATGTGGTCGATGGCCGCGCCTTGTCCCAAGAGGAGAGTTTTGGTTTTGAATGTAATTCTGGGCGCTCTCTGTGGTCTGGGAACCTGGTCTATGACATGCCTAATGAGGCTTTTGTCGTGCGCAGCGGCTATGAAAACACCTTTATGAACAACCTGATTGTCAATGCCAAAGTCGGCTTTGCTCTGTCTGGTCAAGCGCCTGGCCAGGGAGAGCTGATCAGCGGCAACCGTTTCATCAATGTCGAACATCCGATTGCCTTGGATAGGAATCTGCAACCTGCTTGCGGCACTGATCTTTATTTGCCTGGCGCGGTACGAATGGAGATGGGAGAAGATTTGCCGGAACCAAGCCCAGAGTGGCTTGGAAGACAAATTGTTCGCGGCGAAAAACTGTATTTGTGCGTACAGAGTGCGGCTGGGGCGCCGCGCTGGATGGAAATATCCGGATCGCTCCTACCAGTACGTGTTTTCAAGGAAATCGGGCCGGAATTGGCTTTGAACGCGGATCAATCGGCATCCGAACCGCTTGGAATACCGGAGCTGGACCAGCCCTTGCATCGCGGCTGGAAGATGGGGATGCTGTCGTCAAATGAAAGAGTCCTCGACCCAGCAGATGGGCATGTCAGCTATGACCAGGAGAATTTTCAGACTGGCACGCAGTCCTTGAAGGTTGCTTTTCAGGGTGTTTCCGGGAACTGGAGTTTGTCACAGGGGTTGTCGTTGGAGGCTGGCAAGCGCTATCGCGCTTCGGCGCTTGTGCGCGGGGAAGAGCCTTTGAATTTGCGTCTTCTGGTGCAGGATGCGGCTGGAAAAGGGTATCAGATGCGCGCCGTGGACCGGTTGGATTGGCAGCGCCTAAGCGTCGATTTTGTTACACCTCCGCACTCTGGCAAAATCACCTTGCGGGTTTGGAGCAGCAAGACCAATGAGGGCAAGGCGGCCTGGCTGGATTCTGTTTCCGTCAAGGAATTGCAGGAAGAGGAACTTGATGAAAGCGGACAGGTGATCGTGCGGCCGCAGCAGATTTGGGAAGAGCAAGGGGAAAATTTGCTTGTCAATGCAGACTTCCAGGCACTTTCCCAAGCTCCAGAAGGTGCAGAGCAAGGGGTTTTGCCCAAGGGTTGGGGACTTTCCGTGTCGCCTGAGCGCAAAGATGTTCCTGCCAATGAACTGCGTCATATTGCGATGAGTCGCGAAGCCGGCGCGCTTGAGATTGGCCTGAAAGACAGCAAAGGCAATCTGCTCCTTTCGCAAGCAGTGAAACTGACGCCAGGCAGGCGGTACCGGGCGACCGCAAAACTGCAATCAGATTTTCCTCTGCAAGTTGTTCTTGGCGTTAAAACGCCTGACCAGAAAAATCATTCCGCACGTCCGACTGACGAAAAAGACTGGCAAACGCAAACAGTCGATTTTACGGTTCCGGAACAAGACGGCAGCACCGGCATCCGAATATGGGCTAACAACCTGCCGGAAAATCAGTTTGTCCGAATCGCCTCTATGACGCTCCGTGAATTAACCGCACGGGAAGAATAAGGGCGAGGGGCTGAATGCTGAATGCTGAGGCGCATTTCATCATTCATCATTCGTTAGGGGCGAGCTGCAGCATTCAGGACGCTTGGGACTGGAGCCAGTCCGGATACCCCAAAAAAATAGCGATCGCCTTTGCCGGGAACGATTCGGCGCCGCCGTTTCATAGAAACGACATGCTTCATTACAACATCAGGCGATCGCTAACCTGAGCTAAGGTAGCATAATCAAGACGGCGATTCAAGGCAAGACGTTAAAAAAATAGCGGTTGCCCTTGTCGGCAACGATCCGACACCAACGTCCACCACGTCCACTGTTGCGGTGCGGACAAAAGCCCAGGCGGGCGAGGGGCGAGGGGCGGGAAAAGTCAGTTTATGCTTCATGGTGCGCCTAGGTTACATTTGTGCGAGTTTTGGGTCAGAAGTTCGTTGCGTTTAGCCTGATGCAGCGCATCTTTTTTGATTTTTTCCGCGCGCGAACATATATTAAAAAATAATCCCCGAAAAACCTCTCCAATGGACTCTTTTTTGCAGGTTATCCGGGCTTTGAGCTGACTCAATAATCTGCATGACTCGACCGTTTTTTTGTTGCGAGCCATGGGAGTTCCATGACCGTTTACTATCACACTGTATTCTATCGAGGGAGTTGCCATGCATTTCCGGAATGTCTTGTTCACCTGCACTGTCGCTGTTTTACTCACCGCACTGAGCCTGCGAGCGGCGTTAAAGGACGCTTGGCCGCAATTCGTCCCTGCTGATCAGCAGACGACGATTACTATGGTCTTCACGGAAGCAGAGAAGTTGCCCAAACTTGAGGAGCTGACCCTGCAATACGCCTGCAATGACGCGCTCCGTGCGGACGGCCGGCCGCTCGACTGGGGGCAATACGAGAAGGCGCCCTTTGAACTCACGGGCGACACGCTCACCGCCAAGGTGAATTTCCGCGGCGAGACTGAGCACACCTTGCGGCTGGTGTCGCCCCATCAAACCCACGGCATGAAGAAGCCAGTCGTGCATGGCATCTTCAAACTCTACTCACTGAAACCGGACTTCTTCGCGTTGCGTCCCTACAAGTGCGATGTGCACATGCACAGCAAGTTCTCTGACGGCCGCAAAGATGAGACGCCGTCGCACATGATCGCGACCTGCCGCAAGCACGGCCTTGACTTCGCTATTGTCACTGACCATCGCTGCCACGCTGGTTCGCAGGAATCCATCAGCACCTTTGCCAAGCTGCCCACTGACATGCGCTGTTTCACCGGCGAAGAAATCCACAGCCCTGGCAATAACGTGCATATTCTCGGACTTGGCACTAGCTCCGGCCTCACCGAGTGGTTCACCGAAAAGCGCGCTGAATATGACGCGGCTGTCGCGGTCGAAAAAGCCAGGATCGATCCGAAGGAACTGCCGGAAGTTCTCCACCATCAGGCAGCGGCCAGCGTGGTCGTGTGGAACAAAATCCGCGAACTCGGCGGCGTGGCAGTGTACTGCCATCCCTACTGGCGGCCTTCGGATCGCCAGTACATCCCGGCGGCACTCTCCGACTATCTGCTGCAAAAAGGCCAGTTTGACGCCTTTGAAGTCCTCAATGGCGGCAGCAGTGACCTGGGCATTCTCCACTACCACGAATTGCGCGCCCAAGGTCGGGCCTGGCCTGGCATCGGCGTGACCGATGCCCATGCGTCAGCCAATCTCGGCAGAGCCTACACGCTGATTATGTCAGAGTCCCTGTCCTTCAGTGACATCGCCGCCAATATCCGCAAAGGCAACTGCATCGCCGTCGAAATCGACCCCAAGACCAATCAGCATCGCGCCCACGGCGATTTCCGCCTGGGACGCTTCACCACCTTCCTCTTCACTCACTACTACCCACAGCAACATGACAAGCTCTGCGCCGAGGAAGGCGAATTGCTGGTCAAGGCTGTTGCTGGCGACGCTGCTGCCGTCGAAGCCCTCAAGCCTTTGCAAGGACGCGTTCCCGCGCTTTTTGACAAATATTGGGCGAAGTAAAACGAAAAGCCCACGCGGGAATACATCAAACTGCCAAGACGCCAGGGGCGCCAAGAACCATTTTTTCTTGGCACCCCTGGCGTTTTTTGGCGGTTAGGCCCTTTTTGCCCGGCTGGTTTTCCTCTCTCCAGCTTGTATGTCTTGAAGGAGACGATTACTTTAATTAAGTACAATCGGTGTTGCGGCAGCCTTGTTGTCATGACATGGTAAAACTAGGGAGAAGAAAAATGTATTCTTACGAGCTGCTCAAGTCCATGCTTCAGGAGAGAAGCAGTATCAAGCCTTTCTCTTTTCTTTACGATGGCAAGCCAGCGGAACTCGCTGATGTACCCTGCCAAATGATTCGTGAGGACGACGAACACTACAAACTCGTCTATGACTTCATCCCCGGCACGGTCAGGATAATTTTAGATGTCATTGAATACGAGTATTTTCCTGTTATTGAGTATACCCCTTATCTTGAAAATATCGGCAATGAGCCTTCCGGCATAATTTCCGATTTTCTGGCGCTGGACATCGAAGCCGAGGACCCGCTGACTTTCGGAAGGCAGAAGCTCAAGAACAACGAGTATTTTATCAGCGGGCGCATTTCGGTGCGCTACAACCTCGGCTCCAAGGCTTCTGGGGTTGATTTTCTGCCGCAAAGGCGAGACCTCTTCAGCCGTCCTGGCGTCAATAAGCTGGAGCTGGAGTGCCAAGGAGCCTGGTGTTCCACCGATTATCTTCCTTTCTTCGGAGTCGATGCCGACATGATGAATGGAGTCAATATCGGAATCGGATGGAGTGGAGGATGGAAGTTTTCCGTGGAAAAGGAGACCGGCGCCCTCAGCATGAGTGGCGGCAAGAAAAGCCGCATTCGCGGTGGCATGAAGCGCTCTCATTTCCGTCTGCTGCCTGGAGAAAAGCTGATGCAGCCGGGGATATTGCTGCATTTCAGAGAAAATACGAGCATTCGTAATGGCCAGAATGAATTCCGCCGTTTTATGATTGAGCATCATGCGCCGCGAGACAGCCGCGGCGAGCTTCTGAAGCCGCCGATCTGCTTCTGTACCTGGGGCGGTTTTGAATCAGAACATCAGATTAAGCTTTGTCGGCTGATTAAAGAAAATCATCTTCCTTACGAATCTCTTTGGATGGACGCTGGATGGATGGGGAAAGATGCGCCATGCCCGCATTTTCTGGAGGAAAGCGAATTTAAGAGTGACTGGCCTCAGCGCGTCGGTTCTTGGGCGATCAACCGCTATGCGCATCCGGATGGGTTGCGACCCTTGTCAGACGCCATCCACGACGCAGGCATGCGGTTCCTGGTCTGGTTTGAAACCCAGCGGATTTCCTCCCTGTCAGGAAGTCCTCTGTTGACCGAGCACCCCGAGTGGCTCCTGGGAGACTGGCAGGCTATGCGCGAGGGGAAAAACACTAATTTCCTGCTGAATTTAGGCATCTCCGAAGCACGAGAATATCTGACCGAACTGGTAATCGGCATCATGGAAAAAGAGGGAATAGACGATTATCGGGAGGATTTCAACATGGACGCCTGGCCGTTCTGGTGTAGCAGCGACACGCCGGATCGGGTCGGAGTAACCGAGATGAAGTACGTGGAAGGATTTCATCAGTTCTGGACTGATATCAGGAAACACTTCCCAGACAGTTTCATTGACAACTGCTCCAGCGGAGGGCGCCGCCTGAACTACAAAACAGCTTCCCTCTCTTTTCCCATGTGCCAAAGCGATTATGCCTGCTATTCCGAGTATGAAGAAGAGTGCATCACATTCGAAAATATGTTCCTGGATGATTGGCTCCCGTTGCACGGAACCCTGAACTGGGGAGAGGAAGACCCCTATCATGCGGCCTGCGCTTTCGGAGGCGGCTACGGAAGCAAAATCTGGCAGTATCATGGGCGAGAGCCAAAGCTAGGCCATAATTACATCATGCATAGAAAACTGCTGAAATGGGCAAAACTCTTGCGCGATGCGCGGCTATGCGGAGATGTCTATCCCTTGATTGATTCGCCCGAATTAGATATGACTAAATGGAATGCCGTACACACGCATATTCCCGAAAAAGACGAGGGCTTTATTCAGATTTTCCGAAGAAAACAGAGTCAGGATGAGTACCGTGCGATCTCCTTGGATTTTGATGCGTTCAATATTGGCGCTGAATATAGAGTGAGATATTTTTCCGGGAAGAAAACAACGATGAAAGGATATGAAATGACGTGTTTTACGGTTCGACTGCCTGAGCCTCGCAGTTTTGAGATTATACATTACAAGATAAAATAAATCTAGTTGAGCATGGTCAAGCGTTATTTTATCCCTCCTGGTCTTTATGATTCCCGAACGGCCTTATACAGTTGGAGTTCGCCATGAACGAACGCATTGCACGCCTTGAGAAAAAGGTGCGGGAAGAAGAGATTTATCCGCCTGTAGTTGCGGTTTCGTATGATGCTTTTGATGAAAAGCTCGCAGAGCCGATGCGCATTGCCAAGCGCCTTACGGAATATATGGCGGCGCAACCGGTAGTTTTTTCCGATGACAACGAGCTGGTCGGACTGATGCGCTTTGACGGTTCGGTCGAATCAGACCTTTTTCCTCGCACTGGCCACACCAAAATCAGGGAGGCTTTCGCCCAATACTACAACAAGCCGCAGGAAAATCTCTGTACAATGGAGTGGCAGCATTCGAACCAGGATTTCGGGAAGCTGCTCCGAATCGGCCTGAAGGGCTTGCGGGCAGAGGTCGTGGAGGCAAGAAAGCTTTTTATCGGAAACCAGGAGCGTCTGAATTTTCTCGCTGCGTTTGAAATGATGATACGTGGCATGGCCCGTCGCGCTGACCAGAATGCCGCCGCCTGTCGTGAAGCTGCTGCTAAATGCACTGACCCTATTCGTAAAAAAACACTTCTTCGCATGGCTGCCAATTGCGCCAAGGTTCCCATGAATCCAGCCTCTTCTTTCGAAGAAGCAGTGCAAGCTGTCTATTTCAATTTCCATTTCCTGGCCGACAGCATCGGGCGTCCGGACCAGTATCTGTATCCGTATTATCAACAGGGCATTGCGGATGGCACCTTGAGCCGAGAACATGCAAAAGAACTCTTGCAGGAGCTGTTCATCATGATCCACGGCTGGACGCCAATAACAAGCTCTAACCGAGACCGCGGCGCTGAATCGCATTTCGTAATCGGGGGGTACACCATCGAGCACGAAGACGGCTTTAATGAACTTTCCGATCTCATTCTTGATGCCATGTTGGAATGCGACCTCATACGTCCGCAAGTCTCTTTGCGCTGGAATAAGAAAACGCCGCGGGAGGTGCTTTACAAGGTGATGGATTGTGCGCGGAAGGATAAAAACAAGCGTTTTGCCTTTGTCAATGACGAACCACGCATCAATGCCTTTCTCAAAATTAGAAAACTTCCCTGGGAAGAGGCCTACGATTACATCATGGTCGGATGCAACGAACCGGCTTTTCAAGGCGGCATCAGCCTCGGCGGAAACACCGTCAATATTGTGCGTTCACTAGTCAATACCCTGAATGACCGTCGACAAGAAATCCTCGAATGCGAACAATTTGACGGCTTCTATGAAATTTTTCAACAGGAACTCTTCCGCGACTTGGATACGATTCTTGATTATTCCAATCGCTTCAACATGCTTCGCTCACGCGACTGCAATGTCTTGAGTTCGCTGTTCCTCGAAGGATGCATCCAGCGGGCTCAAAGTGCAACTCGCGGCGGTGCCGCACGCGCCCTGTTTTGCGCGCACCTCATGGGCGGAACCAACCTCATCGACTCGCTTATCATCATCAAACAGTTCGTTTTTGAGGAAAAGCGCGTTTCCATGCAGGAGCTTCTCACCGCCCTGGACCAAGATTGGGAGGGATTCGAAAACTTGCGCGGCGACATTCTTCGCCACGGCAAATTCTTTGGCAATAATGACGATTTTTCCAATGCCATGGCTCGGCGCTTTCACATCAGCCTCTATGAGTTTGCCCAAGGCCGCACTGACATCTACGGCATCCCGCTGCTCTTCGGAAATCTGACCGGCTATAACTGGCATTTCGCACGCTATGGCGCGCTCACTCAAGCCACGCCAGACGGACGTGTCGCTGGCAGCGCCCTGCTTTTTGGCAGCGGACAGGCCGAGGGAAAGGACCGCGATGGCGCTACCTCCCAGTTGCTGGCAGCCGCACACATGGACCCGACCGGCATTATGTGCGGCGATACTATCATGAATCTCTCGGTTGAAGAGAAGGTCGTGCAAAACGATGAGAGTTTTGACAAGCTCGTGTCCCTGGTAGAGACCTATTTCCAAGCAGGAGGACTCCACATCCAGCTGAATCATGTCTCGCGAGAGGATTTGCTGGCAGCCAAAACAGACCCGAATGCATACAAGAGTCTGCGCGTGCGCGTTTCCGGCTTCTCCGCCACTTTCATCAAGCTCGACGAACGCATCCAGGACAACGTGATTGCCCGTACAGAATATCACCTCTGAAGAGAATAAGATGGCCAGGCTAAGCATCAAAACGCTTTTTTCGCGATGGTATTTCCGATGTCTTTGCTATGTCTTGATTCTCGTCCCCCTTTCTGGGGTAATAACTATTATGAATTTAGACAGATTATTATTCCCAATTCCCCCTGCAACTCCCGCCGCTGGCAATTGCCAACTTCATGCTGGCACAGCGGTGCTTGATGCATTCTGGCTGGAAGGGCGAAAGGACTATCCTGTTCTTCTCTACAGCCACGGCAATTATGAGACGTTGCAGAACATACAGCCCCTCTGTCAAGAATTCCGCTTACAGGGATACGGTGTTTTTGCCTATGATTATGCCGGATATGGCGCCTCCACGGGAAAGGCGTCAGAAAAACAGGCATATCTTGATATTGAAGCAGCCTACGATTATTTGCTGCGTGAAAAAGGGGTGTCGCCGAAAAACATCATCCCGGTCGGTTTTTCCGTTGGCACCGGCCCGAGCTGCTACCTGGCGTCAAAGTATGATATCAAAGCCCTAGTGCTATGTGCGCCATTTGCTTCGGCAATCCGCGTGGCGCTGCCATTCTCGCTCCCAGGAGACCAATTCAAAAATGTCAACAGGCTAGCCAGCAAAGAAATACCGGTGCTGATTTTTCATGGCAAAAAAGATGAGATCATCCCGTATCGGAATAGCAAGTTGTTATATAACAAAGCCATTGGTCCCAAACGCCTGGTTCTATTGGACGATGCCAGCCACGGCGATTTGCTTGACTGCCTCGGAGATGATTTCTGGAGCGAAATAAAAGATTTCCTTGCTGAAATAGACCAATAATGTGCGAAATGGGGCTTTTTGCCGCTCTGCGGCTTATGTCAAATCTAACTTTATCGCGCGGGTGGCTGACGGCTTCCGGCCAAATTATGCGCAAGGGGACAGAACATGCAAGAACTCAGCAGCGTCGAGCGTATTTCCCGGCAACTCAAACATCTGCCTGTGGATCGAGTTGGTATTATGGAGGATTTTTGGGTTCACACGATCAAAAACTGGGTTGAGCAGGGCAAAATGCCTGCTGGCCAAAGTGCTGCCGAGCACTTCGGCCTCGACCTCGAAACTTGCTGGGCCTTCAACCTCAAGGTCGATCATAAGTGGGTGGATAAACTGGTCGCTGAAGACGAGGATACTCAAACCTTCCTGGACGGCAATGGCGCCACTCTCCGGCGCCATAAAGCGCACGACAGCACCCCAGAGCACATCAATTACTCCATTGCCGACCGTGCCGCCTGGGAAGAGCGCGCCAAGCCCTTTCTTACGGTTGAGCGCGAGCGCATTAAGCTTGACCGCTTTCGCCAAGCCCGTCAGCGCTGCCAGGAACAACAGCGCTTTTTCTGCTGGGGCGGGGTCAATGTCTTCGAGGCCATCCACCCTGTCGTCGGCCATGAAAACATGCTCCTTGGCATGGCGCTTGATCCCGACTGGATCAAGGATATGGCCGATACTTTCGCTGATCTGCTCATTGGTCTTATGGAAGTCATGTTTGCCGAAGCCGGCAAGCCCGACGGCATCTGGTTCTATGACGACATGGGCTTCCGCGGCCGTCCCTTCATGTCACCCGAAATGTACCGTGAGCTGATCTTCCCCGCGCACCAGAAGACCATTGCCTTTGTGCACTCGCAAGGTCTGCCCGTGATCATGCACTCCTGCGGCTTCATTGAGCCGTTGCTGCCAGGCTTGATCGAAGCAGGCATTGACTGCTTGCAGGCTATTGAGGTCAAGGCTGGTATGGACCTCCTGCGCATCTACAAGCAGTACGGCCACAAAATCGCCCTTATGGGAGGCATTGACGTGCGTCCCGTCGCCAATAATGACTTGCCCGGTATTGAGCGCGAAGTGATGGCCAAGCTGCCTTTGGTCATGGGCAACAACGGTTTCATCTTCCACAGCGACCACTCAATCCCACAGTCAACTGACTACGAGACCTTCCAATACTTCCTCGAACTCGGCCGCAGCGTCGGCAAATATAAAAATTGGTAATGTGCTTAAGGTGGACTATCCGTTCACAACCTATCTTTAACCACGGATGGACACAGATGGACACGGATTTTTTATAGGGTTGTTTTTGTAACCACTGAACACGCGGAATACACGGAAAATTTTTTGGTGTATGAAGTTTGCGATGAACGCTT
>Ga0209723_1007167_pt1 | contig 10321 bp, 18 predicted proteins | sample BiotimSIPDNA_2_FD_185750 | JGI IMG/M metagenome (GOLD analysis project Ga0209723, IMG submission 185750) | Anaerobic biogas reactor microbial communites from Washington, USA - Biogas_R2 time_0 SIP DNA (SPAdes) (version 2) | ecosystem: Engineered > Bioreactor > Anaerobic > Unclassified | place... | reverse complement strand
TTTCGTGATATCGTAAGGTAGTTTGAAGGTTTTTGATTTCTTTGCATAAGTCATCTAGTTGGTTGACAATGGCGTTTTCCTGTCGTTCAAGCTCGCGCCACTGGTCAGCCTTTTCATCAAGTGCCTTAAGGTCGAGTAGCCCTTGCTGGTAGTCGTCGCTAGCTTGTTTCAGTTCGTCACGGCAGGATAAATCATTGGCTAATGGATAGATTCGGCGTCCCATGTCGTTCTTTTCTTTAAGAAGGTCGTTTTGCTCTTTGCCGATTCGGTTTTCGTCGGCCTTTAAAGTAGCAATTCTGTCCTCTTTAGCCTGCAATGCCGGTATTTGAGCCTTGATTTCTTCAAGTTCTGCAACCTTGGCGAGAATGTCAGCTTCATCCATTAGAATTAGTTTGGCATCTTGAATTTTCTTATCATGGTCGGCTACTTCCTGCTCTTTCAACTGAATGTCAGTGCATATACCGTCCATCTGTAGCTTGACCTCTTTGGCCTTCTGCTCTTTGCCTTCAAGGTCTTTAATCAGGGCCTGGGCATCTGAAAAGGCAGTCTCTTTTTCGCGGATATCACAGGAGTTTAGGGCGAGGGACTTGTTAATGTCTAGCATTTGTTCTTCGACTTCCGGCAGGGATTGCAGTTTTTCCTCAAGGTCAAGCATCTTATTTTTAGAGGTTTCAAGTTCGATGGTTAATGACTTCTCACGTTCCTTAGCGGCAGATTGTAGCTTATCGTAAACCTCTAAGCCTAAAATCTGAGTGAGGATTGCCTTGCGTTCACCGGGGAGCTTTTTTGTAAAGTTTGACGCGTCGCCTTGCATAATTAGGGAACTAGCAAGGAAGGTACTGGCATCTAAGTTTAGCAACTGCTCTATCTTTTCATCTGTCTCCTTGATAGTCGCACCAGTAAGCGGTTCCCAGCCGGTAGCACTTTGCCTTTGAAACTCGCAGGTAGACTTCCCTTTACCTTTAAGGCTTCGAGTTCTTGTGACCTGATAGACTTCTCCGTTATGCTCGAAGTCAACCGCTACTAGCATATCCTGCTGGCCTTTCATCACCATATCGTCCAAGCTACAGCCCGGCGCAGGTTTGCCGTAAAGCGCAAACACGATTGAGTGAGTAAAAAAACTGCTCTTCCCTCGTCCGTTAGGGGCAGATATTCCAGCCAAAGATAAAGCCGAGAGGTTTAGTTCCATCTCGGATATCCCGCGAAAGTTTTTAACTTTTATTCGTTTTGGTAGCAAGCGCTATCCCTCCCAATCAATAGTCACGGTTAATGTTTTTTCATCTTCTGAAAATTTGTAATCAGAAATATTGTCTATATGCGCTTCCGCTTCTGTTACATATTCCACTTTATCGGCAATCATTTCCTTAACTTCTTTTTCCGTAAAGGTAAAAACTGCTTTCACTCTTTATCCCTCCTTTTGAGTAAACGAAAAGTGTCGCTCTCTTTATTCCGGTTTGCATAAACAACTACATCATCAAAGGTAGTTGCATAGCAATAATTTTTACCATCATTCGATATTCTGCCTAAATCAATAACTCGTGCTACATATATCAGCGCGGCGGTATCGTGAATATCAGTGTTATTATGAATGATTATTTTTCCCGTTTTTATCCCTCCTTTTCTCGCAGTAACCGCTTTTCTCGCACTCTTTAAACTGTAGGAATTTGCAACCTTCTTTATGGCAATTCAGCATCGTATATTTTCCTCCGCAAGTGCAAGTCTGGTCTGCTATTCGTTCGTGTTTCAGCTTGTACCATTTTTTCCATGAGGCGCAGGATTTGCAGACTATTAGCATGGTGACTGCTCCATCAATCCGCTTGCCATTGAAACAAGCTCTTTAATTTCCAACTCGTCTATGTTCTGATTAACACACCACTTCTCTAACGCCTGCGGGACTGATAGGCTCTCGTTAACGGTGTTGTCTCTAGCCCTGTCTACTCGCTGAATATCACTCTTTATCTCAGTGACAAAAAAAGCTCCTGCGTCATACAGGGACTTTTCAAGCTGTTTACGGTTCAACTGCTTAGCAACGTCCTCAGAACAGGAGTAGTGAAGACGGACGATGGAGTCTTGAAGGTCCTCGCTGATATATTCGCCATCAATGTAGTTGCTTAAAGCACCTTCGCCCCATTCTAGCGTGATATACCGCCGGGCAGGGGTTTCGATGAACTTATGTCGCCATTTGCGAGTATCAGAATTACTGTCAATAAAACTGCCCGACTGCACTTTAGCTTCGCAGATTTTTTCTTGGGTATCTTGCTTAAACAACGTAACAACGCCAGAACCGACAAACCGCTCTCCGGGCTTTCCTATCTCATGCACCCAAAATCCTGGCTGAATATCCTGTTCGTTGAAACTCAATCTCTCTATCGGTCCTGAATAGAAAACTTTATTGTCGATGCACTGTGGCTTGTGAATGTGCCCTAAGCATACGAGGTCAAATCCTTCTACTGCTTCTCTGGTTAGAATCGGCTCGTGTTGCATCAGCAAGTCGTCAAATCCTGTGTCTGCTCCCTGGTAGGTTATATGAGCCATTAGGATTTTAGGCTTATCATCGGGCATTTGTGCGGCCATGCCCATGCAAAGCTGGGTTATCTTATCGGTCATTACCCGATGGACTTGCTCTGGCGGCAAGCCCTTCATGTCATCGTTGGTCAGCAGGGCAGAACGGTTAAGGCCGGGGAGACAGGCGATGGAGTAGTCCTTAAAGGGGAAGTAATCTGGTTTGGTCATTATGCCAATGCCGGGTATCTGCATCTCTTTTATTAACTCATATGCGCTCACAGCGTCATGGCTCGGCGTACCTGATATAACTATGGTCTTAATACCTGCCTGTGATAACTGCCGTAAAAAGCGTACTATAGATGCTATCTCCTGACTTGCTCGGTCAAGCATTACTTTGGCATCTTTAAACATATCACCACACAATAATGTCAAGTCAACTTGTTCAGCAATTATTTTGTCTGCAATCCAATCTAGGTTTTTATCAATATCGTTAAACCTTGATAAGGGAAAGGGGCCGGGATAATTGGCCCCTTGGTGGACGTCGCTAATGTGAGCTACGCGCATAATGTCGCCCCCTTTTAAATATAGGCGTTGTAAATGCTCTTTCAACATCCCAACCCCTGGTAACAATCCTTGACCTTAGCGTTTGATGTTTAATCCCTAATAGTTCACCCCATTGAGCAATTGTTTTTGTTTCACCATTGTATGTGATAAAGTGGTTATTTCGTTTATTATTACTATTGGTTTTAACAGTTACCCATCTACAGTTATCGGGAGAATAAGGACCATCGTTATTTTTCCTGTCTATTTGCAAACTATCATCATATCCATTCTCCATTGCCCAATCATAAAAGACTTTGAATTCTTGCCATTCTTCACAAATAAAAATCCCTCGTCCACCATAACGAGGAAAATCTTTATTATACGGATTACTGCATCTTTCTTTTATTTTTGCCCATATATTATAGAGTCTTGTGTGTATTAATCCATGCTTAATATTTTTACCCATTTGGCAACCGCAACCAAAGTTCTTTTTTCCATAAGGCTTTAAATTACTTGCCGTAACAGTAACCATGTTGCCGCAATCGCATTTACACAACCACCTTGACTGACCCCGTTCGTTTTTTCCAACCTTTTTTAATGCAACGAGTCGCCCAAATCGTTGGTTAGCGAAATCGACTTGTCTACTCACTTTACTTCTCACCAGCTTTCTTAGCATCCTTCTCGGCTTTAACGGCTTTTTTGTAGCAAGCTGGACAAAGCACTCTATTGAAATGCCCCATGCTCAAGTCTACGAGGTCGGCGACAGTCCATTCCTTACCCGTCTTATCGGTTATGGGCACAAGCTCTTCCTCGCACTCATCGCAGGTTATCGGGTCGTCATTATCTTCCGTCGTAATATCGATAATTTCCTGGCTCGGCGGGATAAGTTCGCCAGTTTCGAGGTCAACGTCATCGTCTGCATCAATGATAGTCATGTTGCCTTCCGGCAGGGCAGTAGCTTGTCCAGCAGACAGTTGTGCAGGTCCAGCATTACCGTAAAGGGCAGATGCATTATTGGCATATCTTTCAATCATAGCGGCTTTCAGGTCCGGGTCGCTCATGTTAGGCATTACTAAGGCTACTGCAAAGGGTTTTTGCAGCTCCTGCGCCGTATAGGTTGACTTAATCATCAGTCCTTCCCGTAATGCCCGGTTGAGCGCTTTAGATTCGCAATGCTCAGTTTTAAACTTTGCAAACTGCTTAAATTCGGAGTCCTTCATTGTTGCCTTAGCATCTTCCATGCGGATTTCTTTGGTAGCTCTGACAGTCCGATAAGTGCCTGACGGTTCCGGTACTGCGATAGTCACTTGATGGGCTATGTCGTCAATGTAGGGGCACTCGAAGCACTTAGGGGCTTGTCTGGTGCGCTCTGCTATCTCGATGCACTTGTTACATCTCTGCGGGGGGACTGCTCGGCTATCGATTATCTGGATATTGGCCGCTGCCATCAGCTTCATTAGTCCGTTTTTGGTCAAAGCAAGCCCTCCGCTTTGTGAATAGGTGTCCTTCTGCTTAGGGTCGGGGCTAATCTGCACTTCGTTGATGACTACTTTGTGCAACGGGGAAAGTTCCTGCATGGTTCTGACCGGGATTAGCAGGTTGAATTTATCTTGCGGGTAGTCCTTGGCTATTGCTAATGCTGTTTCACTCATCTATTCAGCCCCCTTAAGCATCCCGGCAATGGCCTTATAGACTGCCAGCTCGTTGTTTAAGCGGTTAAGTCTTGCCCTATCAATAGATAGCTGGTTTTCGGCTTTTTGCATTCCTTCCCGCTCGCTTACGGTCTTAGCCCGCATTTGGGCATTACGAGTTTCAGCGTTCTTGCCATCAATTTGACCGCTAAGGATTAGAACGTCCTCGGCTTCGGTTAAAATGTTCTTGCTATCCTGCACCTGCAAGTTAGCGTTAATAACGGCCCTCTCCTGCTCTGCGATTAGCTCGGGCAAGGAAGATAGTTTTTCTATGAGTTCGAGTTTAGTCATTAAGATTTACCTCCTTTGCGCTTTTTGTCAGCGTCTACTGCCGCCCAGTAGCCATTGCCGCCTTTTTTCTCCTTTAATCTGCGGTCAATAGCCTTGTCTCTTACGGCAGTAAGCATGGATTTCAAGGATTTGCTCAAAATGATTCCTCCTTAAATACGAAGCAGGGCAATAACTCGAAAGTCTGCCCTGCTGTCATAAAATTAGCTTGTCTGCATAGTTATAAATTAGTAAACTATAATTACTCTTTCTTAGTCCGTCTCTGACGGGCTTTCTTTTTCTGTAGGTGGCTCTATTTCTAACGGATTGATGTATTGTACTTTTGCGCCGTTATCCATTTCGACGATAACCGCTAAAGGATAAGGCTCGTCAGCATCAGGTAGGTATTTTGTTGCTTTTGGTTGCTGAAATGATTTAGGTTCGACATGACTATATTCATGGTCCAGCATCATTTCGTAATTATCTTCAATCTCTAACCCGCATTTCTCGCAGGTGTAAATGGTGCGCTCTAGCATGATGTTCTCCACTCTCCCTTCCGGCGTTTAGTAGCCAAATCTATTTCATCTTCAATTTGCTTCAGTTGCTCCGGGCTAACTTTAGCGAAACATTGGCCATTCCGGTTTTTAAACATCCATCCGGGGTCTTTAATTACATCACATCTTGTTCCGCAATTATGGCCACAACCTTCGCACATTTCCTTTACCGGGCGTTCTGATGCCATATTTTTACCTCCTTACTTCGTTCTTGCTTCTCCGGCTCGCTATTTCCGGTTCCCCATTGCCGCTACGCTACGCGCTAACTGTGCTCCGGTGAAAGCTACACAGTATCCTTCGGCTTCCGCTATTGGGATATTCAGTGCCAATAAGCTGCAACGGTTGTCAAAGAGCTAAGGGGCTACCTGCCCTTGCTGTTATGCTGTTATTTCTGATTCGTCGATTAGTTTTGCGACAGGCATTTCTAGGGCTTTGGCAAGTAGTTCTAGTGTTCTTAAGGTTGGGTTTAACTGCTTGCCGTTTTCAATCCTGGAAAGCATGTCCACTCTAATTCCAGTTAGTTTTGATATGTCGTTTTGCGATAAGCCTAATTTTCGGCGTTTTCTTTGAATTGCTTTGTAGTTAAACATCGGAAATGCCCTCCTTGACGTGGTATGGATAATGTTACCCCTCTATGTTATTTATGTCAATAGCAGAATTAGTATATAACAAAAAAATTAATGATATTGAATAAAACAAGGAAAACAAAGGAAAACTTAAAATAATGCTTGTAAATATCGATAATAAATTGTACTATTGACATATAAAGCGATAATAATATGGTTATTACAGACGAAAAGGAGACAAAGAAGGTGATAGGAAACAGAATACAGGAGATTTTAGACAAAAAGGGAACAGAAGGAGAGGGAAGATAGGATGAGTAGCAGCGGGACTAATGGCGAGATTAGATGCCCCAAGTGCGGGTCCAATCAGTTTACAGCGGGCAGTAAGGGCTTTGGGCTGGGTAAGGCAGTAGCAGGAGGGTTATTACTCGGTCCTGTGGGCTTGCTCAGTGGCTTTATCGGCAGCGGGCAGGTTACGCTAGCCTGTCTCAGATGCGGTAATAGGTGGAAGGCCGGAATGTAAAAAGGGGCATAAAAAAAGCCCCAGCAAGTTTTTACAACCTACTGAGGCGAGAGAATTTTATTTAAGTATTGGGGTAAATGTAATGGTTTCACCGCCATCTGCGACATCAACGCGCCATGGAATTGATTTAAAGGTTATCACTGAATCACATAATCTATATTCTTTTTTCAAATCATTATTTTCATCTTTAACCCAAACTTCTCGATATACATTTCTTTCAATCGTACATTCTTCGGGGTGATTTTCGGCATATTCCAAAACTTCCTTAAGTCCCTTGTTCTCCATCTCGATTCTCCTTTCCGCTAAAGCCGGGGTAGTTTAGCCCCGGCTGTTGTTTTTATAGACATTCTTCAAAAAATCTATTTTTGATAATATCGCCGCTAACGAAGTGTAATATATTGTAATCGCAGTTTTCGTATTCAGTAACAAAATGCTTGTCGATTATTATTTCTATTTCCTCTAGTCCGATCTGTCCCCGATCATCGAAAGCCAAAATGTTATTAATAACTGTCTGCCATTGCTTAACCTTTAAGGCCGGGTGATATTGTCCCGCGTGTTCTTCGTACCTTTCAAGGTAATATTCAACTGCTGGAATTATCTCATCAGGATTTTCTATTTCATCAGGGTAATTCGCCGCAAAGGTTGAAAAATACATAGAAATTTCTTTAGAATTTCCCTTATTAATCTTCTTGTTATTCTTTGTGGTAGTCTCTGGTATTGGTAATGCTTTTTGTGAATGTTCCATTATGCTCTTTGTGCATGATGGGGAATCGTCTAACATTTGAAGCTTGTCGTAATTAATTCTGTACCATTTTGTGCGGTCAAATTTAAGCTTATTGTAATTACCGCTTATTAAATATCCTTGTTTTTCGAGCCTTAAAAATATCTTTTGAACAGCACTTTCGCTCCAAAACGGAAACTGTTTTTGCCATTCAGCATAAGTGTTATAGGTCCAGAAATGGCCATCGTAGAAATTCCGATTAGCTTCTTCGTTTGTTTTTATCCAGTAATGTACCTGTTGGATAACGATTGATTCGCTAAGGCCTATAAGGGTAGCTAAATCGGGATTAATCAACAGGGGACTTTTGTCAAACAATAATTTTGAATTTTGCATAAAAATAGCACCGCCTTTCGTGTTCGCCTTAAATAAAATTAGTGGGCAGACCGTTAAGGCTTACGGCTTTTCGGTTTCAGGGAGCTACCCTTACTTCCTATCCCACTAATAATTATACCACAAAACAAGGGTAAATAAACCTATCCTTGTGATGCTATTAAGCCCACTAAAACTATCGGCGCAAGTGCTAGTAACATCTTAGGGCAGAATAGCAGCCCACCGACAAAAAAACCTACTAATAAAGGCACTAGGCTTTCCTCCTTCCTAGTTAATTTTATAGACAGTTATCCCAATGCTTCAATTTCAGCGGCCAAACTATCATCCACCACATGAGTATAAAGCATAGTGGTAGACACATCGGCATGGCCTAGCTGTTGCTGTACTTTGCGGATATTGATTTTATTCTCTAAAAGATACGTTGCATAAGAGTGCCTTAAAACGTGCGGTGTAACCGCTTTAATGGTGTGATTGTCGTTTAAGTAAACCCCGGACCGTTCAGACAGTCGTTTTAAAACCTGCCGCATATAAACAGGGCTAACAGGCTCACCATATTGGGGCTTGCGGATAGAGCAAAAGAAATACTTGCTTTGTGGTCGAATTTCGTCCCATTTCTTCAGCCACTTTAAAAGCTCAGGACCAAAATAAACCAGCCTATCTTTGCTATTTTTCCCTTGCTGTACGAATATTTGCTTTTTCTCCCAGATAATATCCTCCGGTGCAACATTGCAAATCTCGCTGATTCTTAGCCCTGCCCTGTATGCACATTCCAGCATGACACGGTTCCTTAAACCTGTAGGGCACTTAATGTTAATCGTCGCAAATAAAGCCTCCACCTGCCGCTGGGTCAGCACCTTCGGTAACTTCTGCGGCTTCCTGGTTTTCTTCTCGGCCTGTTCTGGCATATTATAAACCCTCCTTAACATAAATCCTTAGCTGCCTATCCCGGTGCACTTGCGCGCACTTTGAGCAAACTATTGTGTTGTCTATCGGCGCATAGTAGACCAGTTCGGGGCTAATAAAGTCCCGCTGGCATACCTGGCAGTAGCTGGTAGGGGTGCGCTTAATGTTAAAATACCCCTCCGTGTTAAACTCGCCGATAAAGACAAGCTCAAAATTAGCTGCCCGGTCATCCGGCAATTTGACCGGATAATCTAACGTCCCGTGCCTAAAATCGTCGCTGGCACGGTCAGAGTGAACGATAAAACCTTTCGGCACTGCGCCGGGCGATAAAGGCCGGGAATGTAGCCCGTATCGGTAGCGTGGTCCCTTGTATTCATCGTCGTACAAAATAGGCATACTTTTCCTCCCTTCTGCGGGGCATAAACCCCGCTATTAAACCATTTTCGTGACGTCAAGGAAATGGTCGAGGCTAAGCCCGACCCGGTTGTTATTTGCCGTATTTGTGGTATATATAAATTGAGTTTGCAAGCGATATGTGCTGTTCAGTTTTGGGGTTCCTAAATACCTCTTTACCTTTTTTGTCCAAAACAAAAACCTCATTAGTGGAATAGTCCAGTCTTATATCTGCTTTGTTTTTCATGCTTTTCCTCCCTTCTGGCCGGGACTATGCCCGGATATGCTTCTTCGCTATCCTAGTTATAACACGGGCAAATTCCTTTTTGCGATACGTGTCCATTAATTCGGTAACGTCGCTAAAAAGCTCCTTGGTATACACTTTATCACTGCTAAGATAATCAATAATGCTATCGCGTAAAGCAACGTCGCTTAATTCCTGCCAGTTTTGGGGTACTTTGTACCCTGCTTCAATAAGCGCACGATACAGATTCCTTCTCATTACTTAACCCCCTTCTGAGCCGGGCATTAGCCCCGACTCCGTTCTAGGTCAATCCTCATACAGATTTTAACAATAGCAGTCCCTAAATCTGATTCTTGGGCATTTAAAAGCAGGTCCATATCTTCCCGGTTAACGTAAGGCAGGTAATTAACCTTAAACCGCTCTATTAGCTGGTTAGATTGCTCTCGCTCCTGCCGTTGCTTAATGCGTCCGGTAATGTCTAAAACCATCTACTTAACCCCCTTTTCCACCTGGTCGACGATTACGCCCATCGCTAAAATTCCAAAAATAAAACCGGTTATGAAGGTTAGAAATAGCATTATATCGCCTCCTGAACTATTTCAACTTTTGTATTTCTATGGGTCAATAGTTCGGCGTATCTTTTTTCCGTGGCTATCTCGTTATGCTCGTAATCATTCCAGCCTATATTTCGTTTTACAAGCAGGTTATAAACCTTGACCGAGCCAATGACTTCTATTGTGGCGTGTTCGGCATTGTGATGCTTTGCTTCGTGTCTTTTTTGATAGCTATTTGTCGTCACCATAAGCGGCCAAAAAGCGGTGGAATATTTCGCCTTACTTTCCTCGCCCTTCTTATTACATTTTTTTAGGCAATAATCTGAGCCTAGCCAGTTCGGGTCGCCGGGTGATTTTTCAACTAAAAAAGTTCCGTTGTCCGCCTTAAAATAACCGCCCTCAATGCGTACAATATCGCCGGTTTTAATTTCTTTGCCGTTCTTATCTGTCATTAACATTTCATTACCCCA
>Ga0209723_1007164_pt1 | contig 10327 bp, 8 predicted proteins | sample BiotimSIPDNA_2_FD_185750 | JGI IMG/M metagenome (GOLD analysis project Ga0209723, IMG submission 185750) | Anaerobic biogas reactor microbial communites from Washington, USA - Biogas_R2 time_0 SIP DNA (SPAdes) (version 2) | ecosystem: Engineered > Bioreactor > Anaerobic > Unclassified | place... | reverse complement strand
ACCAAAGGTTCAGAAAGAAAGGCATACCTCGTCCAATCCTCATCGGTTAGCTGTATTAAGTCCTTAATCCAAGCTGCAATCATATTATTTCATTCCTCGCACTGACGAGAATGATTTCCTCTTCTGGCTCAGTGTCCAAGAATTCGCTTGTCATCACTGTACGTAATTGGTCAAAGCCTAGGGTGTTTGAGAAATCCAAAACTTTCCCACCGATACAAAGGTAGATATCCGGAGTGGAGAGCATTTCACGTCGGTAGGATACTTGCATATCCCACAGCTTCTTAGTCTCTGCCTCCCAATCTTTAGCTAAACAGGTGCCAACTATTGCGTCTCCACATTGAACTTTCACAAATCCTCGATGGTCGACCACACGTACCTGCTGCTTTTCACCAACTTTTCGTCCGAATACGAAGAATATATCTTTATGGGCAAGGAAATCCACCTCTGTGGAATCGACATTCATTGATGCTGCTGCCAGTTCTTTCGCTTCAGCTTCATCAACCTTTAATGTCAAATCGGTCGCCTGGACTTCATTTGACCCTAAGGCTATCGCTGTCACTTTGGAACTCTGTGGATCAATTTCAATATGAACTTCGACAGTAGATGGAACCGCTCCACTCTTTATGGCTAACGAAGCTGCCTCTTTCTTGATCTTATTAATGTCTTCGGTGCTTGGGTTTGGAATAACTCGTTCAACCACATCTCGTATCATCGCAAGTGCAACGCCGATAGAAGAAATCACTTCTGCATATTGTGGAATGTTGTAGCTCAGTTTCATCGCATTAGCTGAGTATGGCAATAAAGCCGCAGCTCCACCGCCTACTCCGACAAGAGTGATCTGATCACGTTCCAGGCGATATTTTTCCGCAAACTCGTCAATCACTGGGTAGATCTTTTCATAAGCTTTCTGCAAAATTTGCCGTGCTGTCTCTTCAACTGAGACACCCAAATAATCAGCCAAAGGTTGCATGCAAAGACGGGCAGACTCTTGGATACCATACGAAAAGTCTGTTTCTTTACACAAACCCAGCACATTTGCGGCACAGCTATTTGTCAACGTAACTCGTTTGCCACTTGCTAATTTAATGCGTACATAGTCCGCAGGATCTCCCTCTTTTGGTGAGAAAAATTCCAGTTGTGGATTAACGATTTCTTCTACAGGTGTGTAGACAGCATACTTTAAACCTGCAATATGGGCAGAACGAGGACCAACATCGACCAGAGAGTTGTCATTTGCTCGTATCATACTGCCACCAGCAACGCCTAAAACACGAACATCCAATGAGTTAATATAGGTGCGGTGTCCACCAACTACTGTATATTCAACAGCTGGTCTTCCATTTTTTATGACACCGATATTCGTAGAGGTGCCACCTACCTCAAAGTAGATACCATTGGATGCTCTAAGGTACATTAAGGCACCCATCACACTGGCTGCTGGCCCACTGAGCATGGTTAACACTGGTCTTTTTTTCATTTCATCAGCATCCATGACTCCGCCATCACCACGCATGATCATCAATGGTACGGTAACCCCTGCATGCCTGACTGCACCTTCAGTGCTTTGAGCAGTGTCAAGCATTTTTGGAAGGATACTCCCATTGATGGTAGCAGTGCGTGTTCGTCGTGTAAGACCATATAACTTACTGATATCAGAGGCTACTGAAGTCATCATGCCGTGCTTTGCTGCGATATCATGCACAATATTCTCTTCTTTAAGACTATCCACACCAAAAGCCTTGGAAGCCACCAGAACAGTTGCACCTTGGTCTCTTAAGATCTTAATAGCGTTTTCTACATTAACTTCATTGACATCCTTAAGCTTGAGAAACGTATGACAGGTTTGGATAACGCGACCAGTTCCTAGGTCAATGTCGGGCACCTTTGATTGGTTTTTTGCAAGCAACCCCTCAAGACCTCCTCCAGCCATTCCGAGAATACCCACCTTTGCAACATCACCTTCAAGGAGAGCATTGGTTGCTTGAGTAGTACTATGTGCAATAAATACTACATCGTCAGGGTGAATGTCGTTTTCTCGCAGGCAGTTTTGAAAGCATTCGATTACACCTGCAGCTACCCCTTTATCATGGTCATGAGTGGTCATTACCACTGATTGACCGATAATTTCATTAGTCTCATTATCTAATGCGACAGCTTTAGTGTGGGTTCCACCGACATCTATACCAAATCTAATTTTTCTGTTTCTCATCGCAGCACCTCTATGGAAATTAATTGAAATCTCTTTTAATATGGGAGGAGAATGACTCCCCTCCCATAATTTTTTGATTATTTGCAATATTTATTTCAAGATACAAACAAATTTTTACAATTATTTTACCAACACGGCAAGTTACACAACCTTTGCTGCGATCATGAAATACGCAACAAGTTCAAGCACCAGAGCCAATGGCAAAGCGTAAGGCAAAGTTTGTTTCATGAAATCCTTGACTGATACCTTTGTATATCCAATTGCCCATAGGTTCCATGACTGCGTGGGGCATACATTCGTAGTAATCGTAGAGCAAGGAATGTAGAACAAAGGATACAAAATGGCCAGAGGATACATTCCAGTGCCGGCAATAATGGCGAATGTTGCAGCTCCTGCGCCCCAGATTGTCAGAGGACCGCGGAATAAAGCTAAGACTGCAAACAGACCGAAGACTAAGAACAGCAGGAACACATTCTGTGGCAGGATCGGAGCGACAATGGGTGCCAGGAAAGATTTTGCTACACTTGCCGATCGAATGAACATTTGCAAGAACAGCAAGAAACCTAATACCAAACCTACATCTGCAACGCCATCGTAGAATGTTTTTTGAACGACATCCGCAATACCATTCCAACCTTTCTTCAGATACCCTGTCCATCCAAGCGCCCAAATCACTGAAATCACAATCGCAAGAATCGAGCTCATTTTGGTTGTTAGTGTTAAGGTAACAGGAAGAAGTGGAGTTATGCATGCCAAAAGGTTTGCGTCTGCGCCTTCCAGATTAACATCCTGGGTTGCCCAAGCGGCGACCTTCTTTTTGTTACGTAAAGTAATGAGGGTCATGACAATAACGAATACAAGATGAATAGCTGTTGCAACAAACGCGAACTTAGTCCATTCTGGGCTTTTGAAGTTGTAAATCTCTTCGCCGATCATCATCGTGCCAGCTGCCTGGCTTAATAATGCGTTGTTCAGGTAAAGACCATTTGTCACTGCCATAGCAAATGTACCAGCGGCAAGTGGTTTTGGTATTCCAAGGGACAACATAATTGGAAACACAATAACACCAATGGCAACCACGGCACCAACCCCATAAGCAGTTGTGAAGATTGCGGTTACGACAATGGCCAAAAGTATGACTGTCAAAGCAGGTTTGTCTCCACCGAGTTCAACTGCTTTCTTAATGATTGTCCGGGCAATCCCGGTTTCAATAAGAACACGCCCAAACCAGCTGCCAAAAATAATGTTGACGGCTGTTGGCCCGAAACCTTCAGGGCCTCCCTGGAACACTTGGGAATTGAGCGTAGGCCAATCGACTGCGCCTCCAATCCAACATAATACTGTCCACAGAACTGCCATTGCAAACAGTCCAAGTAAGAGGTTGCCACCTTTTGCTGCGTAGACAATGAAGATGACATAGGTGACTAATAAAATTACACCAATTGCAAAATCCATCTTTTAATCTCCTTTTTTTAAATGATTAATTTTTTTGTCAAATAGGCAAATGAATAAAACGTTAGTTTTTCTTGAGCTACCACCTCCAATCCATTTATTTTTCATCCCTCCTGACAGTTTTTAATTGGTACAATTGAATTACGTTGGCCATTATAGCACTATTCCACAATATTTTGGTGGTTTTTATTGAAATTCGTACTATAATTTAGTAACTTGTTTTTATTATTGCGGAAAAGAGATGAAGGGAACACATGATTGAACTTAATTCTATGGCTATGATCAGTGAAGAAGAACTGAATGTGGGTGAGAATCTAAAAACGATTCGCTCCCAACGGGAATATTCTCTAAGGGTACTTGCTGAAAAATCCGGACTAAGTGTTAACACATTAAGTTTGATTGAAAAGGGGAAATCTTCACCTTCAGTAAGCACTCTTCAGAGACTTGCTAGCGCGCTCAACGTACCAATAGCCGACTTTTTTAGCGCTGAATCAAATAAACGGGAAGTGGTGTTAACTAAAAAGAAGAGCCGCACTAAATTGATGGCTGGAAAAGTAAATATTGAAATTATTGGTAAAGGGTTTGAAAATAAGAACTTTCAGCAATATGTTGTCAACTTTAAACCTGGTGATGGAAGTGGGAGTCTCAGCGTAGTGCATTTAGGACTTGAATCGATATTTGTGCTTTCAGGATCAGTGGAATTTACAATTGGGGAAGCCGTTTATCCCCTATCTTCGGAAGATCACATCATCTTTGACTCAAATATTCCTCATCATTGGCGCACGATTGGTGATTCTGAGGGAAGGATGCTGATTACATTTTTCACCACAGATGATTTAGTTTCACGTAATTTTTTCCAAAATGCATAATTGTGCGCAAGACATTGGTAATAATCGTACAAAGAACCTGATGAAAGTCAAGAATACAAAGTTCCTCATATTTGCAGCTATCATTTTGGTAGCCCTAAATCTACGCGCTGCAATGACCGCCCCAGCAACAATTTTTGATCAGATTAGTGAAACCTTTCCGATCTCGTATACTGCCCGAAGTATTATCGGCATGTTACCACCAATTTGTTTCGCTCTTTTTGGTTGGTTGACCCCTCGACTTGTGCCAAAATATGGCTTGGAAAAACTAATCCTGACTGCCTTAGGGATGATTTTCGTTGGAATCATTGGACGTAGTCTTTCGAATGATATTTGGATGTACATTTCTCTGTCAATTGTTTGCCTGGGCGGGATCGGTATGAGCAACATCCTGCTTCCCCCTATCATCAAATATCACTTTCCAAATAACATAGGATTGATAACAACCATCTATACTTCTCTGATTTATCTCAGCGCAGGTCTACCTTCACTTATCGCCGTACCGCTGACCCAGGCTTTTAGCTGGCGAATTTCAACAGGAAGCTGGGCTTTCCTGGCATTATTAGCAATGATTCCTTGGGTTCTTCTCAATAAAAACTCAGAAATATCTCCAGAAATTCAGATGAAATCAAAGTTCTCTGTTGCAAGTTGGGCAACTGCATTGGCGATCACAATCATTTTCAGTGTTGGCGCGTTCAATTCTTTCGCAATGCTCGCCTGGCTTCCCGAAATATTAACAAAATCGCTCGGCATTACTCAGACTAATTCCGGATGGATGATGTCTCTGTTTTCCTTTATTGGATTTTTCCCCACGCTTTTTGTCCCGTTTGCGCTATTGCGCCTTAAGAAACCGCTAATTGTTATAGTATTCTTCTCATTCTGTATTGTGGTAGCTAATCTTGGCTTCATATTCTTACCTCAGTTCGCATTGGTGTGGGTTATTGCTGCTGGGATAGGATTAACCTTTGTATCGGTCGGGTTAACCATGATCAACTTACACAGCCGCACGAAAGAAGGTTCTTCGTCACTTTCCGGTTTCGTACAGGGCTACGGGTACTTACTGGGAGCCATGGGACCAATAGTCATCCGTTGGCTATGGGGCTTATCAGGAGGTTGGAACTTGCCCTTATGGTTCCTCGCTTCAACAGGCATCCTTACCCTGGTTATGGGGTTAATTGCAGTTAAACCAGGCTATATTGAAGACTTTATCGATAAATCTAAGGCATAAGAAACTGGGGAGCTGTGAAAGAAGCGGCTACCACGCAGCCCTACATCAGGATATAGTGATAGGTCTCCACTTCATCTCTTAATAACTTTCTGTAGGAACATATGGATTAATTTGAGTACAATATTTATGTCCAGTTTTACAGAAAGGTTATGAATGTACAGATTTTCAATAAATAAAACTCTCTTTCTTTTGTTATCAATTCTGATACTGTCAGCCTGTCAGGTTGTTCCATCGTCCTTGCCGCCGGCTGATCTGCCTTCGGAATCAGTTCCGACCCAAACAAAACCAACTGAGGAAACGACCCAACCAGGAGCCATCTCAGCTGCGACTTCGGAACCCTTTACGTTTGTTTACAAGCCTAACCCGGATCTGCCCTCTGGGTTGCAACTTCAAATTGATGCGGAAGAGTTCAATCAACCAGATGGCGATGCCAATGAAATCGCTTTCACATTTGAATTCAGCACCGAAAATCCAATAGGCAACTGGGTCTATGCCCTGGTCGCGCCATTCCCGACTGTGACAGAGGAAGTTAGTTCAACCTGGCTGCAAAACCTCTGGCGGGGTGAGCCACAAGACCAAATCCAAACACTCCTGATCGGTCGCGAGAGCCTGCCTGCGCTCACATCTCTCTTCGGAGAACCTGCTGTAAACATCCAAATCATCGCAAGCGACAAACTGCTCGAAAGCGCCTGGACCACGCAAAACACCTGGGCTGTGATTCCTTTTGAAGAGCTCGAACCCCGCTGGAAAGTTATGAAAATCGATGGACAATCGCCGATACATAAAGATTTTGACGCTGACCACTATGTGCTGAGCGTGCCTATCTCCCCAATCCTCGTTGATTCTGGCGAAAGCTTCAACCTTCCTGCAGAACTTTCAGACCTGCACCTTAAAAATCTCGACTCATCCAAAATCACGACTGTGATGATGACCGGGGTAACCGCCCTTGTGCGGGCAACCGCGGTAGGGATGGACCAGCGCGGGGTTTTAGTGCCAGGCGAACAAATTGCTTCTGTTATGCAGGAAGCTGACATATTACACATCAGTAACGAAGTGCCATTTGCCGAAGAATGCCCGCCCCACACAATGGGGGGCTACCTGGTTTTTTGCACACCTGAAAGCTATATGGAGCTGCTGCGTTATGTAGGCACAGACGTTGTGGAACTTACCGGCGATCATTTCCAGGATTATGGTGAAGCGGGCATGCTCTATACCCTCGAGTTATATGCCAATGAAGGTTGGCCGGTTTACGGAGGTGGTAAGGATATTTTTGATGCACGCACACCAGTTAAGCTGGATGTGAACGGTAACAAAATAGCTTTCATCGGTTGTAACGCAAAATCCCCTAATTTTGCCCAGGCGAGCGAAACCACCACTGGAGCTTATCATTGCGATATGGACTACATGGCTCAGGCGGTTCAGGAACTGAAAGCCGAGGGTTATCTGCCAATTGTCACCTTTCAACACGAAGAACGTTATCTCTGGTCGCCAAATGCCCAGATGATACGCGATTTCAATATCGTTGCCGAAGCAGGGGCGGTGATTGTCAGCGGCAGCCAGTCGCATGTTCCGCATTATGCTGAATTTTACGGAAACACCTTCCTTCATTATGGTCTCGGCAACCTGTTTTTCGATCAATACGGAATCGCAGAGAATACGGATATTGGTTTTCTCGACCGACACATCTTCTATGATGGCAGATATCTTGGGGTCGAGCTGATTCCGATTCAGTTTATCGATAAGGTTCAGTCACGTTTGATGACCGCTGAAGAAAAAGCAGAGGCACTAACGATTATGTTTGACACCATGCGTATGTGGTGGAAAGATGAAAATAACCAGCCTGTCATGCCGGATTGGAAATAAGGTAGTTGACAGGATAGGATTTGCTGCGCCACCCACCCCCCTGCCCACCCTCCTCGGAGGGGGTTGTGAAAAGCTTTTTGGATTGACGGATTGGTTGAAATAACGAAGCTCACATACTAAACCCGCCCGTACATTTATTTTGGGTGATGGCAAAACGCTCACGTATTGAACCCGCCTGTACTTATATCATGGGCAATGTCACAAGTCTCACACCCTGAACCTACCTGTGCCGACATTTTTCAACAAATAACAATCTTTGCCCGTCATCCTGAGGAACGAAGGATCGAATAATACAACCAACAAGATCCTTCGCAACCGAGGCTCAGGATGACAGATTCTCCTTGCAATTTTAGTCGTCGTTTGCAAGTCAATGTCTGCAGTCAGATTCACCATGATTCTCATGATTAACGAACACGGTCTCATATTGGGAATTGCTGTAGTTTGGCGCATTGTATATATCGCTCTCTTTTCCCCGTACACAGTTTTTCTCATCGTAAGCGTCGATAGCCAGGTCAACCTGATATAATAGAAAAGTGAAACGAAACCTTTTGAAAAGGTTTTTTCGTCGGAGGAATGGTTAATGGAAATTACATGGTATGGAAATTCTTGTTTTCGGATCACCGAGCGTAACTTTGCTACGGTCATTACTGATCCGTTCGATTCAGCTGTCGCCGGCTTTAATCCATTAAAACTAAAAGCAGAAATAGTAACAATTAGCTCTGACGATCTGGTTCACAACAGTGTTAATTTTGTCAAAGGCTCTCCATTCATCATCGACGGACCCGGAGAATATGAGCGGGGCGGTGTTTTTATTACCGGAATTCAGACCACTCCGCTGCATACTGATAAAAAGACTATGCGCAACACGATCTACGTGCTCGATTATGGCAATATCACCGTGCTGCACCTCGGGCAAACAGATACCGTACCGAGCCAAACCATGGTTGAAGAGCTTGGCAATATTAACATCGCCCTCGTTCCAGTTGGCGCTGGTGGTGCTCTCAATGCCTCAAAAGCTGCTGAAGTGATTAGCATGCTTGAGCCCAACATCGTTATCCCCATGCAATACGAAACGCCCCAGTCCAAGCTCAGTCTTGACCCTCTCAGTAAATTCCTGAAGGAGATGGGATTGACAGAATTGGAAACTATGGAAAGCTATAAGATATCCCCCACCGGCAGCTTCGGGGAAGAAGGCACTCAGGTGATCGCGCTGGATCCGAGGCTTTCACCTGTTTGATCATGTGGAAAGCAATTATCACCTGGGATATTAAACCAGGACACGAGCAGAATTACTTCGCATACGTTGTGCGAGAGTATTTGCCTGGCATTAATCACCTTGGTTTGGAAGTTACTGATGCATGGATCACCGTCTTTGGTGATCAGCCCCAGATTTTGTTGGGCGCAGTGGTTCCAACCCTCGAGGAGGCGAAACGCATCCTACATTCTGACACATGGGAACAGTTGAATAACGACCTGAGCAGCTATGTAGAGGATATGCAAGTAAAAATCGCCCCCCACCGGGGTGGTTTCCAGTTTTAGGGACACAATTGCAAGCCCGCCTTCTTGATTGGTATGACATTAACGCCAGGGTGCTGCCCTGGCGTTCTGATCCCAGCCCATATAAGGTCTGGATATCGGAGATCATGCTTCAGCAAACACGGGTTGATACCGTATTGCCATATTTCGAACGTTTTCTGACCCGGTTCCCCACCCTGCAAAGCCTTGCGGAATCCCAGTTAGATGAAGTATTAAGGCTTTGGGAAGGATTGGGCTATTATAGCCGCGCGCGCAACCTGCACAAAACTGCAGCATTAGTGCAGTCTGATTTTGCCGGCAAGATACCAACCAGCGCAGAAGAATTAGAAAAATTACCTGGAATAGGCAAATATACGGCTGCTGCAATTGCCTCTATTGCTTTCGGTGAGCCTGTCGCTGCCGTGGATGGCAACATAAAACGCATTTATTCCCGTGTGCTTGCCCTGCAGGAGCCTCTTGGTACAGCCATTTTAAATAAAACAATAACAGCCCACGCGCAATCAGTTCTCCCTCATAAGCGCGCAGGCGATTTCAACCAGGCGTTGATGGATCTTGGCTCAATGATTTGCTTACCAATACAGCCAGCCTGTTCGCGTTGTCCGCTTCAGCCTTTTTGCAAAGCATTTGAACTTGGGGAACAGGAAACCTTGCCACATGTTTTAAAGAAAGCTCCTATCCCCCATTATGATGTCTGTGTGGCGGTGATCTGGCACGATGGGAGGATTCTGCTGGTTCAACGGGGACAAAAGGGAATGTTAGCCAGGCTTTGGGAATATCCGGGCGGGAAAGTCAATCCGTATGATACAGAGAAAGAAAAATGTTTGCAGGATGTGCTGCTGCAGAAAACCGGGATTCATATCACTCCAACGGAAATAATTGGCACCTTTAAGCACGCCTATACCCACTTCCGAATCAGTGTGCATGCATGGCATGCTGAGCCGGTTCCGCCACTTTCGCTTGCGCTGCCAGCGAATCTGCGTTGGGTGTTGCCAGAAGATCTACCCGATTACCCGATGGGTAAAGTTGCGAGAAGAATCAGCGATCAGATTTCAAAACACCAAATTTAACATCGATCTCGGTTATACCGTAAACTACCGCCTTATTCCTTAATACTACTCGGTTATAGCGTAAACTAATGGCTTTTTTGGTGTTAGTATGCGGTTATAACGAAAA
>Ga0209723_1007162_pt1 | contig 10330 bp, 9 predicted proteins | sample BiotimSIPDNA_2_FD_185750 | JGI IMG/M metagenome (GOLD analysis project Ga0209723, IMG submission 185750) | Anaerobic biogas reactor microbial communites from Washington, USA - Biogas_R2 time_0 SIP DNA (SPAdes) (version 2) | ecosystem: Engineered > Bioreactor > Anaerobic > Unclassified | place... | reverse complement strand
CATATCCACGCGAACGCCGCCACTTTCCAGAAGGACATGGGGGACGCGACACCTTCCGGGCCGGTCCAGACTGTCAGCCCGACAAGCCGCCAGAAATCGCCGAAACCGCGTATCTGCCCCACCTCCTCCGTCAGGGACGCCAGATTGGGCAACAACACGACCGCCCCGGCGATGAACATTGCAAACATCCAGGGCGAACACACGACGGCGAATTGAGCCAACCGCTTGAACCCGAGGATGGCCAATGCGGTAACCACCGCCCCCACCGCCAGAACGACCAGCACAAAACGCAAATCTTCGGGATACCACTGGGTTTGCTCCGGTATGCCGAAGGGAATGCGTATCGCGGAGGCCGACACCGTGATCATGCACCCCGCCAAAATACAGAACATAAGGGCATTGACAATATTATACACGGTGGTCATTACGGGACCTGTTATCCGGCGGAGGTACCAGTACAGGGTCAGCCGCGTGCCTACGGCGATGGGAGCGCAAAGTAAGGTCCAGGTCAAAACGGCAAGGGCATTCCCCAAAAGGAGGCCCACAAAAATATCAAAGGGCCGGACACCCCATTGAACGAACATCGCGCCGATGACGAACTCCGTTCCCGCGACATGTTCACCGGCGAACAAACCGGCAAAATATTTTCCGGGCTGAAGTTTTTCCTCCGTGACCGGTTCACGTTCAAACTCGTAAAGCGCATCCAACGCCTTTACCGCGCCTTCCGCACGCACTTCTTTCATATCCAAACCTTTCGTGTTGCTGGACGGCCCGAATCACAACAGGGGCGAACAAGACGATTAACGGCATGCCCCCGCAGGAGACCACCCCCGAAGCAAAACCATCGTGGAATTACCATGGATTATATACTGAAATGCGGGGGATACTAAAAGGAAAATACGGCCCTAGATTTCCGCATCTGCCGTAACACACGGAAGCTACAATCAGCCCCCCCCCCCCCCGCGTTTTACTCTTTCAGTCCGACCCGGACGGACGGAATTACCTTTAAGACGAAACGGAAGGCTTCTGTATGACAATCGTGCTCATAAAACCGGTGTGGTCACTTAACTGCGTATCTTCGGCGGAACCGAAATGCATGCGCCAAAACTCGCGCAAACCGGGTGCCCGGCTGAGGAATATGGCGGCGTTGCTGCCGCGGACGATGCCTTCGACCGTTTGCGTATCCAGCACCTCAATCCGATACCCGGCATCCCGTGAAGCCAGGATAAAATCAATGCCGGTATCCATGGTTACCGCGGTCATGAGGTCGGCTTCATCCAGGGCTCTCTGAAAATCATCTCTCCCCATTTTAGTATTAAAATCGCCGACGACAAAAGCGGGCGCCATGCCTGACCTGGATTCGTTAATAAACGCCGCCAGTTCTCCCATCTGCTCGTACCGCGCCCTGTGATTAGCCTCATCCCTGCGCCCCGCCTGGGCGTGGGTATTGTAAAAGTCAATATGGGCGCCGGAAGGCAATTCTACCCGGGCAAGTCCGACCCCCTTCCCGGCCCACCAGTCCCCCTGGTGGATTTTGTACCAGGCGTTGTTCGACCTGTAACGGTGAAAGACACTCTCCACGATCGGGTAAGCGCTTAAGGTCAAAAGCCCGTTACCCACGGTTGCAGCGGGATACACCGCATGGTGGCGCAGGCGGGAGTCTTTAAGCGCATCAAACAGTACCTCCCGGTCTTTGGCGACAAATGATTCTTGAATCCCCACCAGGTCGGGGTCCAGCTCCGTCAACAAGGCGCCTATCGCCCGCATCCGCTCACGCCTGTTCGTGGTAAACAGGTAACCGTCCGCTATATTAAAGGTTATTATTTTCAAGTTAACCGGCGTTTCAAGGGGCGGTGGCGGTGAAATCAGGTAGGGGCTGGACGCATAATCCGTTGCCGCCTCCGTGTGTGGGTTGATGACCAGGGCGGAAAACAGTATTGCCATCACCATTCCCAGACAAACCAATAGCATACCGTAAAAGAAATAGGAGCCCATCGAAAAGAAGCTTCTCATCACACGCTTCGCCTTATACTGATAAATTCCCGATCCTTCTTGCTAAAATAACTGCCTATCTACTTTATGACTCCGCAAGTTCAAACGAGGTTTCCGGCAAAAAATACTTCCTGAAGGCAGGCAGACGCCCGGCATGGTGTACCGGGCGTCTTTATGGAAATGTTCAGGCTTCTCAGTGATGTTCGTGATGCTCATGGCTGTGCGTGGCCTCATGAAGAATCATCCCGCCGCCATTCACGGGAAATGCGTTGCCCAGATTCATTTCGCTCGGGTTGCCGTCCGGGGCATAATTCAGCCAGTCCACGTGGCCATCCATGTAAAGCACATTGCATCCGGCGGGCACGTGGTTAAAATGGGCGACGCCCGCAGCCTCTCCCGCTATAGCGTCCCACAACATCGGCAGGGTCGACTGGGCCTGGGCGGCCTGGGATGGATTATTAACGTCCGTGATGAAAAAACGCTCAATGCCTTCCTTGAAGCGGTACAGCACGGGATAGGCATAGGACTCGTCTATCGGCGCATTCAGCGTCCAATCCTCATGGGCCAGGAGCGGATTATCAAAGAGGCGTTGTTTCAGTCCGACCGTTTCGTCAAGCAGTTCCTCTTCCAGGCGTTCCAGGGCTTCTTCAGTATCCAACATGTTCTGACTCAGCGCCCAGCCCAGGTAAATATAAGGATGTTCATAGACTTCACAGGGCTGTATCATGCCGTCCCCGGCCTGGGGCAGATGACCGTGTGCCTGGGCCTCCTCCCAGATGGATGAAGGATTCTTGCCCGCGTCCCACAGTTGTTCCGGGCTATCGGCGTAGGGCGAACTGGGACAGATCAACACAGAATAGTCATTAAGATACTCCGGAAACAGCTGGCGCATGTCCATGATCATGCACATACCTTCTATTGGTTCTCCATCGCAATGGGTAGCCTTCAAGGTCGGATAATAATGGTCCGCGCATTCATCGGCATACAGATTCAGTATGACGCCCAATTGCTTTAAATTGTTCTGGCAGGATTTGCGGCGCGCCGCCTCCCTGGCGCGGGCCAGGGCCGGCAATAAAATGGCCGCCAGTATGCCGATAATGGCGATAACTACCAGCAGTTCGATCAGGGTAAAGCCCTTGCTTATTTTCATAAAGACACTCCTATCGCTTAACGGTTCTTTTGGTGGCGGCGGCCTAAAGATTCTACGGCCGTCGGGAATAGCGATACCTGAAGGGTTACGAGAAGCAGCGACAGGGCGGGCCCCGGACACAAACGGGCCGTTTGTTCCAAAGAGACAACAAAAAGCCGGGATATAGGATGTAAATGGCCGACGTTTCCGGCAATAGGAGGGCAATGATACTAATGACCAGGAAGGGCAGGTTGACTAGAACCAGAAAAAACGGACAGGATACATCCTGGCATTCCTTGCCGTCTTCATGGTGGTGAAAGGCGAAAGCCGTGACCGTTACGCACAGCCACAACAGCAACACCGCCAGCCAAAGCAGGCGCACACCATGTTTGCACTGTTGCGTTTGTCCCATGTCCGCCTTTGTTTCTATAAAACTAAAACACGGTACCGAAAATTAGTCTAGCAGAAAGGGCACTCGGATAGAAATCTTTTTTTCGCTAAATCCGCCAGGCATCGCTTCATTAGGCTTTATTGATCGCAAGTGTTTTTATCAAAAAAACATCATTTTGAATTCCGGGCTTATCTTACCTGGGAAAAGAAGGGAGGAATTTAACATGGATCAACGAGATGAACGGGATAAAGAAATCAGATCTCTTGGGGAAATATATTCACAAAATTGGATGCAGGAGACACGCTTCTTCAACCATCCTGCTCCGTTACCCTTGCAATGGGCAAATAGCGATTAACAATCTGTAAGGGATTGCACCTACTATACTGAAGTTTTAGTTGTGCTTCAAAAAAGCAACTCTGCGCGATAGCGATGAAGATACCGAGACCGAGACCGAGACCGATTGGGGAATCCGCTGCATTTGTCTTTTGCATCCCGGTCAAGTAGAATTCCCCCGTTCCCTGTTAACTTGGGATGTATTTTAAACACTGAAGGATTTTGCAGATGGACCTGTCCCAATGGATCGCGCCGTTTGAAAAGGTTACCGGCGATTATTACGCGTACGCCCGGGAAGCGGCGGAGCGTGGCCGCAAGGTTGCGGGATACATGTGTTCCTACGCGCCCCAGGAACTGTTGTACGCGGCGGGGTATCTGCCCGTGCGCATCCTGGGCCGCATTGGAGAGACCAACCGCGCCGATGAACTGCTTCAGGCCTTTTCATGCAGTTTCGCGCGCAGCGTTCTCGACAGCGCGCTCGAAGGTGAATGGCCCTTCCTGAGTCTTGTGATGTTTTCCCACACCTGCGACACCATGCAGAATGTGGCCGACCTGTGGCGCGCCCACACGCCAGGCACGGAGGTACTTATCGTGTCGGTGCCGTCCCGCACGGACAGCGAGGCGGCGGTACGCTATTACACGGCCGAGCTCGAACGCATCCGCAAGGCCCTTGAAAAACAATGCGGCCCCATTCCGGACGAAAAGATCAACGAAGCTCTTTCCCTGTACCGGGAACACCGCGAGGCGATGCGGGAGTTATACGGGCTGCACGCGGCCAATCCGGGCCGGCTGACGGGCGCGCAGATGATGCATGTCAACCTGGCGGCGTTTCTCATGGACCGCGCGGAACACCTTGAAGGGGTGCGAAATCTCATTGCGGCTTTCAACGCGGCCGGGGCCCAGGAACCGGATGGGCGGCCCCGGGTGTTCGTGGCGGGCAGCATGTGCCGTCATACGGCGTTCATCGAATTCATGGAAGCCGCCGGCTGCCGGGTGGTGGGCGACGACTTGTGCGTCGGTTCCCGCTCTTACGCCTTTGCCGACGCGGACGGGGACACACCCTTGGAGGCGATCGCGCGCGCCTACCTGGCCCGCACCCCCTGCCCGGCCTTCCACCATTCAACGCGCCAGCCGGGCGACGCGCTTGTGGAGGCCGTGCGGCGGGATAAGGCGCAGGGGGTCATCTTTCTGTTGACCAGTTTCTGCGACCCCGCCGCCTTCGATCATGTTCCCATGACACAGGCACTGGAAAAGGCGGGCATCCCCGCGTTAACCCTGTCCGTGGAACAGCATAGGGAGCCGCCCGAACAGTTGCGCACACGGGTGGCGGCCTTTGTCGAAATGCTGCAGGGAAGCGCAACCCCATGAGCGGCGATCGCTTATACGCCGGAGTGGATGTGGGCAGCGCCACGGCTAAAGCGGTCTGGATAAACAGCGCGGGGGAAACGCTGGGAAGCAGCGTCATTCCCAGCGGCGGCAACCTGGCCGACGCGGCGACACGCTGCCTGCGCCTGGCTGCGGAGCGTGCCGGGTGTGCGCCTGACGCGGCGGCCTGTATCGTGGCAACCGGCTATGGCCGGGAGCGCGTGCCGGAACGCAGCCGCGCTGTCACGGAGATCACCTGCCATGCCCGGGGCGCCCGCGCCCTGTTCAGTGAAGCCCGGTGCGTCATCGATATCGGCGGCCAGGATTCCAAGGCCATCGCGCTGGATGACCAGGGGCGTGTCCTGCGTTTCGAAATGAATGACAAGTGCGCCGCAGGCACCGGCAGGTTCCTGGAAGTCATGGCGCACCTGCTGGAGATCGATCTGGATGATCTGAGCAGGCGCGCGTTGGCCGGCACGTCGCCTGTCGCCATTTCCTCGACCTGCACCGTTTTCGCGGAAAGCGAAGTCATTTCCCATCTCGCCCAGAACCAGCCTGTGGACGATATTGTCGCCGGGCTGTGCCGTTCCATCGCCTCCCGCGTATACGGGTTGGTTTCGCGGGCGCGGCTCACGCCCCCGGCCATCATGACCGGCGGGGTGGCGCGCAACCAGGGCGTGGTAAAAGCCATGGAGGCGTTGCTGGGCAGTCCCATCCATGTTCCAGAATCGCCGCAGACGGTGGGCGCTTACGGGGCGGCGTTGATCGCCCGGGATGACAACGCTTCTTCCTAAGACATAAAAAAGGCGCCCACTACAAAGAATGGACGCCGGACATGTCTTCAAACCATGCTACTTGCCGTGCTTGTCCAGGTAGGTGGCCACTCCCTCGGCGGTCGCCTTCATCGCCTCTTTGCCCTTGCTCCAGTTCGCGGGGCAGACCTCACCGTACTCTTCATGGTGCTGCAGGGCATCCACTATGCGCAGGGCCTCGTCCACACTGCGCCCCAGAGGCAGATCATTGATCAGCGCATGGCGCACAATGCCCTGCTGGTCAATGAGAAACAGGCCGCGCAGGGCGACGGACTCCTCGAAGAGGACGCCATAATCGCGTGCGATCTGCTTGGTAATATCGGCCACCAGCGGATATTGAACATTGCCGATGCCGCCCTTTTCCACCGGCGTGTTTTTCCAGGCCCAGTGGCTGTAATGGGAATCCACGGAAATACCGATGACCTGGCAGTTCCGTTGCGCGAAGTCTTTCAGGCGTTTGTCAAAAGCGATGATTTCCGAGGGGCACACAAAGGTGAAGTCCAGGGGATAGAAAAAGAGCAGCACGTATTTTCCTTTGCAGTCGGAAAGCCGGAAATTTTCATTGAAACTGTTGTCCGGCATTACGGCTACCGCCTTGAAATCCGGGGCCGGATGCGTTACTTGAACTGACATTGATACTCTCCTTGTCTTTAAAGTTTGTAAATGTCGGTACGGTTCCACCATGGCAATTAGAATTGTTTCCCGCACCTTGCAAACAACAACGCTTTGGGCTGCAGGATTATTCCAGAAAGACCATCCCACCACAGAGGCACAGAGGAAAAAGATAAAGGTTTCCTCTTATCGTTACTTTGCGACTTGGCGGCTTTGCGTGATATATGAAATCGACTGTTGCCGACGCAAAAATAATTTTCCGCGCCGGGCAAGGTACACGACGCGGAAAGTTGATTATCGAAACGGTTTAGTTGCGGAAGCGTTATTCCGCCGGGGCGTTCACGCTCACAGCGGGAACACGGGTTCCCAGTTCACGGTCCAGCATGAACAGGGCGCCGGGCGCGCCTTGAGCCAGTTTCAGGTTTTGCACCACCTCATCGGCGGAGGCTTCCTCTTCCACCTGTTCATTGATGAACCAGTTGAGGAAGAGGGCAGCGGCATTATCGCCCGCCTTGACCGCCTTGGCATACAGGTCATTGATGCAGGCGGAAATATGACATTCGTGCTTATAGGCCGCTTCAAAAGCCGCAAGCGGGCTTTTCCAGGTCGCATCCGGCTTGCCGATGGCCTCCAGTTTAACCTCACCGCCGCGTTCGTTCAGATAGTCCACCATTTTATTGGCATGGGTAAGTTCTTCGATGACCTGGGCGCGCATCCATGACGCGAAGCCCTTCAGGTTCTGAGATTCAAAATAACTTACCATGGACAGATACAGATAGGCGGAAAACAGTTCTTCATTGATTTGGGCGTTAAAAGCCTTTTGTACATCTGCTTTAATCATTGGGGTCCTCTCCTCGTTTTCTGGATCGACATTACAACAACAGTTACCTTAAAAACGCACATCTTTCGCTCATCAAAACAAACGCCGGCTTTTCCCGGTTTATTCCCCGGGCTCGTTTTCCTCATGGCGGCATTGCGAACAATACCCTTCGAAAATCAAGCGCACCCCGGTAACCTGAAAATCGGGGCAGGAGGACAAAACAGGCATGGACCAGGATTCGGGCGCAACTTCAGCGTCCCACACATCCAGGCACTTTTTGCACTGCACGTGGAAATGGGGTATGGGATTTCCATCGTAGCGCCGCTGCACCCCGGCGGCCCCGACCTTTTGAATAATGCCGTCACGGGAAAGCATGTCCAGGTTTCTGTAGACCGTTCCCAGGCTTATTTTGGGTATTCGCACTCTTACAATGCCATAAATTTCCTCGGCGGTCGGGTGCCAGTTCTTTCGCCGCAAGATTTCCATCATTAATCTGCGCTGCCGGGTCATGCGTTTTATAGAGGGAGTCTTTGCAAACACCACATACTCCTCTTCATGCGTATCCTTATGCCGCAAGCATTTGGACTCCTGCCGGTAAGAAACCGTTCCAAGGCATGCCACAACCGCCTGTGGATACGGGGCAAGAGGGATTATTACCACAAGCATACACCAAACCGCCGGATGCATGCATCCTGAGCGGATAATTCACAGACGCTTGCGGCCGCCACGCCGTGACGGCCGGGTTTATCCGTCAGTTTCTTTCTTCCTTTTGGAAAAGGGCGGCGCCCCGTTTCGCGGTAATCCGGGCCAGTCCGATCAGCCTGGGGCTGACACTTACACACCGAATGCCGTGGGCGATCAGTTTTGGAAGATATTGGGGCTGCCCGCCCATTTCGCCGCACAGCGAAACAGGTTTCCCCAGTTCCTTTGCCGCGGCGGTCACATGCCCTATGGTGTTCCAAAAGGCGGGGCGGTCCGGGTCATAGTCCTTTGAAACCAGCCCGTTGTCACGGTCCACGGCGAACAGGTACTGGACGAGATCATTCGACCCGATGCTCCCGAAATCGGCTACATTCAGAATATTTTTTGCACACACGCACGCCGCGGGCACTTCGAACATGACGCCATGCCGGATTTCGCCGGCCGGAATGCCCATTATACTGCTCATAAACAGTGCGCGCAGCCGGAGGAACTGCTGTTCATCGACCACCATGGGATAAATGACATGAATGGGGCCGTGGACGGAAGCGCGCGCAATCGCCCGTGCCTGGGCGGCGAGCAGTGCCGGCTGGCCCAGCAACAGGCGCGCGCCCCGGTACCCCAGCGCCGGGTTTTCTTCCCGGGGCAGGTTCAGGAAGCGGGCCGCCTTGTCCCCACCAAGGTCCGCAAGCCGCAGATGGACCGGACGTCCCTCCATTTCTTTCACCACCTCGGCGTACCGTTCGTACTGTTCCTCCTCGGTAAGGATACGGTCGTTAACGATAAACTCGAACTCCGTCCGGTACAGGCCGATACCTTCCGCATCCATCTGGCGGGCCAGTTTGGCGTCGGCCGACGAATTGATATTCGCGAGCACCTGAAACCCCTGCACCGGCGGGGCGGTCTGCAGCCGAACCGTTCCCACCCTTCCCAGGTTTGGATACAGGTTCAGGGTTGGACGCGCGGGGTTGACGATGATCTCCCCGGTCGTACCGTTGAGGAGCAGGCGGTCCCCGGGTTTGATCCGTTGGAACAGGGACTTTACCCCGCTGATGGCGGGAATGCCCATGCCCCGGGCGAGGATGGCCACGTGGGAGGCAGCCCCCCCGCGCTCGGTCAGGAACCCGGCGGTATTCATGGCATTAAAAGAAACGGCTTCTCCCGGCAGGAGTTCTTCGGCAACCACAATACAAGGCGTATCAGGAACTTCCTGGGTATCAGGGAAAGCGGACTCTTTTTCGCCTCGTTCCCTGCGGAACATTTCCAGAATTCGGCGGCGCACCTCGCCGATGTCCGAGGCCCGGTCCTTCAAATAATCATCATCCACCTCGAGCAGCCGCGCTTCGAAGGCATCCAGCACCTCCACACAGGCGGCTTCGGCATTGACTAGTTTGGAGCGGATCAGGGCCTCGGCCTGGTGGAGGAGGGTTTCATCCAGGACGATCATTTTCTGGGCCTGGAAAATATTGGCGTGGGCGCGGCTGATACGTTTTTCCACCGTCTCGATCACGCCGTCCAGCATTTCCGCGGCAAGTTGCAAGGCCCTGCGCAGCCGCGTTATTTCCTGGGGAATGTCCTCTTTCCCCACGGAGTACCGGGCCACGTATTCGCCGGAATCCCGGAAAATGAGCCTCGCCGGACCGCACGCGATACCGTCGCTTACGGGGATACCCTTCAAGCGCTGTTCGCCCGCCTGATTCTGTTCTTGTTCTTTTGCGGTCACCTGAACTCCGTATTTCCGGCGGTTATAGTTACGACAAGAAATCGCGCTATTGTAACACAGGCTGAACGCGGACAAAGGAACGCATAGCACGATAAAGCGTGAACAACGCACGTGATTTCTTGTTTTTGATGACAGAATATTTCTGATAAAGTACTACGCTTCGTCCGGGACTTCGCCCAGAAGAAGTGGCACCCTCGACGCAACCGAAACGCAGTATCTTAGTCAGAAAGAAACACATGAAACACACCCGTATCGACGTATTCTTCGTTTCATTATAAACAACCTTTAGCAGCGTCATTCCGGTTTTTTCGCGGTTTTTGGCCAGCATCGAAAAACGGTACTGTACAACGCGAAAAAGACCGGAATCCAGATTCGTCCCGCTGCAATGAATGCCCATTCCCCATCTTAAAAAAATACATCTGACACGGGCTGTTCCTCACGTACGGCTTCCAAA
>Ga0209723_1007160_pt1 | contig 10333 bp, 8 predicted proteins | sample BiotimSIPDNA_2_FD_185750 | JGI IMG/M metagenome (GOLD analysis project Ga0209723, IMG submission 185750) | Anaerobic biogas reactor microbial communites from Washington, USA - Biogas_R2 time_0 SIP DNA (SPAdes) (version 2) | ecosystem: Engineered > Bioreactor > Anaerobic > Unclassified | place... | reverse complement strand
GTTCGCCGTCTGGGGTGGTGAATTGGCGGATGGCTTTGATGACAGCGCGGATAGGGCCGTTGTCTTCCAGGCTGAAGACAGCCGTTTTGGGCTGGTTGAGCTGGCCAACCACGGGCAGCCGGATGTCGAGCCGGCACGGTTTTTGCTGCGGCGTGATTAGTTCGCCGGCCGGATTGAAGGTGATGCGGGCTGCGTTGGCAACGACCGGGAGGCCGTTGACGAGGCTGGCGAGAGGTGCGCCGTCCGGCTGGCGGCTGACGCTGCCGCCGTATTCGAGGGTGTATTCAGCGCTGCTGTCAGCGGCGATGTCGCCGGTGAGGAAGGAGACTAAAATCCATTTGATGGAACCGTCCGGCCACCAGGCGGTAGTTTTGATTTGAGCGGGAATCTCCTGGCTCTTGTTCAGCAGGCGCACTTGCTTGGAATGGGCGATGGCACCTTGCGGGAAGGGGAAGCCGTTGGTGACCGGGTGGCCGCTGACTGCGAATGGATGGGGATTGCGGACGGTGATTGGGAGACGCTCGGCGGCAGCGGCAGCCGGGGGCGGCGGCGTTGCCCGGGGCCGGAAGGTGATGGCGGCGGTCGCGTACGTTGTCCCATCCGGCTTAGTGCCGACGGCGCGGGCGGTGTATTCGCGGTCAGGATTCAGGCCGGTGAGAACGGCGCAGTGGACAGTGTTGAGGCGCTCGTCTTCAACCGTGCTGGTCATTTCCTGGCCCAAGCCGTATTCGAGCCGGGTTGGGCTGGGCATTTCCGTGATCCAGGACACGGTGATGTCGCCGGTCGTCTCCGGCGGGCAGAAGCTGGTGAGGTGGTGGATGTTATAGGGCAGGTCGCGACGTGGTGGCGGCTGGGGGAAGAAGACGATTCCAGCGACCGGGTGGCGACTCGCGCCGCAAGCGATCACTTCTACGCTCTCACCGCCCTGGAAGTCGATGGCGTCCCGCAGCCAGTAGACCCAGTAGCGGTTGTTGTTGACGTTGATGGGCGCGAAGCCTTTGACGTCGCCTTGAATGGCCATGGCAAAGCGGCTGCCGTCATTGCGGTCGAAAATCAGGAAGCCGGGATGAAATCGGCCTTTAGGGGCGGCAGTTGCTGCCCGGGCGAGGTGGCGGAGGGATTTCAGGTGGCCAAAATGCGCCTGGGTGAACATGTCAACTTCAAAGCCATCCAGGCTGAGTTGGTCATAACCGGCGAACACGACGCCGTGGTTGCCAAAGAGCTGATCGCGAATCATGTCAATGCCGTAGGAACGGTCAAAGCCCTCCAGGTCTTCGCGGTCAGTCAGACGGATGATTTTGGCGCCGGGACGTTGGGCAATCGGGCCGACCGCAAAGCGCTTGCCGTCGCTGTTGGTGCTCATCGGCGAGGGTTTGCCGTCCGGGGTATTAGAGCCATGACAGAGGATGTACATGGTTGCTGTTTCCAGGCCGGGTTGGGCAGGCGCCGCCAAGTCGGTCAACAGGTAGAGGTATTTGCCGTCGACGTAATGGTAGGGTGGCGTCGCCAGGGTGGGGGCGCTGCCGTCAGGTGGATAGACTTGTATACGCGGGGCACTGCCGCTGAAGGAGATCATCTGGTCGGTGCCATTAACCAGGCCACCGCTCTGGCGCCCGGTGGCCTGGTTGCCGTCAGAGTCAAGGTAGAGATGGAGAATGCAATCGTCCGGATTGACGTCAGCGGCAAAGGTAACTCGCCAGAGATAGCGATCCTCTGCGATGTGCGTGACCGCCAGCTCTTTCGGGTCAAGGGCGGGATCATAGCCTGGCTTGGCTCGGCTGGTAGCGTCGCGCTCCGGAAACGTGTAGATGACTGCGGGCAAGTCAGGCACGGTCGGATCGGTTCCCCAGTATTTTTCTTGTTTGTCGGGGAGGCCGTCTTGGTCAGTGTCGATTTTAGCGCCGCTGTTCTGAGCTGCGGCGAAGACAGCGACCAGCACGGCGACGCAGAGGCTCAAGCGGAGATGCGGCAGTCTAGTCAAGAAGGTTGTCATGGGGAAATCCTGAAGTGATGGTGGTGTCAAAGGTGCGGCAAAGATATCGTTCGTCAGCTAAAATCATACTGCCGCAAGGGAGATAATGCAAGCAACGGAGCTTGATAAAATTCGTTTCCGGGAAGCCAGCATGCGCAGCTCAGGTGGCGAGTTTTACGCCAGGGCGGGGGAGGTTGGTCGCTGCCGCGAGTTTTTCGCCGCGAGATTGCAAAAGTCGCCAACGGGCTTTATATTAGGAAATGATTTATTATGCAAGTTATGACCGCTTTCGCCGTTAGGCAAGCGGCGCAAAAGGAAGTTCTTATGTCTTGGCGGCAATTGGAAAAGCTAGCGGCGGCATATCGGCGAAAGCCGACGCCAGCAGCCGCCGCTGCCCTGGATCGCAGGCAGCGCAGGGCCTCCGAATTCACCGAGACTTTGACGACCCTTTTTGTTCGCAACCACGCCGCCTTGGAAAATGCCTCTGTGGCGTTCCGGTTCTCCAGTGACGGCGTCTATCCCGACTGGGCCTGCGAATACAATGCTGAAGAGCAGGTCTTTGAACTGAATCTAGTCGGAGTACTCGCTTTCCAAGAGGAGTGTGAGCAAGCTCAAGACACTATGAAGACCCTTGAGGGAAGAGAGAATTTCTCCGTCTACCGCCTGCACGCCTTCTTGGCAGAGATGCGGAAACTGCCGAGCCGGCTGTTGGTTTTTCTGCTGCTGTTCCACGAAAAGGCCCGCATCTTAGAAGTCACCCAAGTGGAACGCCGACGAGGAGCGCGGGCAGCTGTTGATCCGGACGAGGACACCTACATGCGCCTGCTCTGGGCTTTCAAGGAACTGGAGAGTGTAGTGCGAGTCCTGGATGGCTCTGACTTGCGGGCCGCACAGAACATCACATGGTTTGAGGCGGAATGGATCATCGGCGACAAATGACGCCTAGCCAGCAGCGCAGCGGACGGTACTACAATCAATTGAAGAAATTTCATGATAGCATCATTTTTTGCTGAACTGCCAGGGTACATCGCACGCTGCGGTAGTGTTGTTTATTTCCCGCTGTTGTCGGTCGTGCTTGGCTTGTTGTGCGTCGGCTTGGCGTGGTGGGTGAGTTGCCGCCTGGCGCGACATCTCCCGAGCAGCTTGGCGTGTCTGCGTTCGCAGCCCGCCGGATTGGCCCTAGGGCTGGTCTGCCTGGTGTGGTCGGCGCATCATGCCTGCGTCATGCTGGAAGGCGGCCTGGCCCGCTTCCATGCCTATGTCTGGATGTTAGTGCCGATTATCGCTGTGCTATCCTGGTTTTTTCTTGACTTCCTGTTCGCCCGCGCCGCAGGAGGTTTTTTTATTTTGTGCGCCAATGCCCTGATCTATTGCGCGTTTGTACACGACATCCCTTGTCGCCCATGGTATTCGGCGGTCTGCCTGGCGCTGGGAGTGCTGGGGCTGTTTGCGGTGGGTGCGCCGTGGCGCATCCGCGCTCTTCTGCAAGCGGCTGCCAAACGCCCGACCTGGGCTAAGGCCGGCGCCGCCCTGCTGGTGGTTTTCGCTGCGACCTTGATGGTGCTTCCCATGCTGGCCAGGCAGTGACGCGCAGGCGGCAAGGATCATCGGGAAACGACATTGAAGTCGAGCCTGATTTGCACGATGCAATCAACCGGTTCACCGGCAAGATTGCGTCCCGGATTGAATTTCCAAGTCGCAATGGCTCGCTTTGCTGAATCGTCGAACACACCTTGCGGGGAACTCTCGGTGATGGATATGGCATCGACGTCCCCGCTTGCCTTGACAGTAAATTGCGCGACGACGAATCCGCTAATTCCCTGGTTTCTGTAGCGTTGCGGGTAGGTCGGCTTGCGCTGGCGAATGGGCGTGGGGGGGTATTTGAGCGAGGTCGCCAGTGGAGTGCCAGCTCCTTCTGTTACCGGAGCGGTTTGCGAAGCTGAGGATTGCAGGAATTGCGGCGCCGGCGCCGAGCCGAAATCCGATGATTCAAAAACGATAGGCTCAATGCGTTCCAAAGGCTTGGGGACGGGAACAGGAGAAGCCGTGACGGGTTGCAGGGCTGGGAGTTGGATTTGCGGCATTCTGATAAATGCCTTGGTTGGCACAGGCGATGGGATTTTTGGTGGCTTGGAGGGCAGCTTGAACTGCGGTTGCCTTGGGGAAAGCGAAGCTCGAACCCGCGCCGGCGCCTGGCGCACCGCAGGATTGGCTGGTCGGCCGTCGGTCGTATCAATTCGGGCCAGTTGAACCTTGCGGGCGATGACTGGGGGGGGCTTGGGACGAGTCGCATGGAACAAAGGCAGGATGAAAATCGAGGCGAGTGCCAAGAACGCAGCGAGGCAAGCCAAGGGAACTTTCACCAGGATTTGAGCTTTTGACGACGTCATTTTTTGCTTGCTGCAATGGCGATGTTTTCCAATCCAGCCAGTTGGCATGCGTCAATGAGCTGGAGGGTCAAGCCGGTAGGCACGGCTCTGTCGGCGATGATAGTGACGGGCGCTTGCCTGGCAGGATTGATTTCAGCAAGCAGGTTGGGGATTTGCGCGATGGTGTATGGTTGTCCTGCGTGCTTGATGTCGCCGCTTGCATCGATGGTGAAGAAGATTGCGTTCGCGTCAAGGGCGATTGCGGATTGAGCGGTCGGCCTGTTGATGTTGACTCCCGTGTCTTTGGTGAAGACTGCGGTGACCATAAAGAAAATGAGGAGCAGGAAGACCATGTCGATCAATGGCGACATGTTGATGTCCGCACTTTGCGATTGCGATGTCCTCAGGGATTTTTTCATTTTTTCCGTGCGATTGCATGAAGGTGGGCGAGTGCGAGGGTGCCTGGGATTGCGGCAGCGAGTCCCGCCTGAGTAGTGATGAGCGCTTTGCTGATGCCTTGTGCCAAAGCCGATGAATTGGCGGTTGCATGGGCAGCGATGGCATTGAACGTGTCGACCATGCCCACGACAGTTCCCAGCAAGCCAAGCAGCGGCGCGACGGCAACCAGAACTGCCAGAATGGAAATGCGGTTTTCCAATGATTTCCTGGCCTGGGAAGCCGAGCCGAACTTGGCGTTGGCGAGTTCGTTTACGTACAACACCCAAATCGCTACGGCAGAAGCCGCTATGGGAATCATGAGGAATCCACCGGCGCGACCGTAGTTGAGAATGGATTGCAACGCCTCGTTCATGGTTTTGTGCTGTTGATTAGTGAATCAATGGTGCTTTCAAGGGAGGCTTCCAAATGCTTCGCAGAACGCGATAGAAGCGCATGGAGCATCAGAGCGGGAATGGCGACGCATAGGCCAGCCTCGGTGGTGATTAAAGCCTCCGAGATGCCGCCAGCAAGGATTTTAGCGTCGCCGACGCCGTGTTGGGTAATCACTTGGAAGGTATGGATCATTCCCGTCACAGTGCCCAAAAGTCCGAGCAACGGCGCTGCCGAGGTGGTAATCGCCAGCCAGGAAAGCCACTTTTGCCGTCGATCAAGCTCACCTTGCGCAAGGGTTGTGAGTTTCGCTTCCAATTGATCGTGAGGAAGCCCTCGGTTCTCTCCGGCGAAAACCACCAGTTTTTGCGATGACTTGGCCTGGGAATGAATCGTATTTTGGATGAGCTTCGCGATGACGATAATCACCGAAACAGCTCCAAGGAGCAGGATGGGAATCATAATGATCCCACCTAACTTGAGATGATGCAGAAACGGCGATTCGCCAGAAAGCAACTCAGGATGCTTCCCGGTAATGTCAAGGTCGAGGTCGACAAGCGAGCCGGAAGACTCAAAAGCGGCTTGGAATTGATGCGGGTCTTTCGCCGGCGGGACGATGGGGAGGCTTGAATGGGCGTCGCTGAACGCCTGCCCAGCCACAGCATCGGCGACAGCGATGGTCACAGGGCCGAATTGCCGGATTTTGGCATTGTGGACTTGACCGTCGGCGTCAATCACCTGTGCGGGTTTTGCTCTGGATTCCGGCAGTTCGAGATTGAGCGATTTAAGCAGCTCTTCTGTATTGTCGAGAACTTGCTGCTCGGAAGCGACTTGGAGTTCCAAATCGCTGATTTTTTCTTTTAGTAGGACGATGTCGTCCTGGAATTGGTCGTTTTGGGCGTTGGTTTCGTTGAATTGCTGGGCGATTCGGTCGCGGCTTTGAGTATAGTTGCTCCAAGCTTTTTCAATGTCTTGCGCGGCTTTTTCGGCTTGGTTTTTGGTTGCTTGGATTTCGTTGTTGAGTCGTGCTTCAAGCTCGTTGGTATTTTGCGCTTGTACTGCGAGTACCAGGGTTGCAAGCAGGATTGCGACGGTTTTCGCGTTCATCGTTGGCCTCCGTTGGCAGTTGGGATTGGCAACGTGAGCAGCGATGGACGAACCGAGCCAGCGATGATATTAGATGCTTTCCGGAAATTTTCCGTCCAGCTGTGGTTCCAGTTCCAGTTCCAGCCGTTCGCAGAAGGGGTTCCGACTGCGGCGTTTTGCTCCTGAATGGCAAAGGCGACATCAAGACCGAGGTAGACAATGGTCGTGTCGCGCAGCGCACCATCGGGGCCGCCTAAGGTGGTGTGGTGAACGACAGGTTGCTTTTGGGCGAAATTGGCGCAAAGCTGGAAAGAGTTTTGAAGGCGTTGAACCCGTGCGGGCAAGTTGTGTTCGTTCTGGCCTGCCAATGGAGGAAGAAGCTGAGCAGCCAGTGGCTCGGGCAGGCTGGCGCGCCGGCCTTCCAGGCTTTGCTCAAGGCCTTCCAGCGTCTGGAGGATTTGATTTCGCTTGTCAGCCAGGCGTTTCCGCTGGTTCTCCAGGTCAGCCAGCCTAACTTCCAGGGCTTGCTTTTGCCCGAGGAGTTTTTGGCTGGCGCTTTGGGCTTGGTTGAGTTGCTGCGTCAGACTGTGGAGGTGTTCCGAAACTTGGATTTCCAAGGATTTCAACTGCGCAGTCCGATTGTCATGGGTGGCTTTCCAGGCAGCAAGCTCCGCCGCCAACACGGTGCAATGTTCCGCGAAGGTCATTGGCTGCGCGCTGCCCACGAAGGGTGTGAGCAGCGCACAGAGTGTTAACATGTGAACAATAAAGCGTTTCACTTAGAATGAGTAGGACAGCCCGGCATAATAGGTTCTGCCGTAGGTGTTGTAGATGACGCCGAAGGAATCGTACGTCGTGTAGTTCTCGTTCAGCAGATTGTCGACTCGCACGTATGCCTTCAGATTGTCGCTGAACTTCCAGGTGACCGTAGAGTGCAGGAGGCAGTAGTTGTCCATCTTGCTGCTCAAGCCGGCGTTGTATCGAGAGCCGACGAAGACGCCGCCCAGGTTGAGAATGAGGGGAGTGATGGGATTGTAGTTGGCGTCAAAGGAGATTTTGTGGTCCGGGATGAAGGCGAGGTGCTTGGCGCCGGTCTCAGTGTCCCTGACATGCTGCCAGGTATAGGCGAGCTTGAGCGAGAGTTCCTTGAACGGGTAGGCGTTGATGGCAGCTTCAATGCCGCGAATCTTCAGCTTGTCAACGTTGGTCGGATAGGAGAAGAAGGTGTCTTCATCGTATCCGCCGTAACCGTCGATGAAGTCTTCGACCTGGTTCTGGAAGTAGGTGACTTCCGCGTCAAGCACATCAGCGACGATTTGCTGGTTGACGCCTACGCTCCAGGTCAATGCGGTTTCGGGTTCCAGGTCTGGATTGCCGCGCCAATACCACGCGCTGTTGGCCAGTGGCATCAATTCGTAGGGATTGGGCGCACGGTAACCCTTGCCAATGGCTGACTTGAATGTCGTGCGAGTCGGCTCAACCAGGTAGGATGCGGAAACGTCACCAGTCCATTCGTGGGCGAAATCAGAGTGGTCGTTGAGTCTGAGGTTGGCGTTGAAAAAGAGATTGTCAATCGGTTCGGTTTGGTAAGCCACGTAGTATCCGGTGGTGTAGGTCGTTTCGTCCCACCCCTTGTATTTCCTTTGGCCGATCATCCAGCCGCGGACGTGGTCTTCCTGGTAGTCTGCGCCGATAGTGATGGCGTTCCTGTCATTCAGGGTGATTTTCGCCTGCGCGTTGACCAGGTCCATGTCTCCTTTGTAGCGGTAGACTGAAGCAAACCAGGCCTTCTTGCCAATGTCCTCGTAAATCCGGTCCGAACGCGATTTGGCGTAGGTGACTTGGACATCCAGGAGACCGTCCAGCAGCTCGGCGCCGATGATCTTGGCGTGCCCCGCCGTGCGCCTGATGTAAATGTCGTCGACGTCAATGGGAGCGTATGTCGCTTCAACGTAGTCGCCGCCGTCGTATTCCTCGTCCGTGTCAGTGAATGAACCTGCGAATTCGGCCCTCCAATTTTCGTCAAGCTGGAGTCCGATTTGCGCCTGGTAGTTCATGGACCTGTAGCCATCGTCGTCGCCATTGATATTCATGTAGGCTGATGGGCCTTTGCGGTATGTTGAGATTCCGCGTTCGGATTGTCTTGCGATGCCGAGCTTGAAGTCAACAATGCCGTATTTGCCGAACAGCAAAGCCGATGAGTGTATTCTGGCATGAGAACCCGCCTCAAGGCTGATGACGCCGTGCGTGCCCTCTTCGGTGGGTTTCTTGGTGATGACGTTGATGACGCCACCCATGGCCGACGAACCTTGCAGGGAAACTGCCCCCTTGATGATCTCGATCCGGTCGATAAGGTCGAGTGAAAGATTGTCAAGCAGCGGTGAATTCCCTGAAGTGGTTGAGTTGTCCAGGTAGGGAACGCCGTCAATGAGCAGTTTGGTATGATAGTGCCTCATGCCTCTTAGTGAGATGACGGGCTGCGAGGCGCGCGTTCCAAAGGAATAATAGTCGATTCCTGGCTGTTCTTGCAGGATATCCGTGACGTAAGCCTGCTTGGATTGCTGGATTTTCTCCTGGTCCAGGACGATGACGCTTTGCCCCAATGATTCAACCAGCGCATCCGTGCGCGTGGCAGTAATAGTCATGGGCGGAAGCTCGGTGGCCGCTTGTTGCTCTTGGGCATTCAAAAGCGAAAGAGTCGCAAATGCTGTGCATCCGACAAAAACACGGAGTGCAAATTTGCGGACGAAGCGGGACGTCTCGGGAGCGTAGAACAGTTTGATGTTCATGGCCTTCCTTGTGTTGCGCGCACAATCTGTGGCTGGTTTTGGCTCAAAGGGCGGGCTCCGACTCATAGGCGGCAACGCCTATTTACGGTTGCGCGACAGCTCCCGGATTGCACGGGATTCACCGCAGAAAACTTTGAGCTATATAGCCAATTACTATAGCGTCCCAGCCCGGAAACGCCATACGCCAATAAAAAAATACTTCCGGCAGAGGACGCTTCCCCCCAGTCGCAAAAAACAGCTACGCCCCTTGAATGGGCTTTAATCGCAATCAGTCCGCAGTTGAACATGGTGCCATAGGTGCCGCTCTTTCGCCTTATCTCATTCATGTTCCCGCAAGTCTCCGGAACGCATCAGGAAGCCCATTCAAGGGATGGAAAGCATTGTGCCAGCGTGCAAGCAGAATCATGTTCAAGCACAAAATGCCTAGGAATCTTCTGAAAACCGCTTGAAAAAGGGCGTTTTGTGGCCTATTTTTTCACCGGCTCCAGAAATCAGACCCCACCCACCCAAGGGGGACCTCCCTCCCGAATTTTTGTCGCGCGCGCGAAGAGGCGGTCTTATGTCAATGGTTGACCTGCTACCTTATAATCAGCTTCGTCGCCAGCGGAAATTTGGAAAATGAATTTTAACGAAATATATTACTTGCCGACTGTGCAATATGTGGTGATGAGAGACGTTCAGTGATAACACGCGCTGGAATCATCGCCATCTCAAATAGAACCCGCCCAAAAAGCCCCGGCCAGTATTTTTCCCTGCATGCCGACCTTAGCCAGGCCGGGCCAGAAGCCACCAGCCATTTTTATCATTGCGAAAACAAGAGGAGTGTTATGACGGAAGAGACCAGAGAGAAGACCACTGACATTGATGCCGAGGCCTTGGCGCGGCGGTGTGTGAGCGTCTGCGAAGAACGCAAAGCCGTGGACATCTTGCTTTTTGACGTCCGCGAGCAGACGATCCTGGCCGATTATTTCATTGTTTGCAGCGGCACTTCGTTGCCGCACTTGCGGGCGATCAGCGACCATGTCCGGCGTGAATTGCAAGCGGCTGGAGTGAGGCCGCGCGGTGCTGACGGCAGCCCGAGCAGTCAGTGGCTTGTCCTGGATTATGGCATTATCCTGGTTCATATCATGATGCCGGAAATGCGGCATTATTATTGCCTGGAGGACTTGTGGGATAAACGCAAGATCATCTATCGCGGCGGAGAGCCGATGCCGCCAGTCCGGCCAGGACAGGGGCGCGCAAACGCCGTCATCCCACCGCACCTGGCGACGACGACGGTCATTCCAGGA
>Ga0209723_1007158_pt1 | contig 10334 bp, 5 predicted proteins | sample BiotimSIPDNA_2_FD_185750 | JGI IMG/M metagenome (GOLD analysis project Ga0209723, IMG submission 185750) | Anaerobic biogas reactor microbial communites from Washington, USA - Biogas_R2 time_0 SIP DNA (SPAdes) (version 2) | ecosystem: Engineered > Bioreactor > Anaerobic > Unclassified | place... | reverse complement strand
ATGTGGCCGGTGAGCACTTCCGTGGCCAAAATGTCAACCGTGTTAACGGTGCCGTTGATCTTGAAATTATTGTATTTTTTGTCATACCGGACCCCCCGTTCAACCTCCACTCGGGCAATATATTCCTCCTTTGAGATTTGGCCCGCGATATATTCTTTGCGCGAATCCTCAAAGCTCCCCGGTGCCGCCGCCGCGTCCGCGGACCCGGATTGGGCGCGCGCCGCCGCGGTGAAAGCGTTGTTATAACTTGTGCTGGGGGCGCCGTTGTAAGTGATAAATCCGTCCTCGTTTATTCCGCATCCGTCTTCCTCCACCGCGTTTCTCACCACCTCCGCGGCATCCGCGCCATATTTTTTGGCAATCGCGTCATAGTCAACCGCCGCCGCCGCGTTTTTTGCCGCCAGCTCCGCCGCCATCTCTTCGTGGTATCCCATTTTCATATAATATTCTTTGGAATGGAATTTCGGCTCGCCCTCCGTTGGCGTGGCAACTGAAAACGGTAAAATGGATTCTTTTAAATCGCTCAGTTTTTTGATGTCAGTGGTGATTTCAGTCTTGGCGGCGGAATTTTTAAACGCCTTTTCCAAATCGGCGAAACTTTCCGGCGTGTCGGAATAATACTGCAATATGGTCTTTCCGTTTTCGGAAGGGTTCTTTGAAAAATATTCCCGCAGATATTTCGTGAGATTATCCGCCATCGCCACCGCATCGGCACCTTTGAAAAGAGGATCAACAAAAACGGCACTGCCCGTCGCTTCCATCCATCCCAAAAATTCGCCCTCGCTTATCGTTACCACGTCTCCGTCAACCATCTCGCGCCCGTTCTCTTTTTTGAAAATCGCCCCCAGAGGCCCGCCAAGAAACGATCCCACGTTTTTCCCCAAACTTGTTGATTGCACGGCATCGCCGCGGCCGGAGTTATAGCCGATATAGGCGGTGCCGTCGCGCACCGTGTAATTAACGCCCGGAGCGGTGTAGGACGAATCAAAAAACGCGGCGGCGGCCAAGGGCATTGCAATCACCAAGGCCAGCGGCAATGCCGCCGGCAATCTTTTTTCTCGACAAAATTTTGGAAAAATAAACATCGTCTTTCTTCATTGGCACGGCGGAAGCGCCGGCGCTTCAAAAAGCGGACTGGCCTCTGTCGGAGCGCAACTAATCGTCAACTTTGAACCGGATCGGCGTCGACCCGTCATTGGCGCCGGACTTCCCTTCGCATCTCACATACCAGGTAAATTCCCCTTCGCTTAAATCGCAAACTTTTTGCTGGTGCAATTTCTGCCCCGTGGCGCCGAAGCTATACTTCATCTCGCCGTATTTGGCATCCTGACGGTCAAATTTGCACGTTGCATCCTCATCGGTTTGCACCGACAAGATCAAATCGCTTTCTTCGCGATTCCCGGAAGGCAAAGGCGTTGATATTTCCGGACCCTGCGAATTCTCGTCAACAAATCTGATTTTGGCATCCACCAACCCGAAGACCATATAATCGTATTTTTTCAGACTCTCGCCGAAATCTCCCGCCGACGCCAGCTGGCGGACGCCGGAATCAACCACCGCGCCTTCCGTATCGCGCGGCAACATTCCGGAGTCATAGGCGAAATATATTGAGTCGTCCGACACCCGGGCGATCACATAATAGCGCTTATCGGCTTTCACCGCCGCCGGACTGATACTCGCACAGCTCCAGCCCCCCTGCCCGTCAATTTCCACGCCCGCGATTTCTTTGTAAGCGCCGTCATACAGACTCACGCGATTGCGCGATCCCGAGTCAAAATAGCCGCACAATTCGGCGATACTGCCGTTCTTTTCGGGCGTGAATTGATAGCCGGCATACCAGTCCACTTTCTCAAACATCTCCAACACGCCGGCAGGCGAAGACCGCCAGATATAGGCCGAGTCGTAATCCGCGTCATCGCCGTAATCACGGTCAATGTCGCTTTGTTTGTCGTTGGAAGAAATGTCGGCGCAAACTTCCGCGGCGGTACTCACCGAAAACATAATTTGCGCTCCCGGACTGTTTGACGCCTGAGTGGCCGAATCCGCGCAAACCACATAGTAGGTGTGCGTGCCGTCGGCGATATTGGAAAGCACCGCGCTGTGGCCCGTGCCGCCGTCAATCGTAAATTGCGTTCCCGCGCCATAGGCAAAATCCGCGTCCTTGTTGTATTGGCAAACTGCCGCCCGATCGGTAAGCACCGAGAGTGTCGGATTGCTGGTGCTTTGGCTGGCGGGCGTGGTGTTGGAAATCACCGGCGCGTTCGCGGCGGTGTTAACCGTGAATATCACCTGTGTGCCGGAAGTGTTCGTCTGCCCGGAAGCGGCATCCTTGCAGATCACATAATAAGTGTAAGTGCCGTTGGCCATATTGGGAAGCGTGGCGCTGTGATTCGTGCCACCCGTTGTGGAAAACGGCGTCCCTTGGCCAAAGGTGAAGTCGGTGTCTTTGTTATATTGGCAATTTGCCGCCGCCACAGTGATTATGGACATAATCGGACTGATAACGGTTTGGTTGTTGGGCGTGTTATTGGAAATCGTCGGGATCGCGCCGGAGCGGGTGATTGTGGTGGCAATCGGCGTTTCCAATGCCGCGGTCGCCGAAGAATCCTTGTTCTTGCAGGCGACATAATAGGTGTGCGTGCCGTCAGTGGCACTCGTCAGATCAACCATGTGGCTATAGCCGTCACTGCCGTTCATTGAAACACCCGAACCGTAATTAAACGCGGCGCCCTCTTTGTATTGGCAAACGGACGGAATATCAGTAGTTACCGACAGCGCGGGATTGGCCACCGTTTGGGTCGCGGGCGTGGTGCTCACGATATTGGGTTTTCCCTGTCCGCGATCAAGGGTGGTGATGATCGGATTTTCCAAAGTCTTGACCGCGCCGGTGGCTTTGTCCTTACAGGCAACGTAAAAAGTATATTTACCATCGGGCAGATCCGTTAACACCACCGAATGCGCGTATTCGCCGTCATTGGCAAATTGCGTGCCGCCGCCGTAAATGAACGTGGCATCTTTTTTGTATTGGCAAGTTGCCGGGCGGTCGGTGGACACCGAAAGGGTGGGATTGGCTACCGTCTGCGTTTCGGGAGTGGTGTTGGCGATATTGGGCGCGTTGGCCGGGTCCTGCGAAAGATCCACCGCGAATTTCACCGGCAAGCCGGGTTTGCTCACCGCGCAAGTTTCTTTATCTTTGCAAACCACATAGTAGGTATGATCGCCGGCGCCAAGACCGTTCAATTGCGTGTTGTGAGTGTAATTTCCCGTGGTGTCAAATTTGGTGCCGCCGCCGAAAGTGAAATCGCCGTCTTTTTTGTATTCGCAATCCGCCGGTCGGTCGGTGGTCACTTTCAACACCGGATTGGCAACGGTATATTTGGCCTCCATCGGCGCGGAGGATACCGCCGGCGCGTTGGCCGAATCTTGCGAAAGATCCACCGAAAAATTGTTCTGCGCCGAACCGACCGCCGACTTTGCGTCCTGGGACGCCTTGGAATTTTTGCACATCACCTTCACAGTGTGGTTATATTTACAATCCGCCGCCGTCACGCCGGTGAGATTGCTTAACGTGGCGGTGTGGCTCTTTCCGCCGCCGCCGCTCATAAACATTCCGCCGGAAAAATCATTGAAAGAACCGTCGCGCGACAGCATATATTTGCACTCCGCCTCAATGTCCGTTGATACCGACAGCTCCGCGGTTTTGGTGTTGATTGTGCCGGAAGGGGAGGAAATCGTCACCTTCGGTGCGGTTTTGTCCTGCTTTTCCTGCTCTTCTTTTTCCTCGGCATCCTCCTCGGTCACGCACTCGCCGTCCAGACAAACCAACCCCTCGCCGCAATCCTCGTCCTTTTTGCATTTTTCTCCCTCTTCGGCCTTCTCTTCTTCCTGCGCCTCTTCCTCCTCTTCGCAGAATTTATTACTGTCCGCGGTCGGGAAAGGACAGGTCATCGTTGCTTTTTTGCCGTCGCAATCAATCGTGAACTTCAAATTACTCGGATCGCTCCCCTTCGTCCCTTCGGAATCGCCGCCGGAACTTTTTGACTGCGGATAGGAACACGCCCACCATCCCGCCGAGGCCTTGGTGGCGTCCACTGCGGTGTTGTCAAAATCGTTGGTTACCGTGCAACTCAAATCATCGCAATTGCCGCTTATTTCGGTGATGGTGAACGGCACATAGACTCCACTGCGGCACTTGCTGTTGCTGGTACTGCAGGCGTTTTTCAGCGCATTAATTTTAAAATCGCACTTGCCCGTTTTTTCCGGCTCTTCCTCCGTCCCGCTCCCGGCGCCTTTCACGCAAATCCCATCGCCACCGCTTACGGCACTGATTTGCGTCTTGGTGGCATTAAGCCCCCAAGCTTTATAGTCAGTCGCGTTGAGAACTTCACTGCGCAGTTTGCACGTCCATCCCGCACCGCAATCTTCGCAATCATCGGCCGCCATCAAACAACCCTTCGGCGTGTTTGAACAATCCGCCGTTTTGCCCCCCTCGCAAAGACCGGTGTCTCTATTGCAACCACTGCCGTCTTCGGGGCAATTTTCCCCCGGCGTTCTTAACCATCCGTCGGCTGTCGGAGGATTATCCGGCGCCGCGCAATATTGCGACGTATTGTTTCCGCCGCAAACAATCGCGCCATACTGAAAATTCTTGTTGTTGTTTGATGATGAAAAACATCCCCCCTCCTTACTGCAAAAGCCGACGGTCGCGGGTAACCCCTTATAAATACAATAATAGTCATTGCCGAATTTTTCCCAGCAATCGGTATTTTCCTTGCAGTTTATTGCGGTTTCTTCCGTTGCGGTTTCTTCCGTGGTTGTTTCGCCGCTTTCCAGAAACTCATCGTCACAGCTAAAGTCGCTTGCCGGAGAAATACCCGCCCCGCTTTTGTGGCAATCCCCCGTGGGAATTTGAACATACGTGTATAAATTCTTGTTTTTATCCGTGCTGCTTACCTTCGCAAACTGCGAATACGCGACATATTCGCATCCATACCGATCCGCCCCCTTGCCCCATCCCATCACCGGCATACCGTTCGCGTTTTTTCCCCCGGACTTTGAAAAATAATCGCTTGATGTGAAGGCGTTTGTCTCTCCCGGATTGCATTTTTCCACCGTCTTACCCAGAATCCAACCGGCAACGCCGCAACCGTTCATCGCGCCGGATTCCACTTTTACGCAATCAAAACTTTTGCCGCGCAAAAAAGAAGAAAATTTCTCCCCGTCTTTGCCGACGCAAATTTTGTTTTTTTGTATTCCGGTCACGCTGATTTTGCCGCACGCCGTGTTCATCGTCATTCCGCCGGCGCCGGCATCGGTTTTGGCGCAAAGAATGTCGTCGGCGTCAAAAGACGGCGACTGCGATCCAAGCGAAAGAGAACTCTTTGGGCTGATAATATACGCGCCTTTAACCGACCACCCTTTCGGATATGCCAGCTCTTCAAATATGTTAAAGGCCTTCTCTCCATCTCCTGTTCCTATAATTTGTTTAAGTTTTGTTTTGGCGTCTTCTTTTACCGTCTTATAACAATCTCCGCATGCTTTATATTCATCTTCTTCGTCATAGATGCAGGTGTTCTTACAAGATGCTACCCCGTTTTTGTAACTGCTAAACGCCGCTACCATATCTCCCGCTCTTCCTTTGCACTTGGCCTCATCGTTGCATTTTCCATTACTGCATCCGGAATAGCACGTTCCCTCCGCTTCATCCGAAATCAAGTTATAAACAATCGTGCCGGAAAAGGGTTCTTTTTCGGAAGACAGCGATCCGTCGCTTGAATATAAATTCTGGGATTTCTGAGAATCTTTCCCGCAAACATAAACGCCATTCCCCGACAAAACGCTGGGCTTGGTGCAAGTTTTAACTCCCTCCCCAATCCGCGCGATTACCTTGCCGTCGCTATCGCTAATCGCACATTCAAGAAGCTTACACTTTCCGCCCACGCAATTTCCATTCTTACAATAACCCCCATTGACTGAAGGAGCGTCCGCGCTACAAACTCCGGTGTGCGTCAATCCGCAGGGACAAGCACCGCCATCTGCCACGTTTTGGGCGCTGGTCAACGAAAGATCCTGATTCTGTTGCGCCAGCGCACTGGACGACGAAGACGCACCGCCACAATTATAATTTGCATCAACGCAAGTGGCATTACCGCCAATCACGCAACATTTCTGGCCCGCCGTACATTTGTTATGTTTATCCTCAAACCATACCCAGCCGCCCGAAGTAGAATTGCCGCATCTATAAACATTCCCGGCCGAACTTTCTACTTCGCCATTCACCCCGCATGAACGGCTTTCAAGCGTCGCCTGAGTACAAGATAAATTGGCGCTGGCAACATAATTCCAGTCAAGTCCGCCAAAAGCAAAGAAAACCGCGGCTATTAAAACAAAAACCCCAAAAATCGCGATCTTTATTTTGCCGGAGCCATCCGAAAAGTTTCCCAAAAAGTTTTTTATGTCCATATTTGGATGTTAGAAATTAAAAAAAATAATTTATTGCTTCATTTTCCCAAAGATAAGGCGCGATGTCAATTGTGAATAACTTGCCATTGAAATTAAAGGGTCTATCCCTCGTTAATGCGAGGGTTAGACCCTTCAATTTCGCATTTTTGATTTTTAAATTTTACATTTCAACGCCCGGGCTTTGGCGATGATTTCCTCATTTGCCGGCGTTGGCACATTCGCTTTCTTGCCCAGCCGCACAACTTCTCCGTTGTAATAATCAATTTCCGACAGATCTTTGGGACGGTTTCTGCCTTTGGCAATCGCGCCGGCCAAAATTCCGCGCCACGGCGCCAGCAGGCAAACCGGGAGCAACGCCAACCGCGCCAGCAATTTCACCGGATAGCCGCCCAATTTGTCGGCAAAGCCGCCGCGAACCGCGTTTACTGCCAACACGAATTCCCGCAGTGCCGCCATCTCTTTTTTGAAAATCTTTTTGTCGCGGTATCCCGCGGCAACGCCCGCGCCGTTGGCGGCGGCGGCCATGCCGATTAGGTTCAAAAACAGTTTGGCATTCTCCATCGCCAAAACATCTTTCCCCCGGAATTGCCGCGCCCCGATACCCGCTTTTTCAAAAATCTCTCCCAACCCCAAACTCGCGGAGGAACTTGCATCGGTGTCACCTATGTAAGTTTGTGCCGTGCCAAAGCCCAGTTTTATTGGTAATTTATAACCGATGGTTAATGTCCCATCGCCATCGGTATTCAGATCAACGCCGTTGATCAGCGACACGCGGACAATCGCGACCTTGTCCGCATCTTGTCCAAGCGCCGCGCGCAAACCCTTTTTGGCATCGTCAACCGCCGAAAGCCCGTTTTGCGACAGCACCAGCGCGGGAAAATTCTGTTGATTGGCAAAATGGCGATAATAAAACGCCGTGATTTTGTCCACGGGATTGCGCGCCGCCAGCCACAAAAAATCCGGCGCGTTGCGAACAATCGCCACGCCAAAATCTTCCGGCGGCACCAGTTCGGCAGTAAAGATTTCCGGCAGATTTTTGCCGCGAACAATCTTTGCCTTTCCGGATTTGATGTTCTCAATTTCCGCCGGAAACGCAACGCCGATCATCCGCGCCGCGTTTTGCAACTCCCGGCAGAACAGCATCCCTGTCCGGCCGGCGGCGCCGACAACATAAATTGTCCTTGTCCCATCATCCATCATTTATCATTGATAATTGATAATTGATAATTGATAATTAATCATTTATCACTTATCATTTATCACTTATCATTTATTATTTATTATTTATTATTTATTATTTATCATTATATCGGTTGTTTTTCACTTTCCCCATCGCGAAAAACATTCCGCAATCTTTGCCGCCGCCATGCGGACATCATCGCCGAAAATCGCTTCCGCCCGCGCGGCAACGCACCAAAAAAGGAACGCAACGGCAAAAACCAGCGCCGCCAGCCACGCGGAAAATTTCGCCAGGTCCGACAAATCGTTTTTGTTGGGCATACCGCAAAATGGCAAAAGCTCCCGCAAAACGGGAACTTTGCCAAAATCTCAAAAATCAATATTCCGGAAATTTAAACGACATCACCGCCGCGCCAATCATATCTTTTTCGGCGTCCCAATTTTTCGCCAAAACAAAACCGCTAATGATATACATCACATCCCCCTTTCCAACAAAGAGTTGCATATTCTTGATCTCCGCATCGTTTTGGACCAAAGACCCGGTAAGCAACACCGCTCCGGCGCCGTCGGAAAGATTAACCTTGCGCTCGCTAACCAAGCTATAATCAACATTCTTGGCCTGCCAAGCAGTTTTCGCCTTTTCAACATAATCATTGGCGTTATTGAGTAAATTGTCGCGGATAACATTCACGTATTCGTTGATGATTTTTTCACCGTTCCCGTCTTTTTCCGCTTCCGGCTTGAAAAATATCGCCATCGGACGGTAATTCACCATGCCCTGGCGGACAATCCAGCCCGCCGGCGGCGTAATGCTTTTTTCCAGTTGGGAAATTTCGGCGATGATCGCCGGATCAATTTGATCTTCGCCCTCGGTAGCGGTTTCACCTTGCAAACCTTCCGCCGCCGGAGCTTCCTGGCTTTCCGGCAAAGACGAAACCTCTTCCTTCTCACCCTTTCCCATAAACGAAACGACCACGGCGAAAACCAAAACCAGGATCAAGAATGCAACGGCCGCGATCAGCAGATTTTTTTTGCCGCCGGTACCGGCGGCAACGGCGGCGGAGCTTTCCGTTTGGACCATTCCGCCGGCAACGCCTTGGGCATCCGCAAACGCTTCGTCAATCTCCGCTTGATGCCAGCCTTGTTCAAGCAAAACCTCCGTAACTTTGCTTTTTGAAACGCCGTCCGACGATTGCTGTTTTATGTAGTCAACAAGTTCTTTGTTCATAAAAATTTGCGGGAATTTTTAATTTGCTTTTGAAAAAATACATTCCCATTATTTCATTTTCGCAAACAAAAAAACGCTTGTCAAACCCAAGTGACCGAAAAGGCAAGATGCCGACCAAACGAGGTTAATTTTTGCGAGAAAATCCGGCCGCGCAATCCGGGTTGCAAACAAGCTTCGCGGTCATTTTATTTCAAATTCATCCGAATAAACATTTTTTTCGCCGGTGATCGTCAGCGGCATCTCCCACAGCTTATTTTCCAAATCCGGCGTCTTCACCGCTCCCAACCCATAGCGAAAACTCAGCCGGTAACGGCCGGGACCGATGGATTCAAAATCGTATTTGTACCCGCCGCTTTCAAGGATTTTTCTCGCGCCTTCGACCGTACAAATCAGCTGGTCCCACGCAGACGAAATACTTCCGCCGGCCTTTAATTCGTCAACAAAACCAACTGGTCTTTCATAGAATATCGCGGCGCAAATTTTTTTTCCCTTCTCGACAATCGGCAAATCAAAAGATTCGGGATCGCCCCATTTGCCATCGGCGAATTTTTCAATATTCCAGATCCGCAAGTCCAAAAAACGATAGTTGGTGAAAAAAATCGACTTGTCCGAATTGTTCTTGATGTTTATGGCGATATTTTGGCCGGCGCCATATTGCCGCCGGTCGGCGGTTATCGACACTTCTTGGCCTTGCGGCAGATTCGCGCCGCTCTCGGGCGATGAAGTCGCCCGGACATCTTTTTGCACCGTCTCGAGCGCCGCGGGCGGATTGCCGTTGCCCGCCGCTCCATTCGCGCCGCTTTGCCCCGGCGCCGGAGATTCAATGTCCGCATTATGTCGGCTCAACAACAGCCAAACCGCAGCGGCCGCCGCCGCAAAAAATACAACCGCGATAATAATTGGCTTTTCCCTCATATATTTTCTATATTTTATAATATTATATTAATATTTTTAAAAATTACTTACAAATGACATGCAAAATAATTTTATTTTGCGTCATCCGGCGCCGCTTTTCCAATATAACTCTCTTTGTTTGGCCTCTTTTTCGGTTTCAAACGATTCGGAAAATATCAGCTTCAAAGGGCGGCGGTTTGGGGTGGCGGGAACTTGACCGGCATTGTGTTGCGCGAGACGATTTTGAATGTCATGAGAATAGCCCGACATAGGTTCGTTGGTCTTTTAGGCTTTGAAGGATGTAGATAAAATGCATTGGATTCATTAAGTCTTCAATAAGATTATAAAATATAAATGAAAATTCCTAAAATTCGATTTGAGAGCGGGCCGCTCATCGCAAAGCGATGAGCGGCCCTCGCTCAAATTGAAAAGCCGCTCTTGCAATGATCTGTACCCCGTTTAGCGGACACGGATGAAAAACCGCCTTACGCGGCAAGGGCGAGCAAATGATCTCGGTATTCAACCGGGGTCATTTTGTTTTTGCTCCACTGCGCGCGTTCGGTATTGTAAT
>Ga0209723_1007151_pt1 | contig 10340 bp, 19 predicted proteins | sample BiotimSIPDNA_2_FD_185750 | JGI IMG/M metagenome (GOLD analysis project Ga0209723, IMG submission 185750) | Anaerobic biogas reactor microbial communites from Washington, USA - Biogas_R2 time_0 SIP DNA (SPAdes) (version 2) | ecosystem: Engineered > Bioreactor > Anaerobic > Unclassified | place... | reverse complement strand
CTTTAAGTTTTGATACGCTAAAAACAAGACAAGCGTTTAAACTGTACTATTAAAACCTTATCTGACATTTCACAAAAAATGGGGTTATAAAGGAAAAACGTGTTAAAATGCCTGTGAGCCTTACAGGAATGGTTATTTGAAAGTGTTTTTGCAAGGTATCACTGGGGGTACCTTGCTACACTACTTTTAATTTGCTTCTTCTGAGTTCGGATGAGTATTCATTGTATCTTGATTTCCCGTATTCAGTGGGCTTTACTTCAATATATTCTTCATCTTTTACCGCTTTTAGTTTTTCGTCATATTCCTGCACATAAATATTAACTGTGCCTATCAGGGCATTGCGGTCATTCGTGATTCGGACAAACATATCAGCTATATCTTCGGGGGTCATTCCTTTTTTGAATTTAATCCGCATTGCTCCCAGCTCCTTTCCTGGCTAATTTGGTATTAAAAAAGTATGATCGCTTTTTCCGGTCATACTTAATAATCTTTGCTTCAGTTAATTCTTTCATAAGCTTTTTTGTCCTCGATACACCTAACTTGTATCTAGTGTGAATCATTTTTATTGTTAATGGTTTTTTGGTTCGCCGGTCAATAATCCGTCCAGTATTCCACTCAACAAATCCACCTGCGAGCAATTTGAAAACCAGTCCAGCGGCATCCAGTGATAATTGATTTATGGCGTCATCCTGGTCTTGCATCAACATTATATATGGTCGCTTGCCGCCAGTGTGTTTAGGTTTTACAATTTCGCCGGTTGCCTGTGTCGCCTTTTTCTTTTGCGGTTTTTTAGTCCAGAGTGCGTAAATGGGCTCATCATAACCTGGCAGAGAAACACTGACATATTCGGCGTTCCCGGTACTTTCCCGGCTTAAAATAAATTCGTCCCTGGTCGCATTGCGCTCACCCAGAATATATTCCCGCGTTTCGGCTTTCACCTATTTACACCACCTTCCATGAGCATATAAAAAGCCGCCCTTTCGAGCGGCTCGCTACCTCTATGATTTTTTTCTCTCCTGACAACTCTCTCTAGTATATACTATATATGCATATTTTCTGCTTGTATAGGCGGGAAACGTGCGATAGGCGTGTGAAAAACGTGCAGTTTTTGATTTTTGACCTGGCAGAGGCGGCGGCTTGCATTTTTTGCTTCTGGTGCGTACAATATACATATATACTTTTTGGAGGTTTTTGAAAATGGCCATAAAAGATGGACGTTTATTCCTGCGCTTTGACCCGGCGGAGAAGGCGCGGCTGGAAAAGCTGGCTGAAGAATTTGCAAAACTGCGGCCGGAGGGAGCTTATACCGTGTCAAGTATCTGCCGGGCTGCGATATTTGCCAAAATGGACGAGATGGAAAAAGAATTGAAAGCCCTGAAAAAGCCCGTAAAATAGGGGCTTTACCATGCTTTACCCTGCCTTATCGGCTGCCTTTTGGTGGCCTTTTTTACTTTTGCAAGATAAATACCTTAAAAACTTTTCGACAAAAATATACAATGCCTATATATCGGGCTTTGCGAGCATCCGGAAAATAAAAATAATACCGTTTTAGTGTTGACAGCGTGCGCACTAGGGTATATAATATAGTCAAGAGGTACACAAACAGCCCGGCAGCTCTCAGGGAGCGGGGCGGAAGGAGAAGGAAAATGACAGCAAAAGAAATGATAAAAAAATACCATTTGCGACTTTTTGGGAAAACCTCAATCGAAATCCCGCCGCATATTGGAAAAAAGATGACCAAAGAAGAAATTGCGACCGTACGGGCGGCAAAAGACGAAATCCTCGCGGAACTCACGGCAGGGAAAAAAGCCCAGTGGGAAGCCGAGGAAAAAGCTCGTCAGGAAGCCGCCGCCAAACTTGCGATTAATGTACCAGGGCTTGAAATCCTCAGAGACGCAATAGCTCGGCAGGAAATGTACCGCGAGGCATTTGTCCGCATGATGGACGACGAAATGAACGACGGGGCCAATCCGCCCCAAAAACCGGCGGATGACATGGCGGCGCTCATGGCTCAGTATCCGGCGGCAGTCGCCTATCTCAAGGCTGAAAACTGGGAGAATGCCAGCAACTACGCCAAATCGGCGGCTGGCAGCAAGGCTAAACAGGCTATCGCGGATGGCGTGGATTACTCAGAGGCGCTGGCTCGGATGAAAGCCGAGTGGCAGGCACATTGCGACAAACACGTATGGGATTGATGTTTCCGTTTTTCCTCAGCCCCTCAGCACGCCGGGGGGCTGCGATAAGAGCGGAAAGCTCAGCAAAAAGGGGGAATTGAAATGAAGAATTACCGGGTAATCAAAGAGGAGGAGGACTTCCGGTCCGCCATCCAAGCTGGGAACTACGAAGTCAGGCACGAGGCCGAATGCGGCTGCGGCTTCGATTGGGAAATCGTCGGCGGGCAACTTCGCGACACCGGCGAGAGCGACTATTGCTGGGTTGGAAATATCTTGTATGTGGATGGGGAACCCGTTTTACAGAACATCGCCGGAGAACAACCCTTAGAAAGCACCGGAGACCTGGACGTCCAGGCGATTCTGGAGGACATGGACCGGTATGACATTCTGGAGGAGGTCACGCGCCTCGATGAAAAAGAAGAAAGCCAGGAGCACCTCGACCGGGAGCACGAATCCCTGGTTGAATGGCTCGAGGAAAGCGGGTACGACCTTTACATCCGCTACCCGCGAAATTTTGCGAATGAGTATGATTGCATTTTGGCCCCAAAGGGCCAGGAGCCCGAGGAGGACTGGGAGCCCCAGACCCCGGAGCAGTGGGCCTCAGAATACCTACGTCGGCCCGACACTGTGACCCAGGTCTTCCGCGGATTTTTGCTCGCGGAGTAAGCCCGCTCCTCTCCTGCCCGGACAGCGCATCGGGCAGGGATAAGGAAATTATGACCCGCTAATAGGGGATTAACCGGGCTAGACCCGGAAAGGAGGAATTTAAAATGAGTAGAGGAAAAACGGTTTACTATTCTTTTGACGAGTTATCCCCCGGCAAAGTGAAGCCCGCCGGGACATTGGGAAGTCACCACATGTTGGTCTCACAGGGAGAAGGCTGCCTGATATGCACGGGCAGCAGCGATGGCGGAAAGATGAAATTATTCCCCGGAGAAAAGCTGGGGTACCGGGTCGGCGCCATTTGGAAGGTGCCCAACCCCAGTAGCTACGATGACCCCATCCGGAGAATCCTGGCTCATGCCAGGATAAGCCAAAAAGCACTTATTTATACCAACGACCCAGTGAACTACCGCGAATGGTGGGAGGATGCCCCGGAGGGAAGCTGCGCTGATACCTCCCGAGGAGACCGGGCCACCGTGCTCGGCGAGTACCAAAAGTTTCTAGAGTTCGTCTATGATGAGCATCACCATACCATCACGGGAGGGGATGCTGTTATTATTCGCTCGGTGGTGGACTTTTCTACCACCGTCCACAGGCGCCGGGCTGTTACCCGTGTCATAGTCCGCCCCATGCAGGCGGATAAGATGCGGATAATAAAATGGCTCTGCGCCGAGATGGGAGTTGATATTGCGGACATATTGCCGCAGTACAAATCTAGAGAAACTGGAGACTAGGAAAAAAGGAGGAATTTTTATGTTGGAAAAAGCTGTATCTTGCATCATGCAGGAAGACTTGGGGTCATTTTGCATCCATAGCGCAATACCCCAGCTTCCAGGCTCGGAGGATGTTTCCCTTATGTGATTCGTCCCCTTCACCGAGGGAAGCCTGCGGGTTGACTTGTATTCTCTGGCCGGGGACTTCTCGGTCAAGATTTTCAAGGAAGAAAAGGAGGTCGCCACCTTCATCAGGCTGATATGCGGCGATGTTCTGGAGGAAGAAGATTTTTTCATTTCCGCAAAGGAATTCTGATGCCCGCCTTTCCCCTGCTTGTCGGCTCAGTCGACAGGTAGGGATAAGGGCAGACAGTCCCTTTAGTGCGCCCGCTAACCCCCTGTTAGCTCAGGAGTTAGCACTTAGCACGAGCCGCCGCTGTGTTTCGTCTCAGTGAGCCGGGGCGGTTGATAAATACCGGCTTATTATCAAATCTCAGGAGGTACGAAAATGAAAATCACCAACGAGCAACTAATCCAAATCGCCGCCGTTGACAGCGGCCTGGACCCTTTCGCGGAATACTGTACAAAGGGCATGTGGTGCAACGCCGGGTACAAAGTAAAGCCGGGCGAAAGCCCTATTTTGACCGTTGAACTCTGGTGCCCGCGCGAACGCAAAAACTCAGCAGGGGACCTACTCAGTAACGGCGCGGAACCTCAGCAGGGCGATACCTCAGTAAGCAGTATGTTTTTCCAGTTCAAAACCTGTCACCTTTTCACCCGGTCCCAGGTCGTTGATGCTCAGGAATTAGCCGCCGAAAAGGAAGCGGCGAAGGCCCGCAAAGCTCATGAAAAGCAATTCAAGCAGGCCGTATTAGCTCAGGGCGGTATTAAGCCTAGTATTGATTATTCAATCCCTCAGTGGTGCAAACGCTCAGCAGGGCTTGCAATCGACGTTGCAGCAGGAGAGCTCAGCAGCGCAGGCTACCCGGTACAGGATGCCGACGAGCTTTATGTTTTATTGGCAATGTAAAAAAAGGGGGAAAGAGAATGAAGGAAATTAAAACCTTTTGCAAAAAATGCCAGTGTTTAGGGATTGATTGCACGGGGATATCTGTTTCAACCGGATTTACGGGATGTATTTATTTTAACAAAACGGAAAAGGCTCAGCCTGCCAGCTAAGCCAATCCCTCAGAACCACAAGCCGGGGCGAGTGATCCATCACAAGCTCATTTTACCCCGGCTCAGTAAAAAAATCAAATTTGAAAGGGGTAATTGGAATGGCATATTTTAGCAAAGAAGCATACGAAGGTAAAGAAAGATGGGCGAGAAACCGCATGAGAGAAAATAGTGAGGTTCCAACTTTGTCACCGGAACAGCATGAGACTTTAGCTTGGTTGTGTACGATCAGGCACGAAATGCATTGCAGTCCAGACAGTTTCTGGGTTGGTGAGTCGGGAGAATACTCTGAATACTGGGATTATATTGGAAACTCATATGAGGACTCTAAAATTAACGAACAATTAAACGAAGTAGGTTTAAAATCCATACCGTTAATAACTGATACCGAACATATAATGGCAGACTATGAAGTTTTCGAGGAATGGGGAGTCGAAAACTTACAAGCATACTATGGACTGCCTGAAGATTATACTGACGAAGACATAGACGAAGCAGCAGAAAAAGCCAAAGAAGTATTATATGAATTATTGGAACAGACTGACGAAATCATCAGAAAATATCTGGCTGAAATTGATTTAGAATTCGGGACAAATTATTGCCCTGGTGGGATGGAGGAGTATGTCTCTGTGCCTGATAGCAGTCCATTTTTCCGGGTTGTTGGTAAATGGTGGGAAGATAAGACCGTTGAGATTATCGAAAAAGACGGTATCTATTACGGACTAAAGGGTTGGAATGGCGAGTCCTTCGCTGACTCGTTCGTGTTTTATGTAGACGACTATACTCAGGAAACTGAGATAGAAGAAGGATATATAATCACTCCTGAATATGATGATGACAATAAATTAATGGATTATATCATCAGGGATGACGAGGTAGAGGACGAGGAGGACTAAAATACCAAACCGCCCCCGGTGGGCTATAGCCCGGTATCTACAAGAGTAGAAATTAAAATCCGGAGGCGGTAAATAAATTGTATCAAGTATATTTAATATTGTCAATCACTCAGAAGGAAGGGAAACTATGCAAAACAAAGCAGATATAAAGCTAGACTATGCCACAAATGAGGTTTTTGTTTTAGACAAAAAAGGCAAAGAGGTTTTTAGGAAGCCTAAAACAGAACAGCACATATCAATCGCAAATTCCATTTACATGTATCATAAATACGAAGGCAAATAAGGAGGTTGGAAAGATGAAGTGGGCAGTATCAATTTTTCATTATGAGGGCAAGGATTATGTTGGTATTGATGAAACCGAAAGCGAAAAAGGCATGACTCAAGAGAAAGCGGAAAGGGCTTGCATAAGGTATGCTAAGAAGCACAATTTGCCTTTATTCCTCAGTTTTAGGTGGGAATCTTCGGATTATGTAAAAGCAGAAAAGCCCTGCTGACACAGGGCTAATCCAGAGAAACACGGGGTAAATAGCTCAGCAGTTACATTTTACCCCGGCCTCAGTAAAAAATCAAATTTGAAAGGGGTAATAATTATGACAACAGCAACAACCGAAAAGAATTATATCTTTAATTTAGAGACAGGTAAAATCGAATTGCATTTTGATAAGACGGAATACATGGCTTTGTCGGCAGAACAGAAAAAGCTAATCAAGTCCAATTTCCTTTTCTCCAGGTATTCCGGCGCATGGGTGAGCCGTTGCAAAGAGCCGAACCTATTCCGGGCGCGCAAGGTAGCAGAGCAGTTGGGTTTTACTCAGGAGAGGCGCGAAGGTGAACGCCTATCTTTTGCCGAGCAGGTAGAAAAACAGGCAGAACGGGCAGAACGCAGGGCAGAACGCTTCGAGAGTTACGCCGACAACGCCGAGAGACGCGGACAAAACTTACAGAAGGAGTTTAACGAACTCAGAAAAGACTGGTCATGGTTAACTCAGCCTATTATCGCCGGGCATTCTGGCAGTCAACGATTCGGACGGCAACGGCAGCGCGTTATGGATCGTTATAACAAGGGCTTCGAGGAATATCGGAAGAGCGAATACTTCCGGGACCGGGCCGCAACCGCTCAGAATACCGCCGACATGAAGAAATTCCGGGACCCAGTTTACTTAGATAACCGGATTAAGGAATGCAGAAAGAACATTCGAGCAATGGAAAAGAGCATCATTAAGTATGAAGAAATGCTGTATAGTCTGGAGAATCACACAGAGGAAAAACCTAGCCCGTATTTTGGCCGCTACACTGCCGAGCAAGTCAGTGAGTGGATAGAACATCAACTAGAGCGTATCGAGGCGGAAGTCGATAAACAGGCATACATGGAGAACTGCCTTGACGCTATTGGCGGCGTTCCCTTCTCTCAAGGGAATATCAAGCCGGGGTATATAGTAAAAATTCAGCGTTCTGGGCGTTGCGAAATTGTCTCAGCAGGGCCAGTCAACGTCACTTACAAAATCCTAGAAGGCGGCGCGGCTGGCATGGTATTAACTGCTCCTTATGCAGAAATTACGGAACTTGTCGAAGCAAAAGAGCCGCCGAAAACCGAGATAATTAATCCCTATAAAGAGGGCGATATACTTTGCAAGCATCGCCCCGCAGATAATAGCATTTACGGGGCGTTCCAGGTGGTGAAGGTAACAAAAACCGGCGTGAAGATTCAGCGCATCGAAGTTGAAAACGGCAAGCCCATTCCGGGCAAGTTTATCAGTGACACGGTGATGCAAAAGAAGATAGTCCAGAGCAAGTATAGCGATTTTGTGGGAGTCTATGACGACGATTGGCAGCTTCATAAATATTCAATCGCTCAGTAACTCAGCAGGAACACCGGGAGCCGGTTCGCCGGTTCGCCGGTTCCCTCAGAAGGGAGATTAAATCATGCAATTAACCTATGACGACACCGCCTACACCGGCCCGCGCTTTCGCTACGGCCTACAATATCGCCCGAAGGCACCGGGAGCAGTACCCAAAGGTTTTATCGTTGACAGCGACCGCCTCAGCAGCGAATACAGATACGGAACGCTTGACTATCCCTCAGAACTCAGCAGAGAACAAGTCAGCGACTATGAATTAATTTTCGTCGGGGAATTTACCGGCGATAAAATAGCGATTAAAAGAGCCGTTGTCTCCCACTGTCAGAACTGCGGCAAAGACTTCGATAGCCCGGAATTGGTGTACTTTGCGCCGATTGACGGTAATATCGTCTGCACAAAATGCAGTGAGATTCACCGTGAACGGCAGCTCAGTATTTATGTGAAGGAGGAATAATGATGAATATATGTCAAATGTGTACGCATAATGGCCAAAAAAATGAAGATGGCGATTTTACCTGTGACATAAAATGTGACGAATATCTCGAATTTGTTATCTTACCGATTTATAAAGCCGCACCCGAAATATACGAAACTTTGAGGGCGGTTAAATCTTATTTAGAATTGGCTGGTATCAGTCAAGGTATTTATCATCTTGTTTGTGATGCCTTGTCTAAGGCCGAAGGGGGGACTGACTAATGACCGAACAAATACAAGCCATAGCTGAACTAATTGCTAATATTCCCGGCGCAACGGTGGAAATCTCAGGAGACAGTATAAGAATCTCCGGCGTTAATTCCCTCAGTAGCAAACCTGAAAACTCCCCAGCGAAAAAGCGGCCTGCTAAAAAGCTACCGAAAGTGCTTAAGCCCGGCGATATTGACAAAATGTTTGATGCCCTAAAACTAGAACGATTTGCAGACTTTAGGGACCGCTGCGCTATTCAGGTTATGTATTCGTCTGCCCTTAGAATCTCAGAGGTATGCAAACTAATGATAGATGATGTTGACCTAGAAGGGGGCTATTTAACCCTACAACGCGCTAAAGGCGGCAAGGATAGAGTAGTGGCTATAGATGATGAAACAATAGCATGGTTCAGAAGGTGGGAAGAAATACGACCTCAATCCGATTATTACTTCTGCACCAAAAAAGGCGGGCAAATGGATACCCGTCAACTTAGGGAAAAGATTTATAGAACCTCAGAAAAAGCAGACGTTTACATCCGGGATGGGAAAAACAAGCGAAAAGTATTCCCCCATGCTTTACGGCATACGGGGCTAACCGATATGCTGGACCAGGGGTTCAATGTCCGCGAAGTCCAGGAAATGGCGGGACATAAGAGCCTAAAAACCACGTCTATTTATCTCTCAGTAAGACCGGAATCGCTCAGGGCAAAAATGAAGAACCGGAAACTAGGATAATGCAATCCCTCAGTAACAAGTCAAAAATTCCCCGGCCTCAGTAGGTTGTAAAAACTTGCTGGGGCCTTTTTTATGCATATATAGTTAGCTGGGGCTTTTTGTCTCAACATATAAATATTCAAGCCCTGCCATAAATTAAGCAGGGCTTGTTTTTTGTAGCACAGTAACTACACAGTAATGCTTACAAGTGCCCAAATTAAAACAAAGGCAAGGGGTTCGACTCCCCCCGCCTCCACCAATATTTAAGAGTTGTAAAACCCTTGGGATTATCGTAGGAATGCGGTATTTCAGGGGTTTTATTTTGCGTTTTAGACTGTGAAAAAACGATAAAGAATATGTGTTTTTACTATATGAAATACACAGTAAATACACAGTGAACAAATGGAGATACGGATTAAAATCGTTATTTAATCTTTTCTCCCCTCTTTCCAGTTTGTAATAATAACCCAACGAAATATCCAATACATTAGCCATATCTTCAGCAGATAAGTCTAACCGATTTCGCAAGTCTTTTAATCTATTCTTCATTGTTTTTGCTCCCCTTTGTCCTATTAGTATAAGTTCAGTATATATTTTTTATTCTGTTTAATCAATGTTCTATTAGGACAAAATTATTACAAATTGTTGTCCGTTTCAACGAAAAACAAAGCATTTTAACCATAATCTTATTTAGTTAGTCTTATTGGGACATTATACCACTTGATAGTTTGTCCCAGTAGTATAATATGTAATACATGAGGAGGTGACAACTTGAATACAATTACAGAAGCAGTAAAATTTGCTATGGCAGAGCAGGACATTAATATAAGTGAATTAGCCAATCTTACCGGATTTAGTACAACCTACATATCAAAACTTCTACGCGCTGAAAAACGCTGGAACGAAACTACTCTTTTAAAAACACTTCAAGTATTAAACCTAGAAATAGAAATTAAACCTGCGCCTAAAGGAAGAAAAAAGGTAGCAGTATGACGGAAGTCACATATCAAATTGAAAAAAACAATCAAATTAATCCCATACCTATTCAGATTAAAAACGTTGAAACTTCTAACAACCAACCATTTAATTATGACGGATTTATTGAGCTAATAGCAAACGAAATTGTTAAAGATTTAACAGCCGAAAAATAACCTATTTAATGACCTTAAAGGAGTTGATTTCTACATATACATCAGGGAAACCTGCCATAAATCCTTCGACCTTTGCGGGCGGCAATCGTGAGAGCATAGCTGAGTAGCGGCAAGCAGCAGAGGGAATGTCCGAACGAGATTACGGACTATTGAGGGACAAGTAACTTGGTTGACGAATCAGGCGAAGAATGAGTATGTAGCAACGAATTAAGTAAGACAACCTATGACGATAGAGAATTGTTCAGGAGGGATAAAATTGGGTAAAGGTGCAAGGATTAAGAAAGCCAAAAAGGAAGGAACCGATGGCAACC
>Ga0209723_1007150_pt1 | contig 10341 bp, 5 predicted proteins | sample BiotimSIPDNA_2_FD_185750 | JGI IMG/M metagenome (GOLD analysis project Ga0209723, IMG submission 185750) | Anaerobic biogas reactor microbial communites from Washington, USA - Biogas_R2 time_0 SIP DNA (SPAdes) (version 2) | ecosystem: Engineered > Bioreactor > Anaerobic > Unclassified | place... | reverse complement strand
CGGTGTGCCCTCGGTTACTTTAAAAAGATAGATTTCTCCCTGCCCCGGGTCGTTTTTAACATTGGCAAAATAATAATCGGTGCCGCTGTTTTTAAGCAGCAGATAGAATTTATCGCTTACCAGTGTACTGTCCAGGCGCAGGCTTTTTTCGCTGTCGGTGTAGATCCAATCGGCATAGCCGGCATCATTCCCGTTATTATTGAGATAGATCCCGGCAGATCCCCCTGATTTACGATATAAATAATTAGAAGAATCATTTATAATATTAAAGCCCTGGCCATGGGCAGCAAACTTCCACAGCATATCATCAGTGACATTGCTGGTGATATGATCCCCGGCAACGGTTATAGAGTCTCCTTCAAGATAATCTATAGCGCCTGTGGTAAACTTTTCGGTGGTCAGGGCATAATATTTATCCCCTGATTTAGCCGCGATCACATAAGTTTCTCCACTGACAGGCGCCGGCACCAGCTGATAATTTGCTTCATGTTCTTCGGCAGCTAAGTCTGCAATAACGATGGAATCGCCGGAAGTCCTGGTCCCGGAAAGATCCCGGTAAGCAAAATCGATTTGGGTGCCGTTAAGATTTTTTTCCAGAGAAGCCAGAAGGCCATTTGCGCCATTATTCCCATCCCGCATAGCACCATAGGATAAATAGGTAAAACTAATGGCCTGTTCCGCTCCCCCCGATGTGGTTATAATCTTATCGCCTTTTACCAGGACTTGGCCGTAATAGGGATCTTTTACGGTATGATTATGTCCCCAGAGAAAAACCACATTCTCATGCTGGTTCAATACTTTCAGCAAGGCATCCGCATTACTGGTATAGCGGCCGCTAAAATAATGGATGGGGCAATGGGAAGCGACAAAAACAGGCTTGGAAGCCTTGATTTGCTTTAGTTTGACAGCCAGGTCACTGATTTCCGTGTCGGCAAAGGACAAACCCGCAGAGTCCACTACGTATACGGCATATTCATCGTCCTCATAGATCAGGCCGGTTTCAAAGATAGGGGAGACCGGATCATGATTCCCCCGCACTAGAATACAGGGCGTATCTTGGTATATTGACTGAACGATGCCGGCACATTGCTGAGCAACAGCTGCCCCCTCATAGTCGCCGCCCAAAATCATATGATCCAATATAGTTACATCATCTTTCAACTTTTCCAGCCAGCTGCTCAAATTGTCGGTACTGCCATGGACATCCGATGTAAAGCCCAGATTGGCAGCCAGAGCAGCTGGTGATAATAATAGTAATAACGCCAGCAGGATACTGATGAGGATGGTTGATTTCACACCTGCCCGGGACATTGATCCGTTCACTCCTGCATCACGGCCCGGGACCGGAAGCCTCCCCCATTTTCGATAAAACATAGAATTCCCTCCACTTCCATATTTAATTTCATTTAGTATCAAATAGTTTTACAACCACCTTCTTTCAAAATTTTGCTTTAACTGCCAGGCTCTGCGCTCAACAAAGCCGAAAAACCATTTTAAGAGTCTATCCCTTCAAAGTCCTCTCGCATTTTCCCGGGTCGTTTTTCAACATGACACATCATCGGGCAAAATGTAATTCTTGACAGCGAACAGTCGGTGGGAATAGTTTCCAATAGCATTATTGCACAGTCCATTTGTTGAACACTGTTGAATCTAATTGGAAACCAATTTATTCTTCTGGCATTAAAGACTAATAAACAACTGTTTGGTGTAAAAAACTTAAACACAATGCTATATATACTGAGATTTTTTAAAAATAGACTATATTTATGTTTTCTCGGCGAAAAATAGGAAATGAGTTTATGGCGGTTATCTTAGATTCCGCGAAAAAGCTTGGTACATAAAAAAACCCTGGTCCGGCATTGCCGTTCCAGGGGAGCATGATTTATTCGATTAAGATGTTTTTATAAGGTCTTTACCAGGGCATTCACATATTTGTTGTAAAGATTTTTGTCTTTAAGCAAAGCTTGTCGCAGGGCATAGGTCAATTCCAACTGCACACCTTTTTTGGAGGCATTTTCATTGCAGATGTTTTTGGGGTTGGTCCCGCTAAGGCTGCTCTGGGGCGTCTTTACTACAAAACCAGCCTTTTTCAGTTCGGTTTTGATACGGCCTGCCAGTACCTTGTCCCTCCCACCAACAAGAGTAGCCTGGGATGACCCGCTGCATCCATGAATGGAAAGGGTGCGCAGGGAATTTGCTACTAATTTTTTACCGATGGGTTCATCAAAATTGGTCGATGTGAGGTGGAGATTAAAATTGCGGCTGCTTTTCAAGCCTTCGAAGATATATAAATCTATTCCGGTCCGACTGGCGACTGACCGGGCGATCTGGGAGGTGCCTCTTTCAATCCCCCCGCCGTGGATAGCAATCACAGCTGATCGGGATGGCCCGTCATAACTTATTATCCGGTAATCCCTGCCTTCCACCTCCGCCCCCGCCAGCTGCTGGTAATTCTTGTAGACATCAGCCTGTGCCGGGTGCGTCCAGAACAAGGGGACAAGAAATACTGCTAAAAAAATTGCTGCCGTCGTAATGAGCTTCCTCATTTATGTACCTGCCTTTCTTTAAATATTTCCTGGTCGATATGTTAACTGGCTAAGCGAGCTGCTTAATTTGTACCGTAAAACCGGCCTTGGTGTCAAAGTAATCTTATGGCGGGGGAGGAATGTTTAACCTGTTGATGGGGGTGAGGCGGGAGGAGTGAGGGGTGAGGGGGAACGCGCTGGCGCGCGGTTGTAGGGGTCAGGGGCAAGGGGTCAGGGGTCAGGGAAGCAGAAAAAGGAAAGGAGAAAGGAGAAAGTGGAAAGTTGGAAATATCAGTGATGGGCTGCCATGGGTGATGTTAGGGCCGGGGGGCGGGGGCTGTTTATCCGCAGTGGAGTTTAGCTGTAGGGGAGACAAGTGAAACGTCCCCCTGTCTCGCTGTAGGGGAGACAAGTGAAACGTCCCCCTGTCTCTCGCATCGGGGAGACAGGTGAAACGTACCACTGTCTTCAGTGCCGTGGGGGGTGTATACTGGGGATAGGTGCCTTTGGCGGTGGGGTTGGGCCGGGGGGCCGTGATTAGTGCAGTGAAGGAAGTGATTTTATGCGCAGGCTGTTGAGGTTTTTATTCAGCCGGGTGGTTATATTCAGTTTGGCCATTCTGGTACAGCTGGCTGTTTTGATACTGGTGATCTGGAAATTCAGCAGTTATTTTCCTTTCTTTTACGGTGTCTGTTTACTGGCCAGCCTCATTGCGGTGGTGATAATTGTCAATAGTCAGAGCAATACTGCGTATAAAGTTGCCTGGATAATCCCCATCATGTTGTTCCCCATTTTTGGGGGGTTATTTTATTTGATGTTCGGCGGTAATAGAACCAGTACCAGAAACAAACGTAAACTTCAGCTTATCGGTGACAAAGTCGCCGCAGTCCTGGATCAGGACCAGGCCATTCTGGAGGGGCTGGAAAATGACGATCAGGGGGCAGCCAACCAGGCCAGATATATATACGATTATAGTTTCTGCCCTATTTACACCCGCACTACCACCCAATATTTGACCCCCGGTGAAACCAAATGGGCCTGTCTGCTGGAGGCCTTGAACCAGGCGGAGAGATTCATCTTTTTAGAGTATTTCATTATTGAAGAAGGCCGGATGTGGGACGCGGTATTGGATGTCCTGGTCAAAAAAGCCCGGCAGGGCGTGGATGTCCGTGTTATTTATGATGATGTGGGCTGTTTGTTGAAACTGCCCTTTGGCTATAATCTCAAACTGGAGAAGATGGGCATCAAATGCCGGGTTTTCAATCCTTTCCGACCGGTACTGTCAGTACGTCTTAATAACCGGGACCATCGGAAAATAGCAGTGATCGACGGTCATACCGCCATCACCGGCGGTATCAACCTGGCTGATGAATATATAAATGCGGCACCTGATTTCGGCTGCTGGAAGGATTCTTCACTGCTGCTGCATGGCGAAGGGGTATGGAATCTTACTGTCATGTTTTTGTCTTTGTGGGACTGGCTCAGCGGGATAAAAGAGGATTATGAACAATTCAAACCGCTGCCGGAATATGAGCAGCTCTTTGTTACCGATGGATATGTGCAGCCTTTTACTGACAGTCCCCTGGACGATGAATCAGTGAGCCAATCGGTTTATTTGAATATGCTGGGCGAGGCTAAAAATTATGTCTATATAAGCACACCCTATCTGGTACTTGATAATGAAACCATCAATTTATTGTGCCTGGCCGCCAAAAGGGGAGTAGATGTGCGCATTGCCACGCCCCAGGTGGGTGACCACTGGTTCGTCCATGGGGTGACCCGTTCCAATTACCAGGTATTAATAGAGGCAGGTGTCGGGATATACGAATATACCCCGGGATTTTTACATGCCAAAACCTTTGTCACCGATGATAAATATGCCATGGTGGGGACTATTAATCTGGATTACCGCAGCTTATATCTTCATTTCGAATGCGGGGTATGGCTGTTTAAAACCCACAGCGTATTTGAAATCAAAGCAGATTATCTGCAGATACTGGCAGAATCCCGGCGGATAACACTGGAAGAATGCCAGAGGGTGAAATGGTATCGCAAACTGGGCTGGGCCCTTCTAAGGATCTTTGCCCCTTTGATGTAACAAATAGGAGATATGCCTGGCAGGCGGGCATTAGAAGCCGGTACTGCCGGGATATCAATAATAGTGCAGCATAAAGGGGGGTATGCCGGACGGCATACCCCCCTTTATTATGTGCCGGCCCTTATTTATAGGTATAGATTATCGGACCGTCATTATTCCAGAAAGTATTGTTATAGGTACCATTGGCTAAATTCATAGTTGATTTGGTTACATTGGTTTTTCCGGTAATTTTGACATTATCTACTGACACCACCAGGCCGGTAGCTTTGGATACTGTGATCTGGCAGTCAGCTTTCTGGTCAGTGAAATTCATTTTCGTGCCGCTGCTGACATTGCCGGCGGCATCAATGATCTTCAACACTGATGTTGGGCATTCAGCATTGGTCAACTGGATATAATAATAATTGGCATCCTCGGTCACTACGCCGCCGGCTACCGCATCAGCACCGATGCCGGAACCGGAAATGATTTCTGCGAAGGGGAAGTTAGCAATTGTAACATCTTTATCAGTAGTTTGCACCTGTGGGGAGATATTAACCGTCATTGTTGCGGTTTGTACCTTGGATGCATTGATAGAAGTCAAATCAGTTTTAAAATCGCATTTATTGACAGTTACATCGCCCACTACTTTTACACTTAATACTTCTCCGCCGAATTTACCAGCAGCATTAACCGGCTGGAAGTTGGCAATGGCATTTTCAATCAAACTTACAGCAGTAACCGGTCCCGTGGTTTTTTCTTTGATTTCCACCGTATATTCAGCAGTTTTATCCTTGACAGTGATGGTCAGAGTCTGGCTGGCAGCGGCTGCTGAGCTGTCGAAACCAGTAACATTAGAAACGCTGATGTTCTCCGGCTGGGAGGAACCGTCGGAATAATAACCGGTAACGACCATACCACTGAGATCCAGCTCATCACCCACATTATAGACTAATTTTGCCGCCGGTGTGGTGATTGCTATATGATCCAATAATACTGTCGTTCCAGATTCTTTGATTTCAACGGTGTATACAGCACTCTTGCCCCCAACTGTTATCGTCAGAGTCTGGCTGGCAACGGCTGCTGAGCTGTCAAAACCGGTGACATTGCTTTTAGCGACCGGCAGGATTTTGGAAGAACCATCATCATAATAACCTTTTACCTCCAAACCGGTTATATCCAGACTGTCACCCACATTATAAACCAGTTTATCAGCAGGTTGGGATATCTCGATACTTTCCAGAACCAGATCTACCCCCTGGCTGTCCCCGACATTTTCTTCGGTGCCGATAGCACCATCATTAGCAACAGGGATTACCGTTTCCGGCAGCAGTGTCCCGATCTGCTGCTGGGCATCGGGCTGCAACACCTCGGCAATACCCCCGGCATTGACTGCCGCCTGAACATCAGCGTACTGGTCGTTGGAAACGATGATAACCCTGGTGAAATCAAAATTGATGGCGGCCATATCCTCTAAATAATTCAGATATCCCGCATCAGTTACCCCCAGGGTCAGCTCATAGCGGTGGCCATTCACATAATACCCGTCTGCTGGTGCAGCAAAGGCTGCTCCCGTAATTGAAAATAAAAATACTAAAGATAGGATTGTAACTAAAATTTTCTTCCTGGTATTCATTTATACATTCCGCCTTTCTTGATTATTGCTTATTGATTCAAGTCCCACCCGGATATCCCTGACCAGGCATTTATAAAACGGTCGGGACACCCCGATATCTTTCGATACCATCCACATAGATCACAATGACACTGTCCAGTGAAGAGACCCCTTCGAAATAATTGCTCATATAATAACCCCGGTTTTCAAAATAGGTTTTGGAGATTCTGAGCCCCAGGGCCGTTCCCTCAGCAGTTTTGATCTGCACATTGCTGTAAGGGCCATTTACCGTAAAGCGATAAATATTATAATTCCACAGAATACCATCCCAATATTTTTTTACACTCACATCAGTAACGGTAACTTCCTCGCTGCTTCCGGTTTCCACCACGATACTCTGGAGGGTAGTTTGGCCAGCAGCAGAAATGAGGATGGATTCATCTGCTGTGGTGAGGGATGCCCCATGAAGAGGTGTTGTGGTAATACCGTAAAGGGAGAAATCAGTCCAGGCAACATCTTCGCTGGCCCCGTCGGATTTGCTTATGGTCACCATCAGACCGGTCAGATCAAGCTGTTCTCCAGCGGTGTAAACAGTTTTATCCGGTGCATTTTTAATGGATATACTGGTTATTTCAATTTCCCCGGGTGAATAATCAGCCGGTATGCCCCGATATCTTTCCTCGCCGTCGATGTAAATAACGATGATTTTATCCGGTGCAGCCAGACCCTGATAGAATCCGGCCGTTTCAAAAGCGGCCCGGTCCAGAACCGCCCCCAGTTCCGCCCCATCAGCAGTCTTGATTTGAATATTGTTATAGTTCCCCTGGATGGTAAAGCGGTACCAGTTTACATGGGCCGCCCGGGCTTCAGAACTTACATCGGTGACCGTGACCTGGTCGGGATCATAATCAGCGGGAATGCCCCGGTATCTTTCCACGCCGTCGATATAAATAACGATGACTTTATCCGGTGCAGCCAGGCCCTGATAGAATCCGGCTGCTTCAAAAGCGGATTTGTCCAGAAGGGCTCCCAGTACCGTCCCATCAGCAGTCTTGATTTGAATATTGTTATAGTTGCCCTGGACGTTAAAACGGTACCAGTTGACATGGGCCGCCCGGGCTTCAGAACTTACATCGGTAACGGTGACCTGGTCGGGATCATAAGCAGCAGGAATGCCCCGGTATCTTTCTATACCGTCGATGTAAATAACGATGACTTTATCCGGTGCAGCCAGGCCCTGATAGAATCCGGCTGTTTTAAAAGCGGATTTGTCCAGAACGGCTCCCAGTGCCGTGCCATCGGCAGTCTTGATTTGAATATTGTTATAGTTGCCCTGGACGTTAAAACGGTACCAGTTGACATGGGCCGCCCGGGCTTCAGAACTTACATCGGTAACGGTAACCTGACCTGAAGTCCTGACTGTTATTGGCTGACTGACACTCTGGCCGCTTTTAGAGATGGTTACGGCGGTATGACCGGTGTTTAACACCGTGCCATCAGCTGGCGCAGCGGTAATACCTTTGGAAGAAAAATCAACCAGGTATACATCTTCGGTAGAGGCATCAGAATAATTGAGGATGACTGACAAACCAGTCAGATCCAATTTATCACCGGAGGTGTAGACAGTTTTATCCGGCTCCGTCAATATTTCGATACTTCTTAAAGTGACCCCGCCGGATCCCCCCCCGCCTCCGCCGCCGCCACCGCTGCTGCCGGTGACTTCGCCGGTGGTTTCCGGCGGAGCCGCGGGAGTATCAGTTTCAGGCGCATCGATAGGTTCTGCCGTCAGTTCCATGGCCCGGTTTAAAACCAGTACAGCCTGTGCCCTGGCAGCATTGGCCTGGGGCTGGAAACTGCCATCGGGCATGCCGACGATCAGCTTACTGGCATAGGCCGTTGCTACCGCATCCCTGGCCCAGGATGCCACCTGGCTGCTGTCGCTGGCATCTATACCACCGGCGGTTACTTTCAGACCGGCCGCTTTTACGATCATTAAGGCCATTTCTTCCCGTGTTATCAGACCATCAGGCCCAAACTTCTGTTCATCATAGCCGCTGACTATGCCATGGGCATTGGCAGTGGCTATATAGTCTTTCGCCCAGTGACTGCCGGTATCGCCAAAGACCTTGCCCTCCCTTTTTTCCAGTTTGAAAGCCTGTACGATAATAGTGGCGAATTCCGCCCGGCTGATATTATCATCCGGTTTAAAAGTGCCATCAGGATATCCTTTGACAATATCCTCAGCAGCAGCTTTTTTGATCGCTGCTTCTGCCCAGTGTCCCTGTATATCACTGAATTGAACAGCTGCCAGACCTGAGGAGGTAATCAGCATTATGAATGCCAGCAGTAAAACAGGCATTGCCAGCAAATTTTGATACTTTTTGATTTTCAAAAAAATCCTCTCCTTATAATGGCTTTAGGAATAAAATGATTATCCTCACCTCCCCAATCATTAACAGCCAGCATTTATAGAATTTACACTATTAGAATATTCTGGGAAATAATAGCAATATCCTTGTGGGATTCGGCAACAAAAAACCAATTAATAAGCAATTTATTTGGTTAATGGGAGAAATAAAGACAGGATAGCAAAAGCGATTTGGCGGAAAAAAAGATGATTACTCAGATTATGGGTTTTGATTGGGAAAGAAAATGGATAGAAAAAGACCACCCCTGCAGGGGTGGTCTCGGTAAAGTTCATCATTTGCAGTTCTTATTTATAGGTATATGTGATGGGACCTCCATTATTCCAGAATTCGTTGTTATAAGTGCCATTAGCCAGATTCAAAGTTGATTTGGTTACATTGGTTTTTCCGGTAATGGTGATATTATCTACTGACACCACCCGGCCGGTAGCTTTGGATACCTTGATCTGGCAGTCAGCCTTCTGATCAGTGAAATTCATTTTCGTGCCGCTGCTGACATTGCCGGCGGCATCAATGATATTCAATACTGATGTCGGACAAGCGGCCTTTGTTAACTGGATATAGTAAAAGTCTGCATCCTGGGTCAAAACTCCTCCGGCTACAGCATTAGCTCCAATGCCAGCACCGGAGATGATTTCCGCAAAGGGGAAGTTAGCCGTTGTAACATCTTTATCAGAAGTTTGCACCTGTGGGGTAATATTAACCGTCATTGTTGCGGTTTGTACTTTGGCTGCACTGATAGAAGTCTTATCAGCTTTAAAATCACATTTGTTGACAGTTACGGTACCTACTACTTTTACATCATATACCTTGCCGCCAAATTTACCGGCAGCATTAACCGGCTGGAAATTGGCAATGGCATTTTGGATGACTTCAACAGCGGTCGAAAAACCAGCTGGTGCTTCAACAGTAACTGTTGCAGTTACATTGGGGGCTGTGCCTGTCCAGTCCGTCGGCAGTGTCAAAACGCCGGTGGCAGTGTAATCGCCGGCCGTGGTGGCATTATAAGCAGCAATGGTCCAGGCAATGGAAGCGGTACCGGTTTCGCCCTTGGTGCCGGTCACTCCGACAGAAGTTTGTAGTTGCGCAATGGCAGCAGCTTCCGCTGTACCATTTTCAACCGTTACCGTGGTAGTTGTCAGTGCTGCAGTCGAAGCATAAGCAGGCGGCAGCGGTGCTTCAACAGTAACTGTTGCGCTAACATTGGGGGCAGTGCCTGTCCAGTCCCCTGGCAGGGTTAAAACACCGGTGGCAGTGTAATTACCTGCAGTATTAGCATCATAATTGGCGATGGTCCAGGCGATGTCAGCAGATCCGATTTCGCCCAGAGTACCTATTACTACCACAGTTTTATCCAGTTGGGCAATGGCAGCAGCCTCGGCGGTACCATTTTCGACCGTTACTGTGGTTGTTGTCAGGGCCGCAGTCGAAGCATAAGCAGGCGGCAGCGGTGCTTCAACAGTAACTGTTGCGGTAACATTGGAGGCCGTGCCTGTCCAGTCTCCTGGCAGGGTTAAAACACCGGTGGCAGTGTAATCACCGGCAGTATCAGCATCATAACCGGCAATGGTCCAGGCGATGGAAGCAGATCCGGTTTCGCCATTGGTGCCTACAACGCCTACAGAGGTATCGAGCAATGCAATGGCATCAGCTTCAGCAGTGCCATTGGCAACGGATACGGCAGTATTTGCCAGTGCA
>Ga0209723_1007149_pt1 | contig 10341 bp, 4 predicted proteins | sample BiotimSIPDNA_2_FD_185750 | JGI IMG/M metagenome (GOLD analysis project Ga0209723, IMG submission 185750) | Anaerobic biogas reactor microbial communites from Washington, USA - Biogas_R2 time_0 SIP DNA (SPAdes) (version 2) | ecosystem: Engineered > Bioreactor > Anaerobic > Unclassified | place... | reverse complement strand
GGATGGGAAGAAAACACCTGCCCCAGATAGCGTGGCAGCATGGGCATACCAAGCGGGAATTCATCCTGCCGCTGCAGAAGGATTGCACAGCAAATTAAACAGGGTATTTCAGAAGCCCTATATCAACCCCGACCCGGCAGCCGATACGCTGACCGAGATGATCAAGCAGTTGGAGAGCGGCAAACATATCGTGCTTTCGTTTGGAAAATTCGCAACGGACCTAGACTATTTACTGGTGACGAACCTGATCACTCGGCGGATCCGCGAAGCCTGGGAACGCAAAACGAACGCCTTTAGGGGCGACAGGAATAACGGGGAGCCGAGGCCGCTGGTCGTGGTGGTGGAAGAGGCACACAAATTGCTCAACCGCGAAATGGCCTCCCAAACCACCTTCAGCACGATCGCCAGGGAGATGCGCAAGTATTATGTTACGTTACTAATAATCGACCAAAGGCCTTCGCAAATTTATGATGAGGTGATGTCGCAGCTCGGCACGCGCATTTCAGGCTGGCTGGGGGACGAGGATGATATCAACGCGGTGCTGTCTGGCCTGGCTGGACGGTCGGCGCTGCGCGGCATGTTGGCGCATTTACAACCTAAGGAAGAGGTCTTGATCCTCGGTTGGGGGGTTTCCATGCCGCTGCCGATCCGCTCAAGGCGCTATAATGACCAGTTTTGGCAGGAGCTGCTGGATGAAGGTGTCACCCTTGAAAAGAAAAGCCGCGACCAATTAAGCGCCGAAATGGGATTTTAAGCGATGATTCCCTATAAGCTTACCCTGCAGGGGTTTCTCTCTTACCGGAAGCCAGTAACACTGGACTTCACCAGCTTTGATGTAGCCTGCATCTCCGGCTCAAACGGCGCGGGAAAGTCGTCCTTATTAGACGCTATCACCTGGGCATTATTTGGCGAAGCCAGGAAACGCGACGAGTCCATCATCAATGTCGCTTGCCAAAAAGCTGAGGTGATGCTGGAGTTTGAATACGAGGGCAACCGCTATCGCGTTCAGCGCATCAACCAGCGCGGCAAAAGCACCACCGTAGACTTCTTCATCAAAAACCCACTTGCGGAGGACCCTTTAGGACAGTGGAAAACACTGAGCGAGCGCACCCTGCGTGACACCGACGCGCTCATTCAACGCACACTGCGCTTAGACTATGACACCTTCATCAATGCCTCATTCTTCCTGCAAGGAAAGGCAGACCTTTTCACAACGCAGCGTCCTGCCGACCGCAAAAAGATCTTGAGCAGTATTTTGGGCCTTGACATTTGGGAAACATACCGGGATAAAGCAGCTGGACTTCGCAAAGACCATGAAAATGATTTGGCTGGTATAGAAGCCAGGCTTTTCGAGGTGCGCGCTGAACTGGGGGAAGAGGATGCCCGCATAGCCCAGCTGGAAGCCTTAGAGAAGGATTTGCAGACAAAGGTTAGGGAGCGCCAAACACAAGCGCAGGTATATGAAAACCTCAAAAAATTGACTGCCTCGCTGCTGGAGCAAGAGCGCTTATTGGCTACCCTGAAAGACCAGTTAGAAAGGGCAACCAAAACGCATCAGTACAATGCCGCTATCCTGAAGACAAGGCAAGCCGAGTTGGCTGAGCTGCAAAACAAGGTGGCGCATGCGACAAAAATTGAAGCAGACTATCAAAAATGGTTAGCAGACCGTAAAGCGCTGGAGGGCTGGGAGAAACTGGCCGCGCAATTTAGGCTGATCGAGGTAAAGCGCCAAGAGCCCCTTATAGCCATTGAAAGCGCGCGGGTGCAATTAACCGAAAAACTGTCCGCCCTGAAGGAAAGACTTGACGCATTACTGCTGAGTGAAAAGGAGCTGCCCACTCTCACAGCCCAGCTTACTGAGAAAGAAAAAACCATCCGTGACATAAAGCTGCAAATTGCCGAGCGGGTAAAAATAGAAGAAGCCTTGGGCGAACTAAGGCAAAAACATGCTGATGCAAAAGCAGAAAATCCGCGTTTGAAAGACGAGATGAATTTGCTGAAAGAGCGCATTGAGAAGCTGGAAGAGGCTGAGGGCGCAAGCTGCCCTTTGTGCGGACAGCCGCTATCCGAGGAGGATAGGCTGGCGCTGGTGACCGATCTTACCGAGCAAGGGGTTGCGATGGGCGATCAATTCAGAGATAACAAAGCTTTAATTTCTGAGTTTGAAGTCAATTTACGAGACCTTGAATCAAGATTAAGCGCTGCAAAGGAATTGGACAGCCACTTAATCAGAGAAAATCGACTGTTAGACCAGGTGACGCAAAAGATCAGCCATATTGAAGGTGAGAGGCAGACCTGGCAAAACCAATACGCACAGCAGCTTGAAGAAATAGAAAGCACGCTTGAACAAGATAACTTCGCCCAGGAAGCGCGAACCGCCCTAGGCGTAATCGACCAGGCGCTGAAAGACATGGGGTACGACCCTGGCAAACACGAATCCGCTCGCCAAGTAGAACGCGCTGGCCGCCAGGCCGAAACTGCATATAACGACTTGAATAAGGCCAAGGCAACCCTACAGCCACTACAGCGCGAGGTTTTAGAACTCGAACAGACCGTAAAAAAACAAGAGAGCGATGTGGCACGTTTACAGGTTGCTTTTGATGAGGCGGATGCACAATACAGCCAAGCAAAAGCACAGTTACCCAATTTACAAGAAACCGAGACAGCCCTGATGCTGGTTCAAGAACAAGAGAACCGCCTTAGGTATAACGTTGGCGCTGCCAGGCAAAAAGTGGATGTGTTGGATACGCTGCGCCAACGCGAGGCTGCTTTTTTAGAAGAGCGCGATAATACCATCGGGCAAATCAGCCACTTGAAGGTTTTAGAAAAATCATTCGGCAAAGACGGCGTGCCTGCCCTGCTGATCGAGCAAGCGCTGCCTGAAATTGAGGAGCAAGCCAATACGATCCTCTCCAGGCTTTCAAACAACACCATGTCTGTACAGTTGCTTACCCAGCGAGATTATAAGGATCAAAGCCGCGAGGACAAAAAAGAAACACTGGATATCCGCATTAGCGATGGGTCTGGGGCAAGGGATTATGAAATGTTCTCCGGCGGTGAGGCCTTTCGCATCAACTTTGCGATCCGCCTGGCACTTTCGAGGGTGTTGGCACAGCGTTCAGGCGCACGCCTGCAAACCCTGGTGATTGACGAGGGCTTTGGCAACCAAGACCAACAAGGACGCCAAAGGCTGATCGAAGCGATCAACCTGATCAAGGCTGATTTTGAGAAGATACTCATCATCACCCACCTGGATGAATTGAAAGAGTCCTTCCCAAGCCGGATCGAGGTAGAAAAGACCGCAGAAGGCTCAGCGTTGACGGTTATTTAGGGCTTGCGAACTAGCGCCCTGTTTTTGAGCTTACTGAATGTCAGGCTTGCGAATATGATTATGAAAGGGATGATTGGCACCTGGTAGCGTGGTTGAACCTCGAAGAAAGTGTACGCCGCGATTGAAGAAAGGATAACCACCAAACAAAGCAAGCTAAGCGCGTGGTCCTCGGCCTCGTCATAATGATAAAAGAATACTGATGCCAAGGCCAATATCAGCCAATAGGTATATTGACTTAATAGAGCGAAGGCTTTTTGGATTTCAGCTGTTTCATAAGGCCAATTCGTCTTAAAAGTTGCAGGGTCATATGCCTCATTCAAAAAAGCAACGTCTGCGGTAAAAGTGGTGTTGGCAAAAATAAAGGCATATTTATGCTTCAGAACATCCAGGAATCGCAGAGGGTGGTCAACCAGCCGTTCAGCAACGAATTTTAGGCCGCTGGAGAATACTTCATCTTCTGGCCAGGAATACACTAACCCAGTATCTGAGGGGTTTTCACGCCCGAGCATCTCAACATTCGTCCCGACCATTAAGGGCCAAATGACCGTTCGCTTTTCGTCAATGCGCATGTCTGCCACCGAGATGCTTTGCGCAAGCGTATTGATAAACAGGTATCCTGCGATTAATCCAAGAATTGGAAAAATTACAGATAAGATTTGGCGCCAATTTAATTGGATTGTGTGCTTTACAAACGGCACGACAAATAACGCAGGGGAATAAATAAACAGCGATGATCGAATGGCGATCCCGCATCCGAGAATGACGGCTGCCAATACCCATAAGATCACTTTATCTTTGTTTAGGTAGTGCACCAAGAATAAACAACTCGCTAATAACAAGCTAGCAGCAATGATGTCGTTACAGACCAGGCTGGTCATGCCAATTTGTGAAGGGAAAATGGCATAGAGATAGCCAGCAAGGATGCCTGCTTTTTCGTTGTTCGAATGCTTACCGATTAACCATAAACACAAAATTATCGCCGATGAAGCGAGGATGTTAACCATTTCCATAACAACATGGTTTGGGATGAGCTTATAGAGCAGCCCAACTAATCGCGTAAAGGTCACGTGCCTATCCATGTATAAACCTGGCGTGCCGGATGCCAGCTGCAGGGCCCAACGATGAAAATCGCCAAAGTCAGAGATTTGCGCCGTTGGAACCATCAAAACCCAATAGAGTCTTAAGCCCACCCCTAAGATGAGAACCAGGATAATAAAGAGCGCTTTGCTTTTAGGATTTTTTTGGAGCGCACGAAGGATTAAAAAGGGAAGCAGGACCACGAATATAAAGCTAATTATTGCCCAGGTTAGGCGATGCGTTTGCACATTGACAAATCGATCTTGGAATAGTATGGCATTATGAAACAGGAAGGTTAATAAGAGCAGGAGTAAATAGCGATACCAAAGCCCATTAGCAGTTGTTGTGTGGCTTCTCAGCATCAGCGAAGCCATAAAGAAGTAAACAAAGAGCGCGGTAAACCGGATAAACGGATAGGCCGCTATCCAAACTTGCCAAAACTTTGAGGAGGATTGCGTTTGAATGCCCTGGAAATCCAGCCGCCCTGAAGCATCCGCTTCCCCAGCGGCAGGAATTTCAACATCGTGAACAAGCCCATTGATCGATACAGATGCCTGCCCGGGTTGGCTTTGGGGTACGAAAAATATGGAATAACTTAATTGGCTGACCGTGAACACCGTGCTTTGTAATTTGATTACCCCCGTTTGACTGCCCTGGTGAACCAAAACGCCATCGCTGCTATTCCATTCCCCTGAAAATTCATAGCCCTCGTCGATGCGCTGGGAGACACCATTCTCTTGTACCGCTATGGCAGTCATAAAGCCAAGCGGGGTGTTTGTGGTAATTATTATGTCACTTTGGACCGGGTGTAATGGCAGGAAGGAGGTGGTGAAATAGAAGACAAGCGCTGCAGCCAAGAGGCTGAGAAGTATATGGGACTTCCAGTGCTCAGTAAGGGAGCGAATAACCCGGCTTTCTCTCGGTTTTAGAAAGGCGTATATAAGAAAGAAAAAGGTGAGGTAACCAAAAATGCTGACGAGTAATTTTAGAGGTTTTGTATAAACAGCAAAAGGTAAGAATATGCTTAGTATCAAAAATAATAGCAGGGCACTGCTTACTGCAGCAATCAGCAGGGTAACCAAATTCTTTTTAGTGATTTGAATTTTCTTAATGCTAGGAACTGACATTAAACATCCTGTTTTATAATATGTATGCTAAGTACATCCACGAAACCCTGTAAAGCCGCTACAACCTAAGTTGAGAAGTTATCTTTAAGCGCAAGTTATTGACGTGCATATTGAGTTCTGCAATCTCTTGGGGGTCTAACTGCTCACCGGTTAGACTTTTGTTAATGAGTTCAAAGAAGGTTTCGTCCTCATACGGGGGAGTGTGTTTTTTGTAGGTATCCAGCAGCGTCAATTTATTAAAGTCGAAAACGCTATGCACTATTGATAAATAGGATCGGATTAGGTAAAACGCATATTTAATAAGCCCGCTTGGATCGGGTTGTTTGTCTTGGGCTTCTCCTTCGCTCATATCGCGGGTTTCGTTTTGTCTAAATTCATTAAATAAATCGCGCGGTGAAGGCATAGGGACCAGGCCTAGGTCATAGCCGCCAAAAAGAATATGGCCTTGAACTTTGAGCCGCGCATTTAGCTGGGGATTGGTCAGGAAACCTTCTTCATTCGTGGCGCTCAAATCGCTTTCACTGACCAGGATTGCCTCCAGCTTGGTTTCTTCATCGCAGCAAGATTGGAATTTTTTTACTGTTTCACTGATAGCAGTGAGAAAATTCGATTCCGCTAGGTTTGATGCCTGCTCGCCGTCAGCCATGATGATGACCACATCCAGGTCGCTTTGGCCTTGGCGATAGTAACCGCCGGGCAGGGAACCAATGGCAATGATGGCTTTTACCCTAGGTGGGTCAATGCTGGATGCTACGCGCACAAACTCGTGCAAGAGCGTCCAAGCTTGTTCTTCATTCACGGTGCTGTTCTCCTTGGTATCTCAACTTAATAAGATTATACTTGTCTTAGACTAAGACTCCGGGTCTTATTTTCTTAGGAGCTCTTGCTTTTGTTGTGAACAAACGGGTGTGCGCTTGAAATACTTTATTTCATTATTAGTTTTACTGTGCTTGTTATTACTCAATGCGGCAGGTATTAACGCTGCGGGTGGGGTTCCTGACCAAGTAGCCTCAACGGAAGTGGCCGTGCGCTTGCCAGCCAATGCACAGGCGCAGCTGGACAGGCTAGATATCTCACCCGCGCACTACTTCGACTACGGCAGCTACAGCTGGGCCATCCTATCCAGCGATCAACTCGCTATACTAGAACAATCAGGTATGCCCTACCAAGTCATGCCTGGTGCCTTTTTAATCAGCCTGGCTGGCAAAGAATTTGACCCGGCAATCAAAAACCCCGACTACCCAGATTTATCAACGAGTGTCGTAAGGTCCGAGAAAAACTTGCGCCTGGTCCAGTTTTATGGACCGATCAAGGATAAGTGGTTAGAAACGCTCAAAGCCAATGCCCTGGAACTTGTGCAATATATTCACCCTTACACGTACATCGTTTGGGGTTCGTCAGCCAACCTAAATTTAGCGGCTGAAGCCATGCCGACCAGGTGGCAGGGCGCATTTTCACCAGCCTTTCGCAACCAGGTCAGGAGCATATCACCCAAAGATGGCGCTATACCCATCCAGGTGATGCTCTACAACGGAGCGGACCTTGACGACCACATTAAGCAGATCCAGGCGTTGGGCGGGGTATTCAAGAGCCTTGCAAAGATGGACTTTGCCTTCAGCCTGGCGGTTTTTGATCTCAACCAGGATCAAATAGAGGCGGTAAGCAGTTTGCCGGGTGTTTACAGCTTGCAAGCTGTTCCTGAGGACGGCGGCCTGAGGGGGGAGGTCAGCAGCCAGATCAACGCCGGCAATTATGGGGCAGACAATATTGTGTTCACGGGTTATGCGGCTTGGCTTAATGGCCTGGGCTTGAGCGGCAGCGGGGTGACAATTGCCAATGTGGACAGTGGGGTTGACCACGATCACCCTGACCTGGTTGACAATATGTCTGCCTGTGTTGGCTCCAGCTGCGCAGGCGCGGTGCAGAGCAACCACGGCACCCATACCGCCGGGATCATGGCTGGCAGCGGTGTTTCTGGCATAACGGACAGCCTGGGTTTCCTGCGCGGTTTAGGCGTAGCGCCCCAAGCCAGTTTGATTGAGCAGCTCTATTCGCCAACCTATTTAGAACCTTCGGGGATGTTAACCTTGATGCAGCAATCGCAGCAAAACGGGGCTGTCATCTCAGGCAACTCTTGGGGGCCTTCCGGCACGCCGCAGGGCTATGATATTTACGCCCGCTTAGTCGATATCGGCGTGCGGGATGCTGACCCGGAACTAGCGGGAAACCAAGCGATGAATTATGTGTTATCCATCATGAACGGGTATGGGGGGATTTCCAGCCAGGGTTCGCCTGATGAAGCTAAAAATGTCTTTACCATCGGCTCGACGTATGCCCAGACCTCATCTGGCATACCACGCATTGATTTTAATAATTTGTCAGCAAACACAGCCCACGGGCCGGCGCTGGATGGGCGAAACATTCCACACCTGGTGGCACCAGGCTGTTACGTCGACTCAAGCATTATCAATGGCTACAGCACCCTATGCGGTACTAGCATGGCTTCACCGCAAGTCAGCGGTGGCGCAGCGCTTTTCATTGAAAAATATCGAGGCTTTTTTAATGAGAACCCCAGCCCAGCCATGGTCAAGGCCGCATTTTTACCCGTTGCGCATGATTTGGCCGGTTATAAAGATGCAGACGGGAACACCCTCGGGCACCCCTTTGACTCAAAACAAGGCTGGGGCAGGTTGAACCTGGCACCTGTGCTTGACCCACAAGTCCCGGTAAGTTATTTTGACAACCCCGTCATTCTCAGCGAGTCTGGGGAAACCTGGCAGCAGGACATGCTTATACCTGACCCCAGCCAGCCGGTGCGGCTGATGTTGGTATGGACGGACGCGCCAGGCCACGGCCTGGGCGGGGATACACCAGCCTGGAATAACGACTTAAACCTATCCATCAGGCTAAACGGGGAGACCTACAACGGCAATAATTTTGACCCTGGAACGGGGTTCTCACTGCCCAATGGCGCCAACGATTTCATGAATAACACCGAAGGCATCTTCATAGCGCCCCAAAGCGAAGCGCGCTTTACACTAAAAGTTGAGGGGATGAATATCAATTCTGACGGCGTGCCGGGCTTTGGTGACGAGACTGACCAGGATTTTGCCGTTGCCTGCTATAACTGCGGCGTTTACCAGGTCAGCCAACTCCCAGTTGCCTATGACCAATCCCTGGCAACCGATGTCAATACGCCCATGAGTTTGACCCTGTTTACCTCTGATATTGACGCCGGGACGCGCACCTGGCAGATAGGCGCGCCTGCAAATGGCAGCCTGGCCGGCACACCCCCCAACCTGACGTATACCCCAGACCTCGATTGGTCAGGCTCAGATAGTTTTACTTTCATTGTTTCTGACGGAACCGTTCCATCAAACACCGCTACAGTTACTATTGCGGTGGGTAGCAGTCATGGTAGACCCACTGCCATAGATGATTATTATGAAACAATCGTTAATGCCGGCGTTGAGATAGGGGAGCCGGGGGTATTAATAAACGACCTGATTCAAAACCCGCTTGAACATTATGTGGCTACCCTGGAAGCGGACCCAGCGAATGGTGCGGTCACGCTGAACCTGGACGGCTCCTTCTCCTACATACCCAAGCAAGGATTCTACGGGTTGGATGTGTTTAGATACAGCATAAGGCATGCTAATAATAATCAAATCCTCAGTGAGGCGACCGCATTTATTAGCGTGAAGCAGTTCTATCAGTATTATTTCCCCATCATTAACAAATAAGGCTGGGGTTTCCAGCCTTATGATGTGGTTCTGTGTATAAGCAGGTTTTGGCTTGCTTACTTGGTTTGCTCTTTTATCCCGTATAAGGCAAATATGGATAAGAGAAACAGGAAACCATAAATGCTCATCAAGAGGATGTAGCCTTTACCATCGCCAATCGGTCCGCCAATGTAGGCGCCAATTGCACCAGCGCCTGCACCAGCCAGGTTAGACAGCCCGAGGTAGCGCCCTGCCTGCTCCTGCGGGACAATTTGCGTGCCCAAAGCCCAGTTGGCAGAATAAAACACGCCCATGGCAAGCCCAATCAGCAGTCCACCGACATATAACATGGTCATGCCGGGAATGGTGGTGATGATGATGGTGCCAATGGTGGCCAATATGCCGCTAAAGGCAATCATCGGCTTTTTGCCAAATTTATCCGTCAGCCAGCCCGCCGGTAGGGAAGAAATGAGAATCGCCACGCCGACAAACATGGTCAGCATAGCAGAGGGCCCGGCAGCTGCAGTTCCCTGCATTTCAGGAAAGCGTTCTTGGATGAAATACAAGGTGAAGCCAGCAATATTCGTTGCGCCAACCAGGAATGCCAAGCGGTTGATGACCCACCAAACGAAGGACGGTGATTTCTTTACGTCTTTTCCCAGCCCAATGTTCAGGCTAATCCAAACCCCCACGGCCACTGCGACAGCCATACCCAGCACACCAATCAAAGCAATTAATACCAGGGATGCTATGCCGTCCAGGTCTTTGGTGAGATTAATCAACCAGCGCACCAAGGCGCCCGTCCCCAAGATGACCACCGTAAAGGCTGCGGTCATGGCGGCTAAGCGACCCAGGGACGCCCAGTCCATGTCGTAAGGGGCTTTTTCTTGCGGGGTCTCGCGCACAAACATGGTAAGCGCCATACAAACCAGCATGACCGCAATCAGGACAATCAGCCCGCCCCAAATATTCCCGGCAGCAATCATTTTTGAGATGACAAATGAGACAAAGATCAGGGGTGCGGGTAATTCGAAGAAAGCTTTAATGCCCGAAAAGAGCCCGCGTTTTGCTTCAGGCACCAAGT
>Ga0209723_1007144_pt1 | contig 10347 bp, 10 predicted proteins | sample BiotimSIPDNA_2_FD_185750 | JGI IMG/M metagenome (GOLD analysis project Ga0209723, IMG submission 185750) | Anaerobic biogas reactor microbial communites from Washington, USA - Biogas_R2 time_0 SIP DNA (SPAdes) (version 2) | ecosystem: Engineered > Bioreactor > Anaerobic > Unclassified | place... | reverse complement strand
ATGCGTCTGCGCGGGCCTCATGTCGCAGACAGCGGCACACATGATCAGGATATCGCACGTTGGAAAAAGTTCGTGGCAGGTCTGTTGGAGTTCAGCACCGGTGGTGATGGAATACAGGTTTGCACCTTGGGGTGGCGGTATTGAAACCGGACCGCTGATGAGGTCCACCGTCCATGCCGCATCGATGGCAGCCTGAGCGAGGGCATAGCCCATCTTGCCGGTCGATGGATTGCTCATGAATCGAACCGGATCGAAATACTCGCGTGTCGGACCGGCAGTGATGAGGCATCGGATGGGTCGTGTCATGTCAGGATCAGAGTTCGTGCAATTGGCTTTGGAAATGGCATTTCACATGTTTGCGGAAGCTGGATCAGGTCAAGAAGAAAGACCGGATAGGCAGGCGGTGGTTGGCGTCTTGAGAGATGAGTGGAAACCGTACATCGGGCCGCAGTAGAGAAGATGTCCGCCAGCATCTCCTCCAGTGGGCCCGAGCTCCACGATCCAGTCCGCCAGGCGGATCACATCGAGGTTGTGTTCGATGATGATGATGGTGTTGCCCTGATCGCGAAGACGGAAGAGAAGATCCATGAGGTGTTGGATGTCCTGCCAGTGAAGACCGGTGGTCGGTTCATCCAGAAGATACAGTGTGCGACCCGCCTGACGCTTGCTCAGCTCGAGCGAGAGCTTTACCCGCTGGGCCTCGCCACCAGAAAGGGTGGTGGCCGGCTGGCCGATCTTGATATAGCCCAACCCGACTGCCTGAAGCGTCGAGAGTTTCTCGTGAATACGAGGCTGTCGGGCAAAGAGTTCGCAGGCAGCGTCAATGGTGAGGTCGAGGGTTTCCGCGATGTTGAGCCCGCGGAAACGGATTTCGAGCGTTTCCCTGTTGTAGCGTTGTCCGTGACAGGCCGGGCATTCGACGTAGATGTCGCTGAGAAACTGCATGTCGAGCTTGATCATGCCATCTCCCTTGCACCGTTCACACCTGCCGCCAGGCGTGTTGAAGCTGAAGCGGTTGGCCGAGTATCCTCTTACCTTTGCGAGCGGAGTCTGGGCGTAAAGGCGTCGCAGCAAATCAAACAGTTTGGTATAGGTGGCCGGATTGGACCGGGGACTGCGCCCGATGGGGCTTTGGTCGATCCGGATGACCTGATCGAAGTGTTCGATGCCACGGATTAACCGGTGTTTGCCCGGAATGGTCTTGGCGTGATTGAGCTTAAAGGCCGCGTAGTTTGCGAGTATCCCGTTGATCAGCGTGCTTTTTCCCGATCCGGAGACTCCGGCGACAACCGTAAGGGATCCGATCGGGAAGCGGACGTCAATCGATTTGAGGTTGTGCTCGGCAGCTCCAAGGATTTCCAGCGCAGGCTCAGCCTGAGGATGAGGATCTCCAGCCCGGTCCACTGCCAGCGTTCCCTTGAGGTACGCGCCGGTCAAACTCTTTGATGAAGCCATGCAGGCTTCGGGAGTGCCTTGGAAGACGAGAAAGCCACCTTTTGAACCCGCTCCCGGTCCAAGCTCCAGAATCTCATCAGCCGCACGCATGACATCGCTGTCGTGCTCGACAACGATCACTGTGTTTCCCTGATTGCGCAATTCCAGCAGGATGTCGATGAGCCGGCGGTTGTCTGCCGGATGGAGGCCAATACTTGGTTCATCCAGAACATAGATCACGCCAACCAGGCCCATTCCGAGCTGAGTGGCGAGCCGGACCCGCTGGGTTTCTCCACCGCTGAGGGTCTGGAATGCCCGATCGAGGGTGAGGTAGCCAATTCCCACCTGATCCAGGAAGTGCAGCCTCTTATGAAGCCCCTGAACCGCATCTCCCATGGGAGCATAACGCGTTTGATCGACCAGGTGGCGCTTCACCCACTGGTTTGCCTTCGAGATGCTCATTCCCATGAACTCAGCGAATGAAATCCCCTCCACAAAGACAGACAGGCTCTCCTTTGAGAGGCGTTTTCCAAGGCAGTCCGGACAGAGCGAGCTGACTTGATAAGCGACCAGTCGGGCCTTGAGTCCCTCGCTGCTGGTGTGCAACTGCGTATCCCGCAGATCAGCCAGCACGCCTTCGAAGGGGAGTTTTTCCGGCTTGGAGTTTCCCGCTTTGAGTTTAAATGCGAACGTTCGGCCCTTTACCCCGTGCAGAATCGCGTGGCGGGTGTCTTCGGTAAGGTCTTTCCATGGGGTTTTTGGATCGTATGGGAGTTGCTCCGCCAACTGCTTGAGTATGGCGTTGCGCCTGATGATCATGTTTTTTGATCCGATACGCCATGGCTTGATCGCTCCTCCACGGACTGATAGCCCGGGATCGGGAACCACAAGATCCTCGTGGAATTGGAGGGTAAAACCCGTTCCTCCACAAGTCGGGCATGCTCCATCCGGATGATTCCAGGAAAAGGACCGAGGTGTGAGGGGAGCGTAAACGATCCCTTCCTTTTCTGAAGTGAGGTGTTGACTCAGCGACAGTTCAACCCAGTCCGTTTGATCGGGTGGTTGAATGAGTGCAATTGCCCTGTCTTGCCCTTCGCGGAAAGCAAGTTCGAGTGAATCAGCGATGCGACTGCGTTGATCGGGTCGAAGCACGATGCGATCGATCACAATGTCAATTTCATGCTCAGCATTTCCAGTGGGTAGAAGCCTTGGCTCATCGATCTCGCGAATTTCCCCGTCCAACCGGATCCGGGTGTATCCCTTTTGCTGTAGTCTGGGAATTTCTTCGCGCAAAACAGAAGTCCGGGCTTTTATTTTTGGGGCGAGCAGCATCAGTCGGCTTCCCTCGGGCTCGGCGAAAAGCCTGGCAATGCAGTCATCCAGGGTGCGACGCAGGATGCGACTCCCGTCCTCCGGAGAAAACCGCTCACCGGTGAGGGACCAGATCAAACGCGCATAGTCCGCCACTTCGCTGACCGTGGCCACCGTGCTGCGGGGATTTGACCCGGTGCCGCTCCGTTGCTCGATCGCAATGACTGGGGAGAGTCCGTTGATGTAGTCAACATCCGGGCGGTCGATTTGGTCCAGTAGCAGCCGGGCTTTGGACGATAGGCTTTCGATGTATTTGCGGTAGCCTTCAGAGTATAGTGTGTCAAAAGCGAGGGATGACTTTCCGGATCCGCTGACCCCAGTGATGACGATGAGCCGATCCCGCGGAATCCTCAGTTCGAGATTCCTCAGGTTGTGTTGTCTGGCTCCTTTTATGTGGATATGTGGGTCTCCTGGCATGAAATTCCGTCAATTCGGGGTGAAACCAGTCTTATCTGGGTTGCCAGAAAGGCAAATGGTAATTTATTAGTGTAGTATATTCTCACCCCATGAACAAAAGACCTATACTTTATATTAAACCTGGATGTCCGTGGTGCCGCGCGGCCCGTTCCTTTCTCGAGCAGCACGGTCTGGATCTGGACATCCGGAATGTGCTGGCCAACAAGAAAGATATGGATCAGATGACCGAAATCAGTGGCCAGACCATGACCCCCACTTTTCAGTATGGGGATTTTGTGGTAGCCGATTTCAGTGTCGACGAATTTTTGGCTGAAATAGCGGAGTTTCCCGAACTGCAGGCTGAGCTCGGTATCGGAGACGACGAATAAGCTTTCGTTAGGTTCAGAAGATTAGAATCGATACACGGAGACTCCGGATTATGCTGAAGCATATCGTGATGTGGCGCTTGAAGCCTGAAGCTTTGGGCCATTCAAAAGAAAAGAACCTCGCTGAAATGAGGGTCAGATTGAGCATGCTTCCCGATTTGATTCCGGAGATCAGGGAATTTGTGTTTGGAACCAATGTGGTGGATGATCCATTTGCGATGGATTGCGTTCTGGTGAGCTCATTTGATGATGCGGCGGCCTTGGCGGTATATCAGGCGCATCCAGAGCACATAAAAGTAAAGGCCTTCATCGGGGAAGTCTGCGAGCAGCGGACGGTAGTGGATGCGGTGGTTTGAAGCGTTCCCGAAAAATCAAGTTCACAGATGAAACGGCGGGAAAATCCCTCGCCCGCAGGGACTTGAAGGCAGGCGTAACCCGTGATTGCGCGATCGCTCCGTGTCATGTGTTGATTGACGGGAGCAACGTCGGCCAAGGGCTATCATCCCTGAGGAGGATTTGGCGTCAGGACCGTGAGCGGGCCCGCGAAATCCTGATTTCCATGGCCCGCGAAATCCATGACGCGTGGGGATGGCAGGTCACGGTAGTCTTTGATGGCAGGGGAAGCGACCTCGTATGCGACTACCCATGGGGGGTGGACACCTTTACGGTCATTTTCAGCCCCGCTAACCTCACAGCGGATGCCGTGATCGAGCGGATGGGATTGCGCTCTGCTGATCCGGCACGGATCGCCGTTGTATCAGCGGATCACATGATTCTGGATTCGCTCAGGGCGGCCGGTGCGAGAACGGCCTCACCTTCCGAATTTGAACAATGGGTGAATGCTTGTCGCCAAACCGTGAGCGAGAAGCAGGTTCACAGACGGCGCAATCCGGGTGGCGGATTCGAAAACCGGCTCGATATCGATTTTGATCAACTGACATGATTTCCTTCCGGTTTCAATAGGTTTGGCTGGTTGTTCGGGATGTTCGCAATCGTTTGACGCTGAGGGTGTCAGTCGGAAAGCTGTCTGGAAAACGGAATCGGGAATGGGGATGATTGTTATACGAAAATTACGATCCCTCTCAATTTTTAGTTGTAAAACAAGGGGATTTTGTAAATATTTATTGAATCATAGCCAGCGGATTCCATACCCCATTCAAAAATGCCGCATTTGCGAGAGGGACCCCGAGTGTTGCTTTAGGCAGCATAGGGAAAAATTCACGCAATAGACGGATTTTTGCATAAACACCTCAAACGTTTTACATTGATGGCCAGACCGACCGAAGACGATCTACTTGCGGCAGTAGCCAAGACTGAGTCTCTGCACGCGTGTGCGGAGGTGTTGTCGAAGGCTTTCGAAATCCTGAGGGATCCGGACGCGAATCAACTGGACCTGGTGGATGTCATCCGCACAGACACGGCTCTGACTTCGGATATCATGCGGATTAGCAACAGTGCTTTCTACGGTGGACACTCCGAGATCTCGAGTCTGGAGGACGCGATCCATCGTTTGGGATTCAGGGAAGTGATGAAGCTCATCAGCATCAGCCTGTCCAGGCAGGTCTTCAATCGGAACCTGCGGGCGTATGGGATCAGTGCGATCGCGTTTTGGTCGGAGTGTGCATCGGTCGCAAGCACCATGGAATGCCTGGCGGACCTTCTGGATGAGGATCGCAGCTACTTTTTCACTCTGGGAGTGGTTCATCCGATCGGAAAACTGGTTTTGGATCAGGTCCTGGAGTCAAGGGGAGAATCGTTGCTCTGGGAAAAGGATATGCCATTGGCGAAGTGGGAGCGCGAGATTCTCGGAGTGGACTACACTGAGGCTGGTTTCACTTTGCTTCGATCCTGGCACTTCCCCGAGAAGATCCAGAATGTGGTGCGCTGTCAGTTGCATCCGGAGCAGGTGCCCGATCCTTGTGTGACCTTGAAATGCCTGAACTTTGCGATCCGTTGGTGCGATGGACACCGGCACTTTGGGTCGACTGTGCTTCCCAATCCACCTTCCGAACCTTGGCTGGCGGATCTGGAGATCACCCATGCGGATCTGGAGGATCTTAAGGCGGAAGCGGGCGAGGTCTTTCTCCAAATGAAGCATCTCGTCGGCCTCCATTGAAAACCCGATTTCGGAAGTTGACGGCACAGAGTCAAGTGCGCAATGGTGATCGGGCATGAACATTGCCCGTATTCTGGCCAGCCAACAAACCTGCTTCAGTTTCGAGTTTTTCCCCCCGCGCACGGAGGAAGCTTCTCAGGCCCTGTTTGAAAGTATTGGTCGTTTGTGTCCGCTCAATCCCGGGTTTGTGAGTGTAACCTATGGAGCAGGTGGAGGGACTCGCCAGCTCACACACGATCTGGTTGTCCGGTTGAAAAAGGAGACGGGCTTGACCATCGTTCCTCACTTGACAACGGTCGGTCACACCCGCGCTGAGGTGTCGGCGATTTTGGATAGGTATACGGAGAATGGTGTCGGAAACCTGATGGCGCTGAGAGGAGATCCTCCAAAGGGAATGTCCTCGCTCCCGTCCATAGCGGACGGGTTTGCCCATGCCGGGGATCTGGTCGCGTTTGTCCGGTCGCGCTATGCCGGGATGGGAATCGGCGTGGCGGGTTTCCCTGAAGGCCATCCTGAATGTCCAAACCGGATGCAGGAGATCGATTACTTGAAGGCGAAGGTGGATGCCGGAGCGGACTACATTTGCACGCAGTTGTTTTTCGAAAATCGGGATTTCTACGATTTCTGTGAGCGTTGCGAATTAGCCGGGATCCGCGTGCCGATTTTGGCCGGCATCATGCCGATCACCTCTCTCAAGGGAATGAAGCGGATGGCTGAACTCGCATTGGGTGCGCGTTTTCCCGCCAGGCTGATGCGGGCTTTGAGCCGTGCGACGAGTGAGGAAGGCGTTCAGGAAATCGGCCTTCACTGGGCGACTGAGCAAGTCAGTGATCTCTTGGATCACAAGGTAAGAGGGGTTCACTTCTACACTCTCAACCGTTCGGACACGACCTTGCGGATCTACAAGTCACTCGGGTTGGGTCTCGAAGACGGGAAGCCCGCTTGAGGAGTCGGTGTCGACGGGATACCATTCCACCGCGGCGATATAGAGTTGTTTGGACTGGAGCATTTCCGCCGTGGCAAGTAGATCGGACAGGTTTTTGGTCTCAAACCCTACTGCGTACACCGGAGGCTGTACCGTTGCAGGCTGTGGAACAAGCAACGGGGTTCCAACATGGGTAAAACCGTCTTCCATTAGATCCGGACTGATGCCCGGACGGGAATGAACCAGCAGGCGGTTTCCATAATGAAGGATCCAATCGCCGGCTGAACCATCTGCGGTGGCTTTGGAAGTCGCCCAGAGTGGGATTTTTTGTTCCCGGTGGAGGAGGAAGACTCCTTTAACGATCGAACCGTCCAGATTGCTCAAACGGGCCGAGGCAAGTGGCTCAGCGATCTCAATCCATTTGGAAGAGAGTTCCCGGATGTCTTGATCTGAGAGGGTGATGCCGATCCACTGAGGGATTTGTGCCTCCCTTTCCCGCCGTGTATTGCGCATGTGAACGATCCATCCGATCAGGATGCATCCCATGAGAAAGCCGATGAAATAGATGAGGGTGCGGTTGTGGTTCATTCCTGCTCGCAGATTTAAGATCCTGTATGTCCGGATTGTCTTTGGACAAGACTATGGTGCCGGATGATGCACCAGATCAGGGAGATTCCCATGGCCCACAATCCCGCGTATTTCATGCCGATGATCGCTCCGTTTGCAAAGGTGATGTCCCAAGCCCATTGGGCGCGCAGGGCAACCTTGACGACGGGAGCGATGAGCGTTCCTGCGATCCCCCCAATTGCCACAATCAGAAGGACGTGTGCAAGCCAACAGACAATCCATCGCAGGCTCACCATTAGCATTCGGATAGCAGTCGGCTGAGCCCTCTGATTGGAGGGTTTTCCGGGCAATTGATTCTTGAGCTTTGTCATGCAGCGGAACAAACTGGCATTCGAAATAGGATTCAGGAATGACTCCACGTCTTGTGGAATCGCCCTAATTTATGACCCGGACTCCTCCGAATGCAATCCCGATGCCATGATTCATACTGTTACTCCATTGTATGTGCGTTATGCGGAAACTGACCGCATGGGTTTTGCCCATCACAGCAACTATGCGGTTTGGTTCGAGTGTGGGCGGGTGGACATGATGAACCGGATCGGCATCCCATACCGGGATCTTGAGGATAAGGGGTTCTTGCTTCCCTTGCTCGAACTGGGGGTTCGATTCATCCGATCCACGACTTTCGATGATCGCTTGGAGGTTCATACTCTCGTCAGGGAGCGGCCACGCGCTAAAATCCGGATCGAGTACGAGATCCGGAGGGATGATGTGTTGGTTTCGAGCGGATTCACGGTTCATGGATTCATCGATCGGGATGGACGACCGATGCGGCCGCCTTCGTTTTTCGTGGAGGTGATTGATCGTAATATGGAATCGACGAACGAAGAAGGCGCCACCGCCGAATGATGGCTATCCGGTTCAGGGAGGAATGGATGTGAAGCAGAGTTCATCGATGCAGCCTGTTCGGGAGCAGGCAAAACCCGCCGTATCCTCTGCGGATATGGGTGCCTATGCTCACCTGATCCGAGCATTCCGAGGGTTACCTGCATCGTCAGTGCTCGGGCAGGTGAAGCCTCGCGAAAAGCTGCTTTCGGATGTATTGGGTCGATGCATGGATAGCATGGGACTGCAGCAGCCCCGCATCGAGGAGCGGATCATTGCGCATTGGCGCGAGATCGTAGGCCCGGATCTCGCACACAGGTGTTCACCGCGGGAGATCATGCGCGAGGATACCTTGGTCATCACGACCACGAATCCGGTTCTCCGTTCGGAATTGGCTTTCCGAAAGTCCGATATTCTCCAGCGCTTGCAGCAGTGCCTCGGCGCCGGGTCACCGATCAAGACTGTCGTGGTTCGTTAGATTCCAGGGTTGGATAATTGGTATGTTAATAGACTGGTTTTCAGTCTCCCTTAGATGCGGGAAATGTCATTTTAAGGGTGGACATTTGTTGTTTTCGGTTTTCGTGCTTAGGTCTTCCGATTCATCAATGTTAGGCCCTTTCGATCATGTTGTAAGATTCCTGAAGAGAGCGTCTGCTGAGAGAGTCATCAGGATCCAACCCGGAAGGATCAGGAAAGCCCGGAGCTTAATGCGCGGGTGATGGTGGTTGAACAGTCCAAGAATCGCGAGGGCGCCAACGGTCGCGGTGTGGCATCCCCAGACTGTTGGATTGATCTCGATCCGAAGCCACGAAACGGGTGCCAGCCATGAAGTGGCGTGGTGGATGATTCCAAGGTTAAGCCAGGCAGCATAGTTGACGAAAGCGGCGACTTCCACCAGCCCGATAGCTCCGAGTGCAAGTGAAAGATAGGCTGTGATCAGGCTCACTGCAAAGAGAGATCCGAGAATGGGGTTGAGTAGGAATGTGGAGAGCGGCAGGGCTCCAAAGTGAAACGCAATAAGCGGGGCGCTTATCCAGAATGCAATCCAGCTGATGGCGAGCGGGGGAATGAGTATGCGGTACATCCGTGTGCGAAGCCGGATCCATCTGCTCGTCGAGTCCTCAGTGAGGAATCGGTCAGGAGCCATACGGATGCGGATTTGCCGGATGAGGGCGGTTCCGTAGCCGATGATTCCGGCAACGATCGTGAAGGAAAGCTGGAATCCGGGATCAGAGATCTGGTTTGGATTGAGCCAGAGGATAACGCAGGCGGCGGCGACAAGAGCAGCGTAGGGGTTGGGTTTTCTTTTTACTGCCGCTGCCGCAAAGTAGAACAAAACCATGATCCATGCCCGCTGAGCTGAAGGGCTGGCCCCCGTTATCCAGACATAGGCGCCGGATAAAGCGATGATCGCTACCGCCGAAAAGGCTTCCGGTACGCGTGCAGCTTTCCCTACAATAACGAGACTAAGCACGAGAATGGACATGTGGAATCCGCTGATAGCGAGAAAGTGCATGAGCCCGGTGGCTTGGAACCTTTGTTTACTGGCTTTATCGAGATAGGACTTGCTTCCGGTTACCATTGATTTGAGGTACGCATCGAGCGGAAGCTCCTGAGGTGCGTTGAGGCTGAGAATGGAGTCGATTGCTGAAAGCACCGCAGCTCGCCATCTTTCGGTTTTGGGGACCTGGGAGTTGTCGGTTTCAATGATCTCTCCGGAGTCCCATTCGAGCAACGGTCGTCCCGGGACGGTTTGTCCTTCGAAATAGGTCCATTTGCCCCATTTGAGGACTCCAGTTCCGTGGACCAATGATCCGATGAACATGGCAGACTGATCGGCCGGTTTAAACAGGAACGCGCTGAGTTCGTGTCCTATCCTGTCGGCCATGATAGGAGCGGCATTCACGACAGTGCCCGAAAATGCACATGAACCGGCCTTTCCGGATTCGGGTTGGAACCGGATTCGATTCACTTTGACGATTAGCCGGGCCTGACGGGGCGGCATTCCTGTCCATGAAACGGGCAGAGAATCGGGTTGGTGCAATGAGCCGTGTATCCAGCCTCCGAGGAATGCACCTAAGGTGAACACAAAAAGCCATGCGAGTCTCAGGAGTTGTGCCGGTTTGCCCCAAAAGCACCACGCGATCGCACCTGCGGACAAGAGCAGAGCGGTGGTGAGCGGAATGGAGGTGAGCCCGGTTTCGGAGGGCAGCAGATGGGAGGCAATGAGACCTGATCCCCATGGCACGAGTAGGGTGGCCAAAGGG
>Ga0209723_1007142_pt1 | contig 10349 bp, 9 predicted proteins | sample BiotimSIPDNA_2_FD_185750 | JGI IMG/M metagenome (GOLD analysis project Ga0209723, IMG submission 185750) | Anaerobic biogas reactor microbial communites from Washington, USA - Biogas_R2 time_0 SIP DNA (SPAdes) (version 2) | ecosystem: Engineered > Bioreactor > Anaerobic > Unclassified | place... | reverse complement strand
AAGAGCAAAGCTTGCAGTAAGGAGAATCAGCAGAAACGCCCGTAAGGGAAGTCTGGAATAATGTCTCATAAGCACCTCTCGCACCAGATTCGGTTCAGCAATGATAACACGACTGCAAAGGCCTGGGAGGACTCAGCCATTCTGAGGCGACATCAGTGATGCGGAAAACTGTATCAGGATCTAGTATTCTGCTTTTCCAGCGAAATCGCGATGGTACGTTCTTCGCCGCGCCGCAGGACCTTCAGGATCACCTGTGATCCCCAGTTTCTTTCCAGCAGATATGATTCAAAGCCGGAAGTATCGGTAATCGGCAGACCATCGATCGAGGTGATGACGTCGCCAACGAGAACCCCGGCGTTCTGTGCCGGCGTCTGGCGCGCGACATCAATTACAAGAAGCCCCGTACGGCCGGGCATCTGGAGGGCATCGGCGAGCGAAGGAGTCAGAAGAATCGTATCGAGCCCGAGCCTCACCCCCTGATTGACGCTCGCCTGTTCGGCAACTTTTCCGCTGAACTCGGCCGGCAATTCCGGCAGGTTGAAAGACAGCTTGCCATGACCGGACCGCAGCCTGCGGTTCTCTATGGGCGCGGTGATGGTCAGGGGCGTTCCTTTACGGATTATCTCAATCTTCGCCTCGGATCCTACCGGCGTGTTCTGGACGAGGTGAATGAGCTGGCGGCTGTCCTTGATCTTGTGCCCATTGTACTTGAACAAAAAATCCTGCGGCGCAAGCCCGGCTCTGTGGGCCGGACTGTCCGGCTCTACCGCCTCGACAAGCACACCCGAACGCATCGCTAGTTCGGCATCCACCAGGAATATTCCCAGCCAGCCGGTGCGGACATCGCCCCCTTTCTTGAGGATTCTCTCGGCAGAATCGAGCAGCCCGTTGATAGGATAGACGACATTCTGCAATCCCATCAGATCCTGGCCGGCAATGAACCCGAGAACGCGATTATCGGTCGTCAGGATGGGTTGCCCGATGTCGGGAAAAGGACGATCCAGCATCATCACCCAGCCTCCGGAGGCGCCTCCCATTGCGGCTCCCGTCTCCACCGAGACTATTTCGGCCCGGGCGAATTGTTCTATCTGGCGGCCCCGTGGGACCGGCGTCATCACGGTAGCCCCGTCCTTGATTTCGCATTTGCCGCAGACGCGCGTCTTTGTCAGCCTGCCGTCGATCAGCCGAATGACCGCGACGCCATTACTCTGGTCTATCCCGACCAGGCTTCCCTCCCAGCGCCCCCCCTTACCATCCGAGACGTCGATCGTCCGCTCGGAACCGTGCAGGTCCAGCCACCGGTAGCCGAGAAAGGTCATTATGTGGCCTTTGTCGTCGAGAACCATTCCAGTAGCAGAGAATGCCTGGATGATCACCGGCCGGTAATCGACCATAGGTTTGCCGTTGATCTCTACCGTGTTCTTGCCGCCAATAGTCCTGGTGACGAAGTTCACACGCACCAGATTAGGCTGTTCGTCGTCATCGCCGAAAGCATTTCCACTGCAGCAAAGGACTCCGGCAAGAACGAGATACCAGACAAGGGCCCGGGCGGGAAGAGTTGGACGTGTCGAGAATTTGCCGGCCATGGTCAAATCAGTGGCTTACGTTGCGAATAAAGTATTCTTCGTGAGTCTGACCGGACTGCATACGGGTCTTGATCTGCAGGGGAAATCGAAGAGTCACAGGACGTTTGTCCGGCCCGATCATCTGGTACTCAACATAATCGGTCTCGGCGATATCCAGGTTCGCCACCGGCCCGGACGGCGGAAGGACGGAAACCGGGGTAGCTTTTACCGCCACTTCAGGAACAACTTCGGGCCTCTTGGAGACTTCTTCTGTTCTGGCTTCCTTTACAGCTACAGGCGCGGCCTCGCGCACCGGGGAAACAGCAACGGGCTTGATCTCAGGTTTGACCGCTGCAGGCTCATGCACAGCAACAGGAGAAACGAGGGGCGGTTCATTGTCTGGCGCGCTGTTCGAAAGGAGGAAGACTCCAAATCCGGCGACCGCTATGCTGCAGAAAGTCAGCGAGAGCTTCAAGGAAGGCCGTTCGAGGCCGTATATCCAGAGCCGCCTGAGGCCCGAATAGAAACGTCCCCGCGCTTTTCTATTCCCTATCCGGTTCAGGATGGAGGACTCGAAACCCTCGGGCGCCTTTACACGCTCGATCTCACGAATCATGCTGCGCAATTTCTGCGCCGCGGCCAGGTCTTTGCCACAACTGATGCATTGGTCTGCGTGCCGTTCCATTCCGAAACGCCCCGCAAAATCGAGACCATCTTCCAGATAGACTTCAAAATTCCTATGAAACGTGCGACAGTCCATGACCACACCAAAACCAGAATATGCGGGTTCCCGCTTCTAGCACTCCACATACCGCTCTAGTTTTCTCTGGAGCAGTTCCCTCGCCCGGTGCAGCCGGGACTTGATTGTGCCGGCCGAACAATTCAGCACCCTGGCAATCTCATCGTAGGGGAGTCCCTGAACTTCCTTCATTATAAACGCGGTGCGGTATTTTTCAGGCAGGGACCTGATTGCGTCCCCAAGGACCTGGCCGCTCTCTTTTCGCAGCATCTCATCGCGCGGACCGCGCCTGACATCCGTTATTTCAAATTCGGGCGTCTCATTGTCGGTTGACCTCCTGCTTCCCCACACGTTCCTGTAAAAGACACGTCCCCGCCGTTGACGATATCGGATTTCGTCGATTGCCAGATTAGTCGCAATACGGTAAATCCAGGTGGAGAACTGATACATGTTGCTGTACCGGTGAATGTTCCGGTAAACACGGAGAAAAGTCTCCTGGCACAGATCAACGGCCGTGTCATAGTCACCGACCATCATACTCAGGTAATTCGTAATCGAATCTTTATAACGGGAGACCAGTCCTGTAAACGCCGCGTCGTTTCCCGCAATGAACTCCCTTACCAGACTGTTGTCCGTATCGGGCGCATTCTGTGCAAGTTCGAGTTCCTGTATCGCTAAAGCTTCTTCCCGCAATTCGGAAGTCAATCTCATTTCCTCCAGCATCTGCACCACCCGGCCCAGATGCCAACTGCATTGTTCTACACGTAAACGCGAAACGTAGGTTCCGCATTATTTCATGTCCATCCAATTCCGAGCTACATTCAGATCGACTTTCAGCGGTACCAGGAGCGTAGCCGCCCCTTCCATTTCTTCCTGAACAAGGACTCGAGTCTCTTCAGCCTGGCTTTCAGGCGCTTCGATAACTAATTCATCATGGACCTGGAGCAAGATTCTAGCCGATAAACCTTTTTTCTGCAAAGCCCGATGTATCCGGATCATCGCGATCTTGACTATGTCGGCTGCCGTCCCCTGGATTGGACTGTTGACAGCAGTCCGCTCGGCAAAATGACGTAAGTTGAAGTCTTTGCTGTTGATATCGGGAATCGGCCTGATTCTTCCGAAAAGCGTTTTCACGCTCCCCGACCGCCGCACCTCCTCCAATGTGCGGTCAAGCCAGGCGCGGACACCGCAGTAGCGCCTGAAATACGCGTCGATGAACTGTTGAGCGTCTTCTCTCGAAATCCCGAGTCTCTGAGAGAGGCCGAACGCTGAAAGACCGTAAACTATTCCAAAATTGATTACTTTTGCCATTCGTCGGCACTCCGCCCGGTCCAGCAGCTGCGCCTCGGTAAAGACTTCACTTGCGGTCCGCTCGTGTATGTCTTCACCCGACCTGAACGCCTGGACCAGAACTTCATCCTGGGAAAGATGAGCCAGAACCCGGAGTTCGACCTGTGAATAGTCTGCCGACAGCAGCACGTTTCCTTCTTCCGGAACGAATGCCGCACGAATCAACTTTCCCATCTCCGACCTTATGGGGATGTTCTGGAGATTGGGGTCGGAACTCGAGAGCCGACCCGTAGCGGCGCCCGTCTGGTTGAACGAGGTATGGACCCTCCCCGTATCCGGATTGATCAATGCCGGAAGGGCATCAACGTACGTCGATTTGAGCTTGGCCACCTGCCGGTATTCCAGGATGAGCTTGGGCAGTTCATACGTCTTGGCCAATTCCTCAAGCACGCTCTGGTCAGTGCTGTATCCGCCGGTCTTTCTCGTCTTCTTGACGGTGGGAAGGTTTAGCCGCTCGAAAAGAACCTCTCCCAGCTGTCTCGGCGAATTGATGTTGAACTCCGTACCGGCGGCCCGGTAGATCCGTTCAGTCAGATCCCCAAGCGTCTTCTCCATTTTCGAGGACATTTCCTTGAGAATTCCACGGTCCACCTTGATTCCCGTCCGCTCCATATCTGCGAGCACGGGGACCAGCGGGAGTTCAATCTCTTCGTAGAGCCTGCGCAGCCCCATCTGGTCCAAAAGGGGATTCAGCCGCTCGTACAGCCTGCTCACGGCCTCCAGCCGACCGCAAAGCCCTTCCACCGTATGGTTGGGCTCCTCGGGAAGGAGCGATCCCTGCCTGGAGGAGGGAGTCGCGTTCTCAAGCGAGATGTGCAACTGGTTCAGCGCCCAATGCTTCAAGCTGTAGTCGCCGACATTCGGGGCCGTCAGAAAGGCCATCAGCATCACGTCATCCGGTATCTGTCGGGTCTCGATTCCCAATCTGTCCTGAGATAGGAGATAGAGCTTTGCATCCCAGCAGATCTTTCGCTGGGACTCGATTTGAAGGAGTCGCTTCCACTGCTGCTCATGGTCGGGCTTCTTCAGGTCTATCAGAACCGCATCTCCCGAATCTCCGCGGATGCAACAGACGTCGGCAGTCTTGCGTCCAAACATCCCCTGGGCGTGGCCGAATTCAACAAAAAGACGCTGCCGGTCGGCCAGAACACCAATTACCTTGTCTCTCTTCTCATCTGTAAGCCATTTCCCCGTCAGAGGCTCACGTTTTTCCTCATCGTGGAATTCGCGCATCAGGGACTTGAATTCGAGTTCGGAAAACAGCGCAAAAGCGGCTTTGCGGTCCGGTTCACACAGGACCAGGGACGACAGATCGAGTTCGATCGGCAGGTCGCACCTGATCGTAACCAGTTCCCGGCTCATCCGGATAAGATCGGCGTTGTCGCGAAGGCTCTCCTGGTACGTGCGCCTTTTCACTTTCTCCCAATTCGCGAAAAGATTTTCCAGATTCCCGTAGGTCCGTATCAGCTCTCTCGCCCCCTTCTCCCCTATTCCGGGAGCGCCGGGGATATTGTCCACAGTGTCTCCCCAAAGCCCGAGCAGATCCGGCACCTGATCCGGCCTGACTCCCAGCTTCTTCTCAACCCCCTGCTCATCGATGATCAGGTTGTCCTTCATCGCGTCGAGCACCAGGACATCTTTCGAAACCAGCTGCAGCATGTCCTTGTCGCTGGTCACGATGATCGATTTGAGCCCACACCGGGTCGCCTTTAACGCAAGAGTGCCGATCACATCGTCCGCTTCATATCCGGTATGGCCTATCACCGGCACGCAGAAGACTTCGCAGACTCTCCTGATATAGGGGATCTGCTGCACGAGATCGGGAGGCATCGGTTTGCGCGTCGCCTTGTATTTCTCGTATTGTTCGTGCCGCACCGTGGGGCCTTCCAGATCGAGAGCGACACCTATGTATTCCGGTTTCTGTTCCTCGATCAGTTTCCGGAGCATTGACGTAAAGCCGTAGATGGCGTTCGTAGGCATTCCCTTGGTGCTGCTCAGCCCTCGGATTGCATAGTAGGCCCTGTATATGTGGGACATGCCGTCGATAAGAAAAAGCCTTTTCTGATTCACCTTGTCCTCTTGATTGACCGAGCGACCAGGCCCGGCATCCTGCGGGCGATGTGGCGTGCAATTCGGACTCAGTCCGACACTTGCTTTCCCCTGAAAGCCTCGAGCGTCCAGATATCGCGCTCCTGGTCATGACGCAGAATGTAGATATTACCATCTGCCGCACGTACCCGAAAGAATTGGGACGTGGGACCATACCACTGGTCCTCCACTTCCTCCACCTCCAGAACCTGCTGTCCCAGGATGAAGCGCAGGGGATACTGATCACCCCGGTATCCCGCGTAGCATTCGACCCGGATCGTACTCATCTTGCCGGCACCTCACTCGCCGGAAGACCGTTTGTCGGCCCGGGGATGACATGACCGATACACGCGCATCAGGTGCTCCATCGAGACATGGGTGTATTTTTGTGTCGTCGAAAGGCTCTCATGTCCGAGGAGTTCCTGTATCGCCCTGAGGTCGGCGCCGGCATTCAGCATGTGGGTTGCAAAGGTATGGCGGAGTGTATGGGGATGGACGTTCAGCCTCTGAGCAAGATGTGCCACATGCCTCGTGACGATATTCCACACACTCCGGCTCGTCAACCGCCCTCCACGCAGGTTGAGAAACAGCGCGTCCCCCGCTCCTGTCTTCGCTTTTGCGAGCAGTCTCAGACGGACTTCCAGATAGTTGTCGAGCGCTTCAGCCGCTTTTCTTCCAAACGGCACAATTCTCTCCTTGCGCCCTTTTCCAAGCACTCGTACAAGGCGCTCCGTCAAGCTGATATCGGAAACATTCAGCGCTACTAGTTCGCCGACCCTGAGCCCGGACCCATAGAGCAATTCGAGTATGGCCCGGTCGCGCGCGCCGGAATCGGAATCCATAGCGACCGACTCGATCAGCTCCGTGACACTCTCCAGAGTCATGAAGTCCGGAAGGCGGATGTCCTGTTTCGGGGTGGCGACAGAGAGGGCAGGATTTGTGGGAATCACGCCCAGGCGCGAGAGGTATTTCATGAATGCCCGCACCGTCGCCAGCTTTCTGGCCACCGAACTCTTGGTATTCCCTTTTTGATAAAGGTGTCCAAGGAATTCCCGGATCGTGATGTTGTCGATCTGTTCAATCTCGGGCTCGGGACGCCGCTCGCCGTTCGGAGCTGTGGTCAGATGAATGATGAACTGCTGCAGATCAGAACGATAGTTCCGCAGCGTGTGGGAAGATGCATTTCGCTGGAACTGAAGGTACTCGAGATACCGCGCCACCCACCGGCTCAACGATTCCATCGTGTCCTCCCGCTACCGGGGCGCCCGCTCCCGGAACGACTCAACCCAGCCTTCCATCACCCTGAGGGCCTCTTCGACCTGAATCCTGTGCCGTTCCTTCCGATCCCGGATTCTCCTCTTCAGTTCACCGGTTGCCTCGGGTAGTAAACCGAAACTGATATTCGCCGGCTGAAAATTATCCGGGTCGGCATGCGCAATGTAGTGCAACAGGCTCCCGCACGCGGTTGCCCGGGGCGGAACCAGCGCTTCCTGTCCGCGCGCGAGGCGCGCAGCGTTGATTCCTGCCAGAAGACCGGAGGCTATCGCCTCGATGTATCCTTCCACGCCGCAGATCTGTCCGGCAAAAAGAAGACGTGGATTCTCCCGACACTGGAGCGTCGGCGCCAGCAGCCGCGGCGAATTGATATAGGAATTGCGATGAATCTGTCCATATCTCAGAAACTCGGCGTGTTCGAGGCCTGGTATCATCCGGAAAACTCGCTTCTGCTCCGGGAATCTCAAATGGTTCTGAAACCCGACCAGGTTATAGCTTCCTCCCATCAGGTCCTCGAGGCGCAACTGGACCGCCGCGTATGGCCGCTTTCCTGTCTGAGGATCCGTCAAGCCGACCGGCTTCATCGGCCCGAAGCGCAGCGTGTCGACGCCTCTGCGCGCCAACTCTTCGATGGGCAGGCATCCTTCAAAATACATTGTCTTCTCAAATTCGTGCAACGGAACAGATTCGGCATTGACCAGGGCATCGTAGAACCGGGCATACTCTTCCGCGTTGAAGAAAGCATTGAGGTAGTCTTCACCCCCTTTGCCGTAGCGGGAGGCCGCGAAAAGCCTTGTCCGGTCCAAGGTCGACGCATCCACGATCGGCGAAATGGCATCATAGAAAAACAGATTGCCGGTGCCGGCAAGACGGACGATCGAATCAGACAGCGCGTCGGAAGTCAGGGGTCCGGTCGCGATCACGGTAATGCCCTCATCGGGGATTTCGGTCACTTCCTCCCGTACGACCCTGATTCTCGGTTCCCTCTGAATTGCGCGCGTGATCCTGCCGCTGAACTCCTCCCTGTCCACCGCCAGGGCATGCCCCGCGGGAACTCTGGTCTGGTCGGCAACGCCGATCAGCAGGCTTCCCAGGCGTCGCAATTCCTCTTTCAAAAGGTAGGGAGCGGTTCCAGGAAAGTCCGATTTCAGGGAATTGCTGCAAACGAGCTCGGCGAGCATGTCTGTGGTGTGGGCAGGTGTCGAGCGTCGGGGCCTCATCTCAAACAGCATTACCTCCAGCCCGCTGCGCGCAATCTGCCACGCGGCCTCGCTCCCAGCCAATCCTCCACCCACTACTCTGATCATGCTTGAAGTGTACCACCCATCGGGGAAACCTCACCATAAAATCCTGATTTTACGAGAGATACTCCAAACGGCACTCCCCGGGCCGCGGGGAACCGGCGACCGATTTTGAAACTTACCCGGCCTGTAGGTATCATATTTTTAGGTGGTTAGTCCATGAATAGTATTGGCAGATTTTTCCTCCTCCCCTTCCGCAACCGTCCGAGACTTCAGTTGGTGATCGAACGCCTGCTCATGGCAGCAGGAATTCTGGCCATCCTGATCTATGGAGGAGCGCGTCTTTATACCTGGGGATACCAGGCATACACGGCTTACTCATTCGAAGAGCAGCTGAGGGGAAGAACACCTTCCATCAGAGGCTTCATCTCTCATACATTCGACAGGTCTCATAAACCCGGGACACGTGAACACAAACCGACGGCTCCCCCTCGTGCAGGCGGCAAAGCCGACGAGAAGGAGTCTCAGCCTGATTCCGCTCCACCGCGGGTCGATGGCGAAAGGCTCCTCCGAAACATGGTGCATGCTCCCGAGGTAGTCCCTCAGGATAAAGGCTGGTCTTCCAGTCGGCTCCGCGCCTACAGGAAAGCTGCTCCCCCGGCCCCCGGTTCCGTGATGGGACGCCTGGAGATCCCGTCGCTTGATCTTTCCGTGATGCTGCTGCACGGCACCGATGACTGGACTTTGAACCGGGCTGTCGGACACATCGAAGGGACCTCGCTTCCGGGAGAGAAAGGAAACCTCGGGATCGCCGGTCATCGGGATGGCTTTTTCCGGTGCCTGAAAGACATCCGCAAGGATACCAACATCACGCTGACGACATTGAAGGGCAGATTTCAGTACCGCGTAAGAGATATGAACATTGCCAGACCCAGCGATGTGAAATATCTCGCCCCTACCCCGAGTCCGACGCTGACGCTGGTGACCTGCTATCCGTTTCATTACGTCGGCGACGCTCCGAAACGCTACATAGTGACGGCTGAGTTGGTCAAACTGGAGACGGCGGACGATCTCGCGGCTGAATACAGCAGAAGAAACCAAAGTCAACCATGAACAGTGGAGTTGCTGAGAAATTCGCTCCGTCAGCATTGTGTGTTGTTGTGTGTAGTGAAGAAACGCTCCCGCCGGGCGGGAGCAGAACAGGAGAATACAGGAGTAGATATGCGCAGAATAATTCTGAGTGCTGTTTTTGCTGTTTTCTGTCTTCCGCTTGCAGCTGTTGCACAGAATGCCGATTACCCGAAATTCGAAGCGTTCGGCGGGTATTCATTCTTCAGGGCCAATCCGGAAGACTTCAACCTCAATGGATGGAACGGGCAGATTACGGGAAATCTGTCGGAATGGTTCGGGCTCACGTTCGACATTGCGGGTCATTACGGACATCCTGAAGATATCTTCGGCGAAGGGATCGATACCATTGACATAGACCAGCACACCTTCATGGGAGGACCCAAGCTCACCTACCGAACCGGCAGATTCGCACCCTTTGCCCAATTCCTGATAGGAGGAGCGAGGGCAGGCAGGGAGGAGTTCGGTATCAGCGACTCAGAATGGGCGCTTTCGACGGTAATCGGCGGCGGTATCGACATCAGTCTGAACGAAAGCATAGCCGTTCGCCCGGCTCAGTTCGATTATCTCATGACGCGGTTCGATCTGGGGCCCGAGGACGAGCGCCAGGATAACTTCAGGTTCTCGGCGGGCATCGTCTTCAGGTGGTAATAACCTGATCGCTCAACCGACAAAGCTGCGGATCGCGTGCAGATTCTCCGGAGGCACCGTCGCGGGATCGAACGTACAGCCGGGGGCCAGAATGATCGGGCGTTCGCCCGCCTGCCGGACCGCATCTGCCGCTTCGCGTCGGCAATCCTCCGGAGAGCCGGTAGCCAACGTCCCCAGGTTGTTGAGCCCCGCACATAATGCGGGGCTCAACCAGTCTGCGACTGAAGCGATCGACGGTCCCGCATAACGGTCGGCCCAGTTCACCGCGTGGACCGGATACGCGGCAAAACGCTCAAAATCCACGGCCCGTCC
>Ga0209723_1007140_pt1 | contig 10349 bp, 4 predicted proteins | sample BiotimSIPDNA_2_FD_185750 | JGI IMG/M metagenome (GOLD analysis project Ga0209723, IMG submission 185750) | Anaerobic biogas reactor microbial communites from Washington, USA - Biogas_R2 time_0 SIP DNA (SPAdes) (version 2) | ecosystem: Engineered > Bioreactor > Anaerobic > Unclassified | place... | reverse complement strand
CTTCAACCATGGCCTTGGTTTAGCAACTATTGTGGCGACATCGACCTGTGTGGAAATAAAAAACCGCAATCGTATTACCGCGATGTTGTTTGGAATAACAGCAAGATTGAAATGATGGTGCATACACCAATTCCTGAAGGCATGGTTGAAACCTACAGTTACTGGGGCTGGCCCGACGAGTATCCAAGCTGGAACTGGGAAGGAAACGAAGGAAAGTTAATGGATGTTCGGGTCTTCTCGAAAAGCCCGTTGGTACGCCTCGAATTGAACGGAAAACTAATTGGCGAACAAGCCATTAATACCAATACAGGCATTACGGCCAATTTCAAAGTGCCCTACGAAGCCGGTGTGCTAAAAGCAATTGCCATTGAAAATGGAATAGAGGTTTCCACAAAAGAATTGAAAACAACTGGAGCCCCGGCAAAAATCAGGCTTACCGCCGATCGCAATGTAATTAAAGCCAACCGCAACGACTTGTCATACATCAAAGTTGAAATAACCGACGAGCAGGGAAATACAATTCCCGATGCCTCCATTCCTGTAACCTTTTCTGTTTCGGGCGATGGTGAAATTGCCGGTTCAGGTAATGCAAACCCTACCGACATGGAGAGTTTCAACAATAAGGTTTGTAAAACCTTTCGCGGACAAGCACTGGCGATTCTTCGTCCTTTAAAAAATGGGAACACCGGAACTATTTCGTTTAAAGCTGAGGCATATGATTTGGAACCCAGTGAAATAAAAATTAAAATTCAATAAACATGATGAATATAAATAAGTTAACCTTTGTATCTATTTTAATAACCGTCTTGAATTTTGTAGGATCAAACAGCCTTTCGGCGCAAACCGTTTGGCTCGATGAGCTTGATCTTAGCACTGCAACGCAAGGGTACGGCGTACCTATGAAAAATAAATCGTGTGATGGTAAAACCCTTACTATTGCCGGAGAAACTTTTGATCGTGGCTTTGGAAGTCATTCCGAAAGTTTGTTAACCATCCTATTGGAAGGCAATGCTAAATTGTTTACAGCCAAAGTGGGTATCGACGACGAAGTGAAAGGACAGCGTCCGGCTGCCGAGTTTATCGTAAATGGCGATGGCAAACAGTTGTGGGCTAGCGGTGTGATGCGTTTGGGCGATGCCGCCAAACCATGCACTGTTAAGCTCGATGGGGTGAAGAAACTTGAATTGCTTGTAACCGATGGCGGAAACGGCAACTATTACGACCATGTCGATTGGGTGGATGCCAAATTTGAAACATCGGGAGCAACAACCTTCAAAACATTTAATCCTGTTTCGAGCGAGGTATATATTCTTACTCCAAAACCAGCAGCCGAGCCTAAATTGACCGGAGCCAAGGTGTTTGGCGTTCGTCCAGGTTCGCCATTTCAACATTTGGTGACAGCCACTGGTGATCGGCCAATGACATTCTCGGCTAAAGGATTGCCTAAAGGCTTGAAAATTAATAAAAAAACAGGTTTGATCACAGGTGTTCTTACCACAAAAGGTTCATACAAAGTGACACTGTTTGCTAAAAATGCAAAAGGCAAGGCTGAAAGGCAGTTCCGCATTGAATGTGGTGACCAGATTGCGCTTACCCCGCCTATGGGCTGGAACAGTTGGAACTGTTTTGCTCAGGAAGTTTCGGCCGACAAGGTGAAACGTGCTGCCAACGCCATGGTCAGCAGCGGACTGATCAACCACGGATGGACTTACATCAATATCGACGATTTCTGGGAAAATCACCGTGATTCGAAAGATCCTTCTTTGCGGGGCAAACTGCGCGACGAGGCTGGCTATATTATTCCCAACTCGCGTTTTGTCGATATGAAACTCCTTGCCGACTATGTACACGGCCTTGGTTTAAAAATCGGTTTGTATTCATCTCCAGGTCCCTGGACTTGCGGCGGTAGCGCCGGAAGCTTTGGCTACGAAAAGCAAGATGCCGAAAGCTATGCAAAATGGGGCTTCGACTATCTCAAATACGACTGGTGTAGCTATGGAAATGTGATCAACGGTTTGCCCGAAAACGACCCGTACAAAGTTTCTTCATTATCATACAACGGTGGTAGCGAGCTCGAAACTGCCAAAAAACCCTTCATTGAAATGGGAAAATTGCTGAGAGAACAGAAACGCGATATTGTGTTCAGCGTTTGTCAGTACGGCATGTCCGACGTGTGGAAATGGGGAGGTTCAGTTGGAGGTAACTGCTGGCGAACTACAAACGATATAACCGATACCTGGACGAGCATGAAAAACATTGCTCTCGATCAGGATAGATCGGCACCTTATGCAAAACCCGGCAATTGGAACGATCCCGATATGCTTATCGTAGGTCATGTGGGTTGGGGAAATCCTCACCCAAGCAAGTTAAAACCCGACGAGCAATACATGCACATTAGCCTTTGGAGTCTTTTTGCCGCGCCGCTTTTGATTGGTTGTGACATGGAAAAACTTGACGATTTCACACTAAACTTACTTACCAACGACGAAGTAATTGAAGTAAACCAAGACCCGTTGGGCAAACAAGCTACTTGCTTGCATGCCATTGGTGACTTGCGTATTTATGTGAAGGATTTGGAAGATGGAAGCAAGGCAGTTGGTTTCTGCAATTTTGGACTCGAAAAAATAAATATGGCCTATGCCGATTTTTCCAAATTAGGTTTGAATGGGCAGTTTGTTGTACGCGATCTTTGGAGGCAGAAAGACATTGCAAATGTTAACACCCAATCGGGAAAACTTGCAATAGATGTACCTGTACATGGTGTGCTGCTTTACAAATTTTCATCTGTTAACTAATTGAAATTGATAAAAATGAAACAAATAAAAATAGTTGCATTTGCACTTCTCGTTCCATTTCTTTTGAAAAACAATGCCACTGCGCAGGATCGATTGTATCCCAACGAGTTTCCATTGTCTGATGTGACGCTGCTCGATGGGCCGTTTAAACACGCCCGCGACTTAAACATCGAAGTGATTCTGAAATACGATGTCGACCGTATGTTGGCTCCATACCGTAAGGAAGCAGGATTGCCCGAAAAGGCAAAGTGCTACCCTAACTGGGACGGCCTCGATGGTCATGTTGGTGGTCACTATTTGTCAGCTTTGGCCATGAACTATGCTGCAACCGGCAATGCCGAATGCAAAAAGCGCATGGAATATATGATTTCGGAACTCAAAGCTTGTCAGGAAGCCAATGCCAAAAACAACCCAAGTTGGGGTGTTGGTTATGTAGGTGGCGTACCAAAAAGTGCCGATTTGTGGGCAAAGATCAAAGATGGAAACGTTGGGGCAATTTGGAGTGCCTGGGCTCCTTTTTATAACATTCATAAAATGTACGCCGGACTTCGCGATGCATGGCTTTACACAGGAAACAAAGAGGCTAAAGAAATATTCCTAAAATTCTGCGATTGGTGTATCGACCTTACTTCGGGGTTAACCGATGCTCAGGTTGAAGATATGCTTGGAAACGAATATGGCGGCATGAACGAATCGTTTGCCGATGCTTATCAAATTTCGGGCAACGAAAAATACCTTGCTGCAGCAAAACGGTTTTCGCACAAACAGTTCCTTGATCCTTTATCAAAAGGAATTGATATGCTTGACAATAAACATGCAAACACCCAGATCCCAAAATTCATTGGATTTGAAAGAATTGCTGAGTTAAGTGGGGATGAGACCTATGCAAAAGCAAGTCAGTTTTCATGGGAAACAGTAACCCAAAACCGTTCGTTGGCTTTTGGGGGAAACAGCCGCAGGGAGCATTTTCCCAGCAAAGAATCGTGCATCGACTTTGTGACCGTTAACGATGGCCCTGAATCGTGCAACTCGTACAACATGCTCAAGTTGACCGAGGATTTGTTCCGCGTTAACCCATCGGCCAAATATGCCGATTACTACGAACGGACAATTTTGAACCACATCCTTTCTTCGCAACACCCTGAACATGGCGGTTATGTGTATTTCACTTCAGCTCGTCCACGTCATTATCGGAATTACTCGGCGCCAAACGAAGCCATGTGGTGTTGTGTTGGTTCAGGTATGGAAAACCATGGTAAGTACAACCAGTTCATTTATACCCATTCTAACGATTCGCTGTTCCTCAACCTATTTATTGCTTCGGAACTGAATTGGAAAGAAAAAGGGGTGAAGATCAAACAAGAAACTTCATTCCCTTACGAAGAGCAAACAAAGTTGACGGTAACACAGGGTTCTTCGACCTTCAAATTGCTTGTTCGTTACCCTTCATGGGTGGCCAAGGGCGAACTGAAAATTTCGGTTAACGACAAAGAAGTTGCCTATTCAGCAACTCCGTCATCATATGTTAGCATCGACCGGAAATGGCAAAAGGGTGACGTAGTGAAAATTACACTGCCGATGCGCAATACCATTGAACACCTGCCCAATGTCCCTGAATACATTGCAATTATGCACGGCCCAATTTTACTTGGAGCTAAAACCGGTACCGAAGATTTGAAAGGCCTCATTGCCGACGATAGTCGTTTTGGACAATATGCTGGCGGAGAATATCTGCCTGTTGATAAAGCCCCAATTTTGATTGAAGATGATATCCAAAATATTGGGAATAAACTGGAGCCGATTAAGGGCAAACCGTTAAATTTCAAGTTGAATGTAAAAATGATCAACCAGGCTGACCTTACGCTGGAACCGTTTGCCAATATTCACGATTCGAGGTACATGATGTACTGGCTGGCTCTTACCAATTCGGGCTACAAGGCTTATACCGATTCATTGGCAAAAATCGAAACCGAAAAACTTGCTCTTGAAAAACGCACCATTGATTATGTGATGCCTGGCGAGCAACAGCCCGAAACCGACCATGCCATGCAAGTGGAAAAGTCGAACAAAGGCAACAACATGAACGAGTTCTTCCGCGAAGCACGCGACGGTGGTTTTTTCAGTTACGACTTGGCAACAAAATCAGAAACCAATGTGAGCTTGTTCGTTCGGTACTGGGGTGCCGAATGGGGAAGCCGAAAATTCGATATTTACATCGACGATCAAAAACTGATTACTGAAGACAACTCCAACCGCTGGAACCAGTCGATGTTCAAGAATATTACCTATCAAATTCCCGAATCGATGGTGAAAGGGAAAACCCATATCAGGGTGAAATTCCAGGCAGCACCAGGCTCTACAGCAGGTGCGGTATATGTTGTACGGTTGATTCGGAATGAAAACAATTAATAATTTAATGGGTATTTATTATGATTTCTAGATATTTAAAAGCAACAACATTTATTCTCCTTTTTTTAATGACAGCGCAAGTCTATGCATGGGAAGGAATGCCCATGCCTAAATTGCATGTCGAAGGGCGTTATTTAAAAGATAGTCACGGGCATATTGTTAATTTACATGGTTTTGGACAAACCTACTCGCCTTGGTTCAATGAGAAGGGGTCCAAATGGAACAATTACGATGTTCAAGGTTGTTTGGCATATAATCAAGGACTTATTGACAGGATTCTTGATGCTGGTTGGAAAATGAACTTCATCCGTCTACATATGGATCCTTATTGGAGCAATACTCCTGGTTGCACACCCGAATATCACGAAGCGCACAATTGTTTTAATGAAGCCAGATTTAGAAAGTACCTTGACGAAGTGTTTGTACCCATGGCAGATTATGCCATATCGAAAGGCTTGTATGTGGTGATGCGTCCTCCGGGCGTAAGTCCCGATTCGATCAAGGTGGGCGACGATTATTATCAATACTTAAATAAAGTATGGGGAATCGTGGCAAAGCACCCTAATATAATGAATAATTCAAATATTATGTTTGAATTGGCCAATGAACCCATCAATATTCTTGGTACAGACGGAACATACGGCTCTGGAACCCAAGGCCATTTTGACAATTTGAAGATATATTTTCAATCAGTGGTAAACACGATTAGAGCTACTGCCGACAATATTCTTTGGGTTCCGGGGCTTGGGTACCAATCGCAATATGCTGGGTTTGCTACCAATCCTATTGAAGGTGAAAATATTGGGTATGCCGTCCACGTTTATCCGGGCTGGTTCAACAGTGGCAAAGGGTACGAACCTTTTCAGCGTGGATGGGATGCGCAGGTTCAACCCGTGGCCGATTTTGCGCCAGTTATGGTTACTGAAATGGACTGGGCACCCAAGAGACATGATAAATCTTGGGGAAATGACATTACCGGAACTGCCGGAGGGGATGGCTTTGGTGCCAATTTCAAGAAAATTACCGACGATTGCGGAAACGTAAGCTGGATGATTTTTACTGGCCCTGAATTACTTGCCGAATACGGAAACCCTGATGCCACCATCGATGTGATAGATTTTCTTAATGACCCAGAAGCTTGTCCTAAGCCTGTTTATCAGTGGTTTAATGAGTATGCCAATGAGTATGGATTGAATGGAGCATCGGCTGATTATCTCACACTTGAGGAATTAATTGTAGAGGGAGGAGAGAATATTTCTGTGCTTACGCAAAGCTCAAAAGGGCTTAAAATTAATGCCCGGTTCGCTGATGGCCATATCGAAAATATTAGTTCAATTGCCAATATTACTGTAGATAATTCAGATGTTATTCAGGTGGTTAGGGGAAGAATATTCGCACTTTCGGATGGAACGGCAACAGCTAATGTGTCTTATACCGATAGAAATCAAAACACAAGACAGCTTACCTTGCATGTTAGTTCATCTACTTTTCCTTTAACCAGCGAATTATTTAACCCCAGCATTTGGGAAGACGGGACGTTCGATGAAAGTACAAAAACGCTCAAAACTGGCCCATGGGGCTTTGGGGGCTGGGAGTATAGCGGGATGAATTTGTCAGATTACAAATATATAGTTGTGCGTTTGGGAGGTGCTAATACAGCCGGTGCCGATTTCAGAATTTTTGATGCGCCTAACTATTGGGGATCTCCCGCATCGTTTTCTTTCGGAAATAATCGGCAGTTGGTGGTGGTATTAAATGATGCCTTAAAAAATGATGGAACATACCTCAACCCTGAACATATTTATATCGCTGGTTTCTGGTCAAGTGGCAGTAACCCCTTTGTGATCGATACTGTATTTCTTTCTAATTCAGACGAATATGCTTTGCCAATCATTTATGCTGAAAATGCCTCTGGTGAAAGGGTTACAACGCTGACCAATTTTACTGCAAAAAAAGATGCAGGTCCGTCTCCGAGTCAGTCATTTGTGCTCTCTGGTGGTTTTCTTACCGGTCCGATAAAAGTAACTTCCCCTTCGTCGTTTGAAGTTTCTATTGATACGCTCAGTGGTTTTTCATCTGGCCTAACCATTGAACCCATCACAGGGGTAGTTAATGAAACGATGCTTTTCGTTCGCCTGAAATCGGGATTGGCATCTAACTCGTATGCTGGAAACCTGACCTTGATGTCGTCGGGAGCAAAAAGCAAAACTATTGCACTTTCAGGCAAAGTGGTACCGCCTACTGCAGCCGATATTCTTCAATTAGCGGAGTCTAAGGTGCTGAATGTAAATTATTTTACTCTTTCTGGACAGCATTTGAAAAATGTAGATGGAATGAGGGGCTTGTTCATCCGTAGGATAGTTTTTTCTGACGGAACGATTCGCGCTGAAAAAATTTATAAAAATCAATAAAAGAACAATTTATTACCTAATACCAAACCAAAAGTTATGATGAATAAAAAAGTTGTTTTAAAATTTCTACTGTTTTTTTTAAGTGCATTGATTTTCAATACAAAGGCAAATGCTCAAATTGAACCGATACAGGTTGGTACCACTACCCGGCAGATGCTTGTATATGCTCCTCCTGCCATTGAGCAAGGAAGACCACTGCTTATTTCAATGCACGGCATGAATCAGGATATTAACTATCAGAAGAATCAGGCAAAATGGGAAGAAGTGGCTAAAGCAAATAATTTTGTTGTTGTTTATCCGGCAGGAATCAATAACTCGTGGGATATTTCAGGGAATCGTGATATCGATTTCATTCTGGCCATTATTGACGAAATGAGTAAACGGTACGATATTGACCGGAACCGGGTTTACCTTTCCGGATTTTCGATGGGGGGGATGATGACATATCATGCGGCAACTAAAATTGCTGATAAAATTGCAGCTTTTGCCCCGGTTAGTGGTTATCTCATGGGGGGACCCAATACCAACAGCTCGCGTCCTATCCCAATTATTCATACCCATGGAACTAGCGACGATGTTGTGGCATACAGTGGTGTTCAACGTTGTATGGATGCCTGGATTAAACGGAACAAATGCCCCCAAACGGCTGAGATTATTAAACCTTATCCGGCAGGGAAGGCTTCCTCAAATGCTACGTTATATACCTGGGGCCCCGGAACCGATTCTGTTAGCATTGTTTTGTTGAGTTTGAAAGGGGTAGGACATTGGCATTCTATCGATGCTAATGGGGTAAATACAAGTCAGGAAATATGGAATTTCTGTAAAAATTACTCGTTAGGCTTTGGGGTACCTAAGCTGAAAACAGTAGCCTTGTATAACGAAAATCCAAAACAAATTGTAGCAAATTTTTCACTGCCGATTATAGATGCCGATTCTTTTAGCGGCTTTAGTATTAAAGTTAATAATGAACTGGTTGAAATTGAGGATGTTGTTTTGACTGATTCGTTGCATCTTGCAATAAATTTAACTGACAGTATTTCTGCAGATAGCGAGATTTCAATATCTTACCAATCAGGCAACGTTTTATCGGTTTATGAAAAACAGTTGGAAGAATTCAACGACAAATTTGTCGATAATTTGCTTTATGGGGCACCTCCTCGCATAATTAAATGGTCGGTTTCCGAAAATGGGGACTCTCTTATAGCCGGGTTTAATAAGAAAATGTTGCTTCCCAATGTACTGGATTCTTTCAGGATGAGCGTTGAGTATGACAGTGTATTTCACGTTTCGCTTGAGCAATGCACATACCTTAACAACGATTCCTCGATGCTGGTTTTTTCGCTTGGGCAAAAGGTTTATGCCGATTATGAGCTCTTTTTGTCTTATACGGGAGCTAATTTGATGGCTGCCGATAGCGGTCTTGTTCGCAATTTTACTGATGTTCAGATTAATAATACTTCAAAAGGGTTGCCAATGCAAATCGTTTCAGGTACATTGGAAACAAGTTCTGTTGCCATAGTTTTGGAATTTTCAAAAGCAATAAAATATAAAGAGGATCAGATTAGCCAGCTTTCAATTCTTGCCAACGGGGTACCTGTCCCTGTCAAAGAAGCTTTCGCGTCGAATAATCAGGTTCGGCTTGTTCTGAAAAATAATGCTCATTTTGGGGATACAATAACCGTTTCCTATTCGCCCGGAACGATAGTCTCTGCTGACAGGGGTGAATTGGTGGGTTTCTCTGATTTTTTAATTTCTAACCCATTGACTATGCCGGTGTGGCATGAAGTTCCGGGAAAAGTAGAAGCTGAAAATTATGCCCTTCAATTCGGAACCGATTTAGAAACAGCCTATGATACTGGGGGCGGCCAAAATGTTGGCTGGATCGAAGATGCAGATTGGCTTGAGTATGCAATAGACAACTCATCCGAAGAAACAGCTTTCAAAATATCATTCCGTCTGGCTGCTGAATCTGCCGGTAAGCGTCTTGATTATTTCATCGACAATGTAAGGGCAGGTTTTGTAAATGTACCGTCTACATCTGGCTGGCAGAATTGGAGGTCGGTTGAAAAAGATATTGTTATCCCTAAAGGAAAACATTATTTAAAATTTGTAGCCACGATCGGAGGCTTTAATATTAACTATTTTGATATTTATAAGGAATCGGTGGGTATTAACAACTTTTCGTCAGGAGAGCTTCGGATTTATCCCAACCCGGCTTCCGATGAGATAATAATACGATCGACTGATTTTGACTTTAATCACATTGAATTACGGGATGTTATGGGAAGATCGGTTTTAGAAAAAGCTGTTCCACTAACGAATGAACATCAATTGCCTGTCAATTTACCTGACGGAATATATTTGGTGAAAATTAAGAACGAAAGCAAATCTCTGACTATGAAAATACAGGTTTCTAAGCAATAGTCAGGAGTTTATTAAGTATTCGAAATCTATGAAAATAATTATTGTGTATAAACTAACTATTAAAGTAACATTATGAAAATCAAATTTTTGGGAGTCGTTTTGTCGATTCTTTTTGCAATAGGCTTGATGGCATTTTTGCCAAACCCCCGAAATGCAAAGCAACCTATTTACCTGAATACCTCGTATTCGTTTGAAGAACGTGCAACCGACTTGGTTTCGCGTATGACGTTAGAAGAAAAACAGAGTTTACTGGGAAACACCATGTCGCCAGTTCCCCGTTTGGGTATCAACAAATATGATGTGTGGGGCG
>Ga0209723_1007131_pt1 | contig 10359 bp, 9 predicted proteins | sample BiotimSIPDNA_2_FD_185750 | JGI IMG/M metagenome (GOLD analysis project Ga0209723, IMG submission 185750) | Anaerobic biogas reactor microbial communites from Washington, USA - Biogas_R2 time_0 SIP DNA (SPAdes) (version 2) | ecosystem: Engineered > Bioreactor > Anaerobic > Unclassified | place... | reverse complement strand
CGTTTTCTATATTTAACTCACTGTTGTTCATCAATTTTTTAAATGAGTTAACAGCATATCGTAAACTACACACTTCACTTTTTAGTGATATAGCTTTTTCATTTCTGCGACTTTTTTTGAGTTCATTTATCTCTGCAAGAAACATCTCTTTTGTTTTTCTAAGCTATTGATGCAGTCTACTTCACCATCTAAACTACTCAACAATAAAAAACCCGACATCTACACTTTAGATTGATTGTTTTTCCACTTGAGACTTATGTTTTTTATTCAGAATCACCAATAACTAGAAGTCCGCCCCAAAAACTAAATAGCCGTAGTTTTATATATGAAAATGTAAATTAAACATTAAGTGTTTGCTTTATATTGTTGGATTGTGTCTGAATGAGGAAGACCATATTCAAAAAGTTAGAAGCGCAAGGGTTGATTGCGAATTACAACCGCCTGAGGAAAAATTTACCTCCCAAACTTCCCGATAGGGTACATATTTGGGATGAAACTTTCCGTGAAGGTCTTAAAGCTCCTACAGTTTATTTAACGTATGTTGAATTAGTTCGGCTAGCAAAGTTAATGGATGAAGCAGGTGTTGCAGTAATAAACACTGGGTTTCCCGCATTGTCTGAGGATGAAAAACGCACTGTTAAACGTATTGTCAATGAGAGTTTTAGTAACGTGATTCTTACTGCTTCAGCTGAGCCTACAAAAAATAGTATCGATGCCTGTTTAGAATGTGGAATCAAAGAGATAACCATCGAGTCGCCATTTAATGGGTTAAATATCGAATATAAATTAAAGATGACAAAAGAACAAGTGCTTCAGCAGATAGTTGAAGCAGTAGACTATGCCAAAAAGCATGGAACAGTGGTTAACTTTAACCTTATGGATGGGACTAGAACACCTATAGAGGATATTCTACAAATTTTCGAAGCTGTAGTTGAAGCTGGAACTGCCCGTTTGGCAATAGCAGATAGTGTAGGCTTTATCAGACCCCTCTCGATGCGTTACTTGATTTCTCATGTGAGGGATGGTTTACCTGAATCAGTAAAGAAAAAGGCTCCTTTATCTATTCACTGCCACAATGACTTCGGTTTAGCTTCTGCTAACACTTTAGCTGCAATGGAAGAAGGCGTATCCTACCTACACACTTGCATCGCTGGATTCGGAGAAAGAGCAGGTATAGCACCTTTTGAAGAAGTTGTAACCGCTGCAGAACTTCTATACAACATTGACACAGGTATAGACATGGGTAAAATCTATCGAATAGCGCAATCAGCAGAGAAAGCCTTTGCGATGCCAATTCAATTCCATAAACCAATAATCGGTGAAAACATTTTCACTCATGAAGTTGAAGAAGAAGTAGAAGAAATGCTATCTCAACCGTTAGTCTATGAGCCATTTCCTCCAGAAATAGTTGGACGAGAAACCATGATTTTCATTGGTAGAAACACTGAACAAACATTAATACAAAAGCTTCTAGAAAATGCTGGTATACGTGCTTCACCTCGTCAAATGGATGAACTATTTAGGCGTATCAAAGGTCCACAGGAAAGTCTCGATAAAGGTGAAGCCCAGATGACTTATTACCAAGTGAAAAAACTCATGAAAGATCTGCTTAAAGGCTATACCATGGATGAATTCTGGCGACTTGTAGAACAAGTAACTAGACAGAGACCCAAAATGTCTAAAAATAATAAAAAACAAGTACGATAAATAATCGATAAAACTCTAAAGTTGTTTTTTTATTTTCTCTATTTCTTCTTTAGTTATGTTATACGGGTAGTTGTAGATTGGTCCGCTGGGTTTTTCATTATAATATGGTCTATTACAGTCGGGGCAACCTGAAGTTCTGAAGGGGTTTCCGGTTTCAATTATCTTTTCTAACGGTTTGGTCAGTAAACCGAAACTGGTGATTTCACCTTTTACATTAAATCTAAAATCTTCTGCTTTTAAGTTACTTTTCACAATTAAATACCTAGCTAACTGTATTCTTCTGTAACCCTCCAATTTTGGCGGTAATTTTTTCTCCAAAGTAGTGCCTATAATAGGTGTAAATGCAAAAAGTGCAGGTAAAACTCCCATATCCCTACATGACTGTATCATTTCAACTGCGTCTCTTTCACTTTCACCCAATCCAACTATCAAATGCGTGACCACATTACCATCACCGAAAACGTCTACAGCCTCTTTTAACCTAGAAAACATTTTTTTCCAACTATACTCTGGTCCCCTCTCTTTGCCTTTAATTTTTTCAAATAGCTCTTCAGTAGCGGCATCCACTGCTATACTTAATATGTCTACTCCACACTTTTTCAAGTATTCAATTTCCTGTTTGCTTTTGGGTTGACAAGAAACTGAAACTGGAATAGAACAATTGTCTTTAATGGATTGCGTTATCTTTTGAAGGTCTATGAAAAATGTTGGGTAATTTAGGGCTTGAATGCATACTCGCTTAATTTTTTTAGCCCTAAAAGAAGAATTTAAACCTGCTAATACGGCCTCCTCTGGAAAAGATGGCCAAGAAACTCTTGAGAGTAACGCTATATTGCTTCTACTGAGCTGCGCCTGAGGGCAAAATGCACAGTTAGCACTACATTTACCTGAAAAGTATGTCATCAAATACGCTGTAGTAGGTTCTGTGTTTAACTTAGTTTTTTGTAAGCCTAAAACAGCTGCAGTTCCTGTTGAGACTCGTATTTGTCCAGAACTACTTTTTAACAACAAACTTCAACCTTACAGATTGATGTTTTATGAAGTGATATAGATAAAGATTGAAGTTTTTGGGTTGTTCCAGTTTGGAACAGTTTGTTCCAACATTAGAGTAAAATTAGTTAATGATGATATTATCCAAAGGTGTTTAACTATGGAGAAAAAAGCGAAATCTAAGACTGTAAAAATGTTGCTAGTGGGTTTACTTATTACATTTTTAATTTCTTCTTCATTCTTACTTCTTCTTGATTTCAACACATATGATTTTAAAATGCTTACTGACCCTATAGAATTAAACAAAGATTTGCCGGGTGTTGTTGGTTACTGTGTTTATCAATTAGATGATAAAAGCTTAGTTTTAAACAGTGCTAATAACTCAGGAACGTACCTGACAAAGCTTGACTCAAATAATAATATACTTTGGATAAAACTAATTTGTACTGGGCAACCCGGTCTCTCCCGTTTACTACCTGCCTCAGATGGAGGGTTCCTTTTAAGTGGAATATCAGGTAATCGTTATGTTTTAGTTAAAACTGACCCTTCCGGTTCGATAGAGTGGACTAAAAACCTTGACTCAGGCGCTCCAGTTAACTATCTGATCGATATTAATGAGGCAGTAGATGATGGGTTTGTTTTAGCAGGTTTTGGAGAACCTGCTGAAGATAGTTTAGGTTGGATTTGGTTTGCAAAAACCAACTTTGAAGGTGACCTCTTATGGAGCAGGAATATTTCAGGACCAGTCAGTGATTGTCCCTCAAAAATTGTCAAAGCTAACGTTGACGGTTATGTTTTGTCTGATACAAGTTACTCTTTTGTTCCTGATCAAGCCTTTTTCAGGATAATAAGTCTCGACACTGAAGGAAATGTTTTGGGCAACTATAGCTATGGCGGATATGGCTATTACTATCAGCCTGAATGTAACGGTGCAATAGCAACTGACGACGGAGGATACTTGTTATTTGGTTACCTGTGGCGTAAAGAAGCTTGGGTAGTGAAAGTTGATGCAGACGGAGTTATGCAGTGGAATCAAACTTATGGTCAAGCCTACTGTTCTATAACTGGTGCTCTCCAAACTCCGAATGGATATCTGCTCCAAGAATATTTGAATAATAATTGTACAAGTTTAATATTGATAGATAAAACGGGAAACCAATTGTGGAACACGACTTGGGCTGATGTAACTATGCCTGTTGGTATGGAAGCGAATTTTCACTCCATACTAAAAACAAAAGACAGTGGATACATAATGGTAGCATCAAAAAATAATTCTGTGTGGCTAGCTAACTTTGATTACCCAAAAGAAGTCTCTTCCTGGTTCTGGTTCTTGATAGTGGCAGAAATAATGCTTATCTTAACACTGATAGTTCTTGTTATAAAAGTACTGAAGAAATCTTGAAATATATTTGAAAATTTGACTCAGCTACTTGGCTTGAATAAGTTTCCAAGAAACCTATCAGGTATCAGCATAGAATCTTTCGGCAATTACACCCGCTGAACCTGTATTGGGCATCTATTACATTAATTACCTATAGACAATCAGCAGTAGATTTTTTAGACTTCTATAATGTTTTTATGGATTAACGTCTGGCAAAACTTTTATTCGACTGTGGAAATTTACACTCGGTTGAAAAAGGTTACTTAAGACCTTTTAAATCTTGATGGGAGCAATAATTTAATGGCGAAATTGGCAGATTTGGGGTTCTCAACTGATATAATATCTGAGACAATCGTTTCAACATACAATAGCGATGGAACCTCAAATGCTGCTCCAATGGGCGTAATAATGAAGGATTCAAATCACGTAATTATGAACATTTTTGACTCATCTTTGACATATCAAAATTTATCAATAAAAAAACAAGGCGTTATCAACATAACAAACGATATTGAAGTTTTCTATAAAACAGCATTCAAAGAAACAAACACAAACGGTAAGTTGCCCCAAGAATGGTTTGAGTGCTCTCAAATAGTTGATGCACCTGAGATAATTTTTTCAGATGCAACAGTTGCTTTCTCAGTTTTATCTACAAAGTCAATTGGTGAAAAAATACAGACACTCTGTAGAGTCGAGCAAATAACCGCCCGGGAGACTTATCCGAAAGTGGTCTGTCGTGCGATATCTTTAACACTTGAAGCTATAATACACGCAACACGTGTTAAATTTTTTATAAATAATCAAAATGAAAGAAAAGAAACTGATTACCTTACAGATTTAATCCATGTGTATAGTGATGTTGTTAACCGTGTTGCTCCAAACTCTGTGTATTCGTTGATTATGACTGATTTAATTAGCAGAATTGATTCATGGAGAATTAAACCTTGAAAGTATCAATCAAAACACCTGCTAGGCTCCATCTGGGTTTAATAGATATGAACGGCGATTTAGGTCGAATGTTTGGTGGTTTAGGAGTAGGTATAGATCATCCAAACGTGATTCTAACTGCTGAAACCGCTTCTGAATTTTCTGTTACTGGTCAAGAAGTCGAATTAACAAGAAACTTGGCAGAACGGTTCTTCTCCAAGTATCAAATTCAACCCAAAGTACACATTAACGTCACCCATATGATACCTTCACATGTAGGTTTAGGTTCAGGAACCCAACTAGCCATGGCAGTTGCTTTTGCATTAACAAAAATCTTCAAGATCAAAACTTCAATTCCTGAATTAGCACTTGCAATGGGTAGATCTAAAAGAACCAGTGTCGGCACCCTCATTTTCCAGAAAGGCGGCTTCGTAGTGGACGGAGGCAAAAACCTGAAAACCAACGCTTTTCCACCTTTAATTTATAGACACCCTTTTCCTAAAGAATGGCGTTTTGTAATTACAGTACCCAACCAGAACAAAGGGCTATCAAATTCAGAAGAAACTAACACGTTTGATAAACTTACCAAAATGCCCTCCTGTGATGTAGCAAAGATTTGTCGTTTAACAATGCTTAAACTACTTCCTGCCCTGAGTGAACAGGACATACAAAGTTTTGGAGAAGCTCTAACACAAATACAGATACTTACAGGTAACCACTTTGCACAAGCCCAAGGCGGCACCTACTGTAGTCCAATATCCTCCAAATGCATTGATTTCATGAAGGAAATAGGAGTGTATGGAGTTGGCCAAAGCTCCTGGGGTCCAGCCCTTTACGCTGTAGTAAAACAGGAACAGGCAAAACCAACACTTAAAAAAATCAAAAAATATTTAGAGAAAAGTGTTGGTGGAGAAGCTTTCATCGCAAGAGCAAACAATAATGGTGCAAAAGTAAAAGTTATTGAGGATTAATATTGTGAGAGTTCTTCTAGTTACTGGTCAACTTGCAAAGGATATGGTTGAACAACAAGCTAAAGAAAGCGCTGTAGAAACAGTGACTTTACCTCTCAAGATAGCTGTAGCTGCTTTTTTAACCCCAAATTTTATTTCTAATGAGTTGAAAAAATTAAAATTAACTGATTTTAACATGATATTGGTCCCCGGTTTCGTACGTGGAGACGTCTCAGAAATTACAGTTTCAACTGGTATACCCACTTTTAAGGGGCCTCGGTATGCTGCTGATTTACCAACTGTTTTAGATTCACTTTGCGATATTCAGCTTTCGACTACTATACCCGCTTGTGACCTGATACGTGAAAAACTTGTTGCTAAAGCATTTCAGGAAATCCAGAAAACTGAATCTGAACGAGATAAGTTGCTACTGAAACCTGGAAACATGCTTATCGGAAATTTAGCTGTAGGTAAAGATTTTCCAATACGTGTACTCGCGGAGATTGTTGATGCTGCAGTTATGGATAAAGAAACTATTCAGAATATTGCCAAACAATTTGTTGAAGTCGGTGCTGACATAATTGACATCGGTATGATTGCAGGAGAATCAAACCCTGAAAAAGCTGGACAAATGATTCATTGGGTTAAAGAAGTTGTTGATGTACCCGTCAGTATAGATACGCTTGATTCAGCAGAAATAAAGGCTGCAGTCAACGCTGGAGCAGAACTTGTTCTAAGCGGTGATGCAGGAAACATAGATGAAATAGCCTCTTATTCAAAAAACGTTGCAGTAGTGATTATCCCCACAAACCAGCAGCAGGGGTATTTCCCAAAAAAAGCTACTGACCGAGTTAAGTTCATAGAAGAAATAATTATAAAAGCAAAAAAATTGGGTATCACTAAGTGTTTAGCTGATTTAATTGTTGAACCTTTAGATATTTTAGAGTCCTTTATAGCCTTCAAAGATTTTTCAGCAAGAAATCCACATATCCCACTTTTTGTAGGTATCTCTAATGTGACTGAGCTTTTTGATGCTGACTCTATTGGTCTTAACGCCCTTCTTACGCGTTTATCTTCAGAAGTTGGTGGTAGTATGTTGTTGGCTACTGAAAAGAGTCCAAAAGCAAAAGGTACAGTACATGAAGAAGTCACTGCCGCAAAAATGATGTTTCTAGCTAAGAAAAGGCTTTCAGCTCCAAAAGATTTAGGCTTAGACCTTCTTGTTTTAAAAGATAAGAAAAATTACGAAGAACAATACAATAAATCTCTTGAGAAGACTTCTAAAGTTATAGCTGTAAATAAAACAGTTGAACCGACGCTTTTGGATTCTGCAGGGCAATTCAAGATATATGTTGACCGCAAGACAGAAACTTTAGTCAGCGTCCATTACCTGCCAAATGAACCGACAAAACCCGTTCATGTCATCAAAGGAAAAACTGCTGATGATATTTGTGCAAAGATTACTGAGTTAGCTCTTCTAACCCAACTAGACCATGCCGCGTATTTGGGGCGTGAATTAGCAAAAGCTGAAATAGCATTAAAAACTGGAAAGGCATATGTTCAAGATGCAGATTTATTTAAATAGAAAAATTGATTGATTGTTTTTAATTATCATTTTTTATCAGTTGTTGGGTCTTCAAAAGGTAGCACTGATTTCTTCAAGATTTTTACAATAGGCGTCCCAATTAAGACTGCAATAGCAACTAACGCAATCCTTTCTATCGGATATGCAAAGAAGATGGGTACCCAATATCCATGGAAGTTCGTGATATTCCAACCTCCGATAGGTTCACCAAAGATAAATTGAAAAAGCAAATTTCCAGTTAAATGCTGCATCATTGTACCAATAAACGCTAAAACTGCTATACTAAGAGCTAGATATGCAATGTTTGATTTTCTGATGTTTTTAATTGATTTAATGCTTATCGGAGAAATTAAGAATATCAATGCAATTATGTGCATCCAAACAAAAGGTATTGGCACAGAACCTATTTGGACAGTTAATAGAGTGTAGGGACTTACCAAGAATATTCCCAGTAATATTACGTTTAAAGCTATTACTGGTAACCATTTCTTTCGTATTAGAAAACCTAAAGCTACTGCATTAATAAGCCCTGGCAAAAAGTCTAAACCTAAAAATATTGGTGCTTTTCCAAGGGCCATCGCTGAGAAAGTGCCTATGATTACGCTTAATCCTCCTAGGTATGGTCCTAAGATAATTCCGAATAATGGTGCTAAGCTATCTGATAACGAAAAAGAAGCTGATAGTCCTATCATTGGTCCTAGGGGAATTATTCTAAATACGGCGTATATTGCTGCGAAGATTGCTGTTATTGCGATTTGTTTTGTAGTTATTTTTATCTTCATGCTTTCAGCTCTGAAGTTTTTTGCATCGCTGTGTAATTTTTTACAGTGGTCTGATATAAAAGAGTTTTTATGACAATGAAAAAATTTGTTAACCCAAAAAATCCTGTTTCGTACTATTATTTTCCTAAGTTCTTAAATTCAAAATTAGTCTAAACAGCACCTCAAATTGGTACTTTTGACCCGTCAATCCCTATTTTTGAGGTTCCTAACTCGTTTTTAATTTCTCGTAATTGTGCGCCAGTAAACACTGGGCCGTCTCTGCAAACTCTATATTTTCCAATAACGCAGCTTCCACACAAACCAATACCGCAACGCATTAACCGTTCTAGACTTGCTTCGATAGGTAGCTTCCGTTTGTCTGTCATCTCAAAGATTTTTTTAACCATTACTTCAGGTCCACAAGTGTAAATCATGTCAAAATGTTCTCTATCAAGAACATCTGATAGCGGTTTAGTAACTAGACACTGCAAACCTGCAGTTCCATCTTCAGTGGTAGTTATTGTGTTTTTATATTCGCATATTTTACCTATTTGTTTAAGAAACAAGAGTTCCTCTTTGGTTTTAGCTCCCTCAACAAAAGTTAAACGGTCAGTTTTAGTTGAAAGTTGTTTTGCTAAAAAGAGCAGTGGTGCTGTTCCTGTTCCGCCGCCTACAAGTAGGGCTCTACCTCTGGTTTCAGTGAAACTATTTCCAAATGGACCTCGTATACCAATGATTGCCCCAGTCTGCATTGCATGCATGTACCTCGTTGCGTCTCCAACTGCTTTTACAGAAACTGAGACTATCCCATTTGAGGTATCCATAATACTCAATGGAATTTCATCTATTCCGGGAATCCATAGCATCAAGAATTGTCCTGGTTTAGCTTTACTGCATAACCGATCAGTGAAAACAAATGTTTTAACTGTTGGGCTCTCATTTCGAATTTCGAGAATTTGAGTAGTTCTCATAGTGTTATTTGCGATGGGCAAGTCCCACAATCTCCTTTACATTTTCATAACGTTTCTTTCTCAAGTAAGTTTCCAATCCTTTATTTACTGACTGGAAAACTTTAATATCATCTGCAACAGCTGTCCCAATTTGAACTGCTGAAGCTCCTGCTAACAAAAACTCTACTGCATCGCGCCAATTTGAAATTCCACCACACCCAATTATCGGTACATCAACTACGTCGGCAATGTCATATACGCAGCGTAATGAAACTGGCTTAATGGCTGCACCTGACAATCCCCCTTTTATGTTATTCAAAATCGGAATCATTGTTTCTGCATCTATTGCCAAGGCTTTCAGGGTGTTTACAGCAGTTAAAACGTCAGCTCCCGCTTCTACTGCGGCTTTAGCGAATACTACTATGTCTGCTACGTTAGGTGATAGTTTAACGATTAATGGTACAGTAGTTTCTGCCTTTACTTTTTTAACAACATCTGACAATATGTTAGGGTTCTGGCCGATTTCTGCACCGGTCTGTTTTACATGAGGGCAAGAAACGTTAAGCTCTATCGCATCTGCACCTGCTTCAGCTGCTTTTTTAGCTACTATTGCATATTCATCAGCAGAGTACCCAAAAACACTCACTATTAATGGTACCTGCAAAACGGTTTTAGCATGTTTTATTTCGTTAACATACTTTTCTATTCCAGGGTTGGGTAATCCCATTGCGTTAATCAACCCTGATTCTGTTTGAACAATGGTTGGGTTTGCGTAGCCAACACGTGGCTTAATTCCCACTGACTTCGTAATAACTGCTCCAGCGCCAGATTTAGCGACGCGATCCATGGATTCAGCAGAATACCCCATTATACCTGATGCTAAAATCGTGGGGTTAGTTAATTTTAGGCCAGCAATGTTTGTGGTTAATCGGTTTTGTTCCAAACAAATTCACCGTTTTAACCTATTTTATGGCATATGGGCAGATAAAGTTTCTTTAGTGATTCTGCAGTGAAATTGAACACTTAAACATTTTCATGTTTAATTCAGTTATCCCTAATTGTCAGTAATAAAAAAAGATAGTTGAAGGTGGAACTGGGTGCGAATAGA
>Ga0209723_1007126_pt1 | contig 10364 bp, 4 predicted proteins | sample BiotimSIPDNA_2_FD_185750 | JGI IMG/M metagenome (GOLD analysis project Ga0209723, IMG submission 185750) | Anaerobic biogas reactor microbial communites from Washington, USA - Biogas_R2 time_0 SIP DNA (SPAdes) (version 2) | ecosystem: Engineered > Bioreactor > Anaerobic > Unclassified | place... | reverse complement strand
ATGCGCATCCCTATTACCAGACGCAGCAGCTCTTTGGTCTTAGCGCCGATGAAGCGCCGAACTATGCCGTTTTTCCGGCAGAAGCAACCGTGACCTATCTGCCCTTTGGTACGTGTGGCTCTCACACATGTATCGATGGCACCGATCCCGCGACTGTCAGTGCGGGTATAAGTGGAACGGCAATGGTCACGGTGGGGCACGCGGTCATCGTGCCGCATTATGCGGCGGTGGTTTCTGCGCTACGCCCTACGCAGGCTAGCAGTGTATGGCAATGGCTGGAATCACGTGGATTGTTCACACCGCTCAACAACGTGGCGAGCTTGATGTGTAGGGATGACACAACTTGTGCTGAGGTGTTGTGGAGCGACCGGATTGGTTCGTGGGAGGTCGGCCTGCAAACGTTGGGGTGGGGCAGACTGCTAGTAGCCGACCAGCACCCCCTATACCAGGGATTCAGCGCCAATGCGGTGTTGTCGCGGGGCTACCGTGTACTGAGTCCCTACACCGTCACGTTGTTGCTCGATGATTTTCTGGCCCCGCCGCGCTGGGGCGAAACCTTGTACCCCTTCAACCGTTTCAATGGCATCCGTAGCGCCCTGGGGGATGTCGCGCTTACCTGGTCATTGGGTAAAATGACCGTCACTGCTGCCAGTGCGACCTGGGGCAGCGGAATGTGGACCAGCTTCGGCTATCCCCACGCCGAGAAGCGCGCCGTCAACTTCTCGGCGATCTTGCCCTCGCCCATCATCTCGACGCATCAGGGTACAATCACCGGTCTGACCTTTCGAATCGCAGACGCCACCCCGGGCAGGAGTCTGAAATTGGAACTCAAAAACGAGCAGCCAGACGCTCAAGGAAACATCAACTATGCGCCGATTTGGAGTGCCTCCGCGGTTTTGACGACCGGCCAGCAAACCGTTTCCTGGTACGTATCCCCATTAACCAACGTCACAAATCTGAACTGGTTCCTGGAAGCCCCGGACGCCGGTGACTATATTGTGGTCGATGATATCGCACTTACGGCAGCTATTCCTGCCACAGACTTGGCGACCACCGGCTTCGTGTGGAGCTACGCGATGCTGCTCAACAACTGGAATCCCCTCTCAGGGTTGACTCGTGACACAGCGCAGAAAGCCAGCGATGAGTTCGATAGCATTTCTGCCAGTGGCGCACAAGCCGCTGCAGCAGCCGTGGCCTGGGACTTGGGGGTGATCCCCTATGCTACAGCCGTGGAGATCGTTTCACAGACGACGAGCGGATTATTGGCCCTGCCGCGGGCTTGTCACGGGTTGTGGCCGCACTTTGTGCAGAATGGCCAAATTGTGTCGGGTACGGAATGGTCCAGTATCGACACCGCCATTGCAGCGATTGCGCTGTTGGAAGCGCGACAAGCACTGTCGCTGGATACCTCAGTGGTTGAAGCCTTCTTGGAAAGCATCGACTGGCCCGCGCTGGTGCTGGCCAATGGCAGCCTGAGCCACGGTTGTTGGACGGATGGTTCACCCATTGAACCCACCGGACAGGGCGGCTGGCGTGACTTTGGTACTGAATCGTGGTTGGTCAACTATGCGTATGCTGTCGCTGATGGTGAAGTTGCCGTATTTGACGCTGTACCGCCGACCTACAACGGCAGCGGGTTTATTGACGAGTTAGCCTGGCTGTTTGTCCCTGCGCCGTCTATGGACCGCTTTGGCATCCGCTGGGACGACTATCGCGAGTGGGCTGCGACTTGCCAGGTGGATTACTACAATACTGAACTTACCCCGGAATGTTTGTACCACTATTCACACCCCTTCTACACTGCGCAGGGCTTATTTGGTCTCAGTGCCGCCGAGGATCCCCTGGGTGAAACGTACCAGGCTTTTGGCGCAGGTGGGGTTATCTCTCCCAACCAGGGAATTGATCTGCTCGGTCACGCGGTCATTGTGCCGCATTACGCGGCATTGGCAGCGGTACTTACCCCCACTGCGGTGTTGTCAACATGGAGTTGGCTGGAGACCAACCAATACTTCACCCCGCTAAGCAACCCTGAAAGTCTGATGTGCAGCGATGAACCAACTTGTGAGACCATCGTATGGAACGCGCAACAGAGTTCCTGGAATCTCAGCCTGCAAACCTTGGGTTGGGGCCGCTACCTGACCGGCGAAGGGGCGACGAACCCCCTGCACAATGCAATGCAAACCAATACCGCGCTGGCGGCGGCGTATCGGGTGATGGCACCGTGGATCACGATGACGGACTATCCCGTATTCGCCTATCCTGGCCAACCCGTGACGGTGACCGTGGCCTGGGGAAATATCCCCACGGATGGACAGTATAAGCTCCGCGTGCAACTGGAAAACAAATTCACAGCGCCACATTTATACTACTTCACCGACATTACAACGTTTGCTATCGCGGAAAGCCGCATCATCACCTTCATCATCCCTGCCGACGCGCCAGCGCCCCGGGTGGCTTCCCGTTTCGTTGCTGCCTTTATTTCCACCGCTAGCGAATGGGACGATACACTGGTTGCCGACTTTGGGTATCGTGATGTGACGCTAGAATCCACCCCAACGCAAGGCTGGACAATGGGCCACTTCGCAGCGACAGAGCCAGATGCCGGCGCTTTCCTTGACCCTGAAGAGCAACCCTTCTATGTCAAAGGGATGACGTATGACTATGCTCAGCCGGCGACGATCACTTCAGCCGTCCTCATCAGTCAACTGGCCCAGATACAAGCGTTGGGATTCAATGCCATCAACCTCTATCCCCGCTCTGGCTTTAACTCGGAAGGCGGGCTGGAAGCTGACTTCCTGCCCGAAGTCCTTTCGTGGGCCGATCATCACCGGATGGCTGTCTACATTCGGGTGTGGTATCAAGATGTGCCCACCTATCCTGATTATATGGCGGTGCAGTACCGGCAACAAGCCAAGGCTTCATTGGCCACGGCTTTGCACTTGATCCGGCCTCATCCGTGTGTCTTGGCCGTCGATCTGGACCAACGTTGGCTCCTGGATGTGGACTGGTGGGGTGAGAGACGCTACGGTGTCCCTTATCTGGGACAGGCAAGTCTGGACTATTTGCCTACCTGGTTAGCCGCACGCTTTGGCACAGTCGACGCACTCAACGCTGCGTGGGAGAAAACCTACACCGCGTTTGCGGACGTATTGAGTGATACGACGATCATCAGTGCAGGGCAAGTGCTGGACCTCGACCGGTCTCCATGGCGCTTGGATATCGTTGCCTATACCTTGTGGACGATGGATGACTTTATGGCTGACATTCTCAGTTACGCGCGGAGTGTCGCGCCAGAACAGCTTTATACCTATACCAATGACCGCGCGGAAGTGATTCCCTTCCCACTGTCTACGCGCGCCAGTAGTGGCATCGACTTTGCTTCTGTAGCGCATTACAACTTTGTGGATGACTTCTATCGCGATTGCGAAGCACAGGCGAAACTGACCTACGAGACCCTGTGGCAGCGTGACTTATACAACCTGCCCGTGTTTATGCGTGAATCGGGCTGGCGTACTGAAACCCTTTCCCAAACCCCGCCTCTCACCGACTATGCCTGGAGTCTGGATGAACGTCACAAAGCGGAGCTGTACCTGCGCCAGTCCACACTGCTGGCTCTTTATCCCTGGATACCCGGCTGGGCCTACTTCAAATGGGATGACAAGCCGGTCGAGGGCGATTTCGGCCTAGTCGAGGATGACGGTACGCCGCGTGCCATTGCGCACCTGGCTGCCTGTATCAACCCTGCCATCCAGCCCAACACCCAGGGAATGTCAGCACCAACAGTGTGGGTCTACTATCCCGAGTATGCGCTGACCACCCCGAATCCGGCTTATGCGCATTACAAAACATTGGTCGATGTGTTGGAAGCCCCGTTCTTCCAGGCCTACGAAGCGCGCGTTGCCGAAACCCTGGCTGTGTTACCTGCAACATTGACCGAGACACTCACGCCAGTCGCTTGTGTCGCCATCACCAGCACGCGGCTTTTCACTGATTTACCGGAGGTTTTCAGCACGACTTGGCGCTCCTTCGCCTTTACTTCCACATTGCCTGCTGATGACCGGTTGGTGATCCTGGCCGGACGTCCTCTGGAAGCACTCGCCTCTGTCGACCGCGTGCCCTTAGCGCAAGGACGCACCCTCAGCTTTGGCCCGGTAGGGATCTACGATGAGCGTCTGCAGAGCACTCCTCCGTGGTTTGCTGAAGCTATCGGCTTCACTTTGCCAGCTCCACTCCAACTCGATGTGACTTGGCCTGCCACTGCGCCGGCCGTGCGTTTACTCAGTGTTCCCCCCATCGCCTATGCCGGTCATCCGGTGGATGTTGCGGTGGCGTGGCGCAATCTCCCGCCGAGTGCGGACCAACAGTATGACTTGATTGTGCAGCTAGAGAACTGGGATGTAGAGCCGGGTGTACTCTATCAACGCCGGCTCTCATCCTTTGACAGCGCCGGAACGCTTACGGTGACGCTGGATATTCCCAACGCCGTGTTTACCCATATGCAGCCGATCACCGGAAGCCGCTACGTTGCGGCCTTCGTCTCGAAAGTCTGTGATTGGTGTGATGTCTTGACGATGGATGCTAGTCCTAAAGCCATCACCATTCAACCTTACCACTGGGTCACGGTCACGACGCCTGGAGGCTTGAATTGTCCGGCCTGGACCGCGTGGACGGCGACTCCAGACACAGGGGATTTCCGCGTCCTGGCAACCTTCACCGGGGGTGATCTGGATGGATCACCGGCCATTGTACAAAGCCTGAATGGGCAGCACACGGCCTTTCTCTATGATGCCCTGGCCTGGAAAACGATTGCTTCTGACGCTGAACGCGCGCAGATCGAAGCAAGTTTGGCCTGTCACCACGCGATGCTCTTTCCAATCGCACCTCAGTTACTCAACCCCGGAGACGGCACATTGACCAACACCGCAGCCTTGACGTTGTCGTGGGAAAATACCTATGCGGCGGGTTACAATGTGCTGCTGAACGGGAACATATTCACAACTAGCGTTCCCTACTCGCCCACGCTTTTGATGGATGGCGAGTACACGTGGAGTGTGCGCGCGTTTAATCTGTTGAGGGAATACACACCGTGGGCGCCGTTGTATCATTTCCACGTCGATACCACGCCACCAGCCGTACCCAACTTGGCTATGCCACCGGATGGAGCATTGTTAAGCACACGCCCAGTGACACTGACTTGGAAGCCGGTGGCAGACTTGGGATTGGCTGGTTACCAGGTGCGCATCACCGAAACCATATATACGGTTTCTGCGAATGTAACGACTTACACTTTGGCCGCTATACCCGATGGACTCTTTACCTGGACTGTCCGGGCTTATGATCAGGTTGATAACTATTCTCCCTGGGCGATGCCGTGGACATTCACCCTGCACACGAGCTTCGTAAATGTGTACCTGCCTTTGGTGATGCGCGACTATTGAACAATGAGTGTGGTGCTTGCGAGCGGGGATAACGGCTACGCTCTCAGGCTGCACTCGTCGGCTGGAATCGCTCTCAGGTGTGGCGACAGGAACCAATCCAGCGCGGGCCGAAGACTTGGCACTGATATATCCACGGAATGGTTGGAGCGCGGAACGAACTGTAATGGTTGTAGTGTTCTCAAGTCTGGGTAGATAAACTTCAACGACAAGAATAGAGTGAGTCGGGGTTGATAATGTCTGTTAAGTCAAATTAACGGACGTAAACACACAGAAACAAACTTATAGAATGAATCAGTAAGTGGTTTTACCCTGTACAAAAATGTGAGTTAACCAAGATCAGCATCATTGGTTCGTCGCCTGCTGTTAGAAAATGGTGCTATTTTAGACGGTTTAATAATTTACATTTTGACTGCATTGGCTCTTTGGCATATACTATGTATGTTCTTGAATAGAAGTAGTATTCCCTTAAGCTTTTCATCTGTTGTCGTCTATAATCTAGTGTCTATATTTTTAGGTAAAGAGTATGTATGTTTTGGAAGAACGTCTGCACTATCGGAATTATGTAACTGCGAGGTTGACTCGCAAGGCTCCCATTTATGATTGGTATGTTTTTCCACACAGTTTTTCAAAGGAGCTTGTACACGAGTTGCTGGAAGATTTTGGGGCTACCACTAACTCAATAGTATATGATCCTTTTGTAGGAGCAGGAACCACACTTCTGGCGTGCCGAGAGAAGAATATCCGAGCCTTTGGAACTGATCAGTTGCCATTTTCTGTATTTGTGTCTAATGTTAAAGTGTGTGACTATAATTTTGAGGAACTGCAACAGATCCTTGATGGGTTTATGCTGCAAGACTCCGACTCACAAGTATTCGGAAGTATACCTATTATTGGGCAGGCTTTTACTGAAAGGATAAAAACTAAGATAAGTTCTATTTACAATTGGATACAGAGCTTGCCAGAAAAGCAAGCTGATTTCTTCTTACTTGCTTTATTGTTCATTCTTGAGGATGTAAGCCAAACTCAAAAATCGGGGGGATGGTTAAGATTTATCGATAATAAGGTTGAACCAAATGATGTCGAGGAATTATTTAAGGCCCGGGCCAGAAAGATGATAACTGATCTTGCTTCTGTTAACCTGCCCCGCAATCTTGGCCTTTGGCGTGTTATCCTAGGTGATGCGCGGCTTGCTAGTGACCTAAACCAGAGGTTTGACTATGTAATCAGCTCACCTCCTTATTTAAATAGGCATGATTACACCCGGGTCTTTGTATTAGAGATGGCGCTTCATTTTGTGAAAACGAATCAGGAACTGATTAAGTTAAGGGCTAGTGCTTTTCGTTCCCATGTTGAGGCAAAGTCACCAACAGTAGGAGGAAATGGTTATACACCCACTGATACATTGCGAACTGTATTAGCAAAAGTAGAATTAGAAGTGCGAGAGCAAGACAAAAGACGTATTCCTACAATGATTGAGGGATACTTTGAAGACATGCGCTTGACCTTGGCGGCTTTATATCCACAAGTTGAAAACAATGGCAAAGTGGCATTTGTGTTAGGAAATGTTCGATTTTCAGGAGTGATGATTTCGGTTGATGAAATTGTAGCTGAAATTGGTGAACAAATAGGCTTCACGACAGATAAGATCATTGTGGCTCGATATCGAGGAAACAGTGCTCAGCAAATGGCACAATATGGCCGTGAACCTGCACGTGAGAGTATCATTATATTCGATAAGGTGGCCTGAAGTGACAACTGAATCACAAAGAGCTGAATACCTGGTGTGGGTCCGGGATTTAGTTGTTCTAGGAATTACACAAAAGATTGACAGTCGTTCAGAGCTACGTCAGGCGATTATAGATGATCAATTATTACTGAGAGTGAGTGATGGCGTAGCACTTCATAAAACTAGCATATATCGATATCTTGATGCACTGCGTTTTTTGAAATTTGATGATTCAGATGGTTTTGAAGATCATATTAATTGGACATCAAGATCTGTCGAATTAGCTGAATGTGGTATAAAGAATTATCAAACTTACGAATTGTCTGTGTGTGAGAAGAAGATTTTCCGAGAGAGTATTTTTCTTTCGGACGCAAATAAGTGGTTTCTTTCATACTTCTGTAATAACACTGAACCAGAGAGCCAAACCCAGTTTGTCAGCATGGCACGCCCTCTTTATGTCGTTAACAGAAAAGCTAAGAGACCGGCTGGAGTAGGGGAGAATGAGCAATGGCCGGCTCAGGAAAATGTCGAACTTAGTTTTACTCCCGACTCTAGAAATATAATGCGTAGACCAACACGGGAATTCCTCTACACATATCGCTACTGGGGCCTAGACACAGATATTATTGATGAGTTAAATATAAAGGAGGCGGAGCGATGTGGCATACTCAAAACACACTCTTATGTTTTGTTCCCCCTCGATTTAGGAGTCATTATAACTGCTCAGCAGTTTTTGGGAATGATATATTCCACGCTTGGCGCGAACTCTAAACAGCCCGTGGCAGTTCCAATACCCTGGTTGATGTATCAAATTTGTCCCGAGACCAAGATCAGTGTAGAAGGTTTTAAGTCCCTGTTATTGGATACTTGGCGAACGTACCGGAATTTACTTCATCTAGAACGAGGACCTGGGGGACTGATCGAGGGCAAAGTTTTTTCTAAACGTCGCTCATATAGTGAGCGTTATGGAAATCATCGTTATTATGTAATTGTAGATGGTACTATCAGGTCTCACTTAGTAATTCTACCCGCAGCATAAGGAGCGTATTCAAATGTCATTAATCAGGGAATTACCAGAAATAAAAAAGTCTCGGGAAGAACTTGAAGCCCGGCAACGTGAGCGTTATACAGTTTATGGTTTGGCAAAAAACCCATTCCCGCTTGGGGGTAATTTCCCCGAGGGGTATGTGCAATATACATACTTGGAAGAAAGACACCACGAGCAGGTTGAGGATTTTTTGTTTTCCACTTTTTTTCGTGGTGAGTTCAATGGAATGTTAATTTTGGGAGAATATGGAACTGGTAAGTCTCATTTGTTACGCTACATTCATGAACTCGTTAGTACTGACAAACTTCGCTGGTTTGAAAACCGCGCATTGGCTTTTATCATTCAGAACCCTAGTGTAGCGCCTGAAAATTTGCTGCTGGAGTTACTACGAACGATAAAACTCGGAACACTCCAAGATTTGATATTTCTCCCTGTTAGGAAAGAATTACAAAATCAGTATAGCGATAACATGCTCTCGTTTCTCGAAGAGTATACAACATTCGACAGGCAATTGAAATTGCAACCGGGCTATTCAGAAGATCAAACCTGGTCACCACCTTGGTATCAAGATCTATTTCTTATCAACTATCGTGAATTCCGCAAAAAGCTACAGGAGCAGAATATAGAACTGAAACCAGAAGGTCTTCGCCAACGAACTCGGGATGTTTTGTGTAGAGAGGTTACAGACAATCTGATTATTGTGGAGAGTTTGGTAAATTTAGTTTTTGGTGAGGAATCAAAAGACACTCGTTCCTGGGAGATGTTTTTGCTCGGTAGTATCACTGGAAGGAAAGGGCGTGCCGTGGGTATAGAATATTACCTGAACGCCTTTTTAAAACTCTTTGAACTTATGGGAATTGTTCATATATATGTGCTAGTCGATGAATTAGAAGACTTACGTACTCAGCGTCTGAACAAAAGTGCTGCAACTGAATATCTAGCAGCGTTACGACGCATGATTCAATATAACTACAAGCTGTTTTCATTTGTATTGGCTTCAACTAGAGATGCTTGGAGCGAACTAAAGCTACTATATCCAGCAATAGAGGACCGTTTCCCAATTGTGATTGATTTAATCAGAGGTTCTGACCAGGTTAAGGAGATCGTCCGAACCTATCTGGCAAAAGCACGAGATGGTAATCCTCCGCAAGATAATCCATGGTTCCCTTTTTCTGAGGAGGCTATAGATCTGTTGATTGAAATGCGTGGTGGGTCCATTGTACGTCATATTATTACAGACTGTAGAAAGTTAATTGATATTGGATGTATGAAAGAAGTTAGTGCCCCATTTACTACAGATTTTGTAAGAGAACATATTCAACTCAGTACTTTTTCTTTGTAAAAACTTATGTGGCAAATACAGAACTGTGATAGTAGTTACGAATACCTCACCTGTATAGATAGCCAGGACGCAATATGGACGCATTGCGCAAGCTACCATGTATCTTTCGATCCGACAGATACTGAGAAATATTCCGGTTCAACCATTGGTATACCTTTGCCACTAATTCAGGAGCCTGAAATCGAGATTCTTGTCAAATATCAGTGCGCATCTAGAAGGCTATTTGAACCTTATCAGGTGAAATCTATCCCGCAAGAGGCACTGACTCAGGGAATTATCCCATTGAGTGAAGTTATTGAACTAGACACTTTAATGTGGTGGTTTGAAACACTATCAATCCCATTTTTCACTTTCGAATTGGAAGTGCGCAAAGTTGTCAGCCTAGGTTCTTTGTTTTGCCAGCGTTTCATTGATTTGGATATGAATGAAACTACTCGAATCCGGCGAATAACGATTTGCAATCGACTTCCTAGGGGTAAAGCTCCCCTTCCACCTTCTCTGCGAAATTACCGGCAAGTTATTGGAAACTTGGATAAAGAGGTCATTTGGGGAATTACTATGTCTGTGCAAGGTCATTCTGAATCGTGGCAAATTGAAATAGATAAAATCAGGCAGCCTTTTGATGCAGCTTCTCTTCAGTCATCGGTGTCTCAAGCCTTGCGCACACAAACCCAGCCAGTTTTTGAGCTTACCCCCATTTGTTAGACCACAAATGGGTTAGAATAAGTTGAAACGGGGACGCTGTCATCTTGCTCCTTAGCCCCGTAATGGACCTTAACAGGCGTTGCATAGTGCAGACTCTGGTGCGGT
>Ga0209723_1007120_pt1 | contig 10374 bp, 14 predicted proteins | sample BiotimSIPDNA_2_FD_185750 | JGI IMG/M metagenome (GOLD analysis project Ga0209723, IMG submission 185750) | Anaerobic biogas reactor microbial communites from Washington, USA - Biogas_R2 time_0 SIP DNA (SPAdes) (version 2) | ecosystem: Engineered > Bioreactor > Anaerobic > Unclassified | place... | reverse complement strand
ATTACATAGCCGCTGTCCTTGCGGTATTCGTAATAAAGCTGTCCATCAGTTGTCCGATCCACCGTCATCCGGTCGGGCAAAAGGGGATAGAGGGCCAGCACCTTGCCTCGCCCGTCCCGGATAATCTGAGCATAGGCGTTGCCCCATAATAAAAGATGACTCATCAGTGTTTCCCGAAACACAAATGAAGTCATCTCCGGATTAGGCTCATCATGGAGCAGATAATATAGCTGGTGATCTATGGCTTTCTCCTTGCCGCTGTCCGTGGACCGGTAAACGTTCAAGGGCAGGCTGGCTATGGTTTCCGCCAGGATGCGCACGCAGGCATATACCGCAGTGGTCTGCATGGCCGTTCTTTCATTGACGGTTTTGCCGCTGGCGGTGCCGCCGAAAAAGAAGCTGTATGTGCTGCCGTACAAGGTGTTTTTGGGGCTGGCCCTTGACCGCATAAACCTTGATATTAACGGAATTTTCATTTCATTCCTCCCGCAAAATGGCATGAAAAAAGCACCTCTAACGAAGTGCTGATGAAAACACAGGCTTTTGTTTTTAACTTTTGAATTCTGTTTCTTGCTATTTGATCAGCTTTGTCAAATCCATCCTTGCATAAATTACCCGATGGATTTCAACAACTTTCTCCTGCTCCCGAACAGTATAGAAAACCGCATAGTTTTTTACTGGCAACATTCGATACTCTACCTCCAAAGCCCTCAACGGACGGTAAATCTTATGAGCGTATGGAAACTCACTTAATAGGGAAATCGAATGATCAAACGCATCCAATAAATCCATCGCGGCCTTTGGCGCATTCAACTGGTCGGATATATACAAAATAATGTCTGTTATATCCTGTTTGGCTATCGGAAGGTAAACAATCTCATACATTATCGCCGTCCGCCTTTTGCTGCATGGCCTGTCGTATGCTGTCAAACACTTCCTTATGGGAAAATCGTTGATTGGTTTGTTTTGCTTGCAGCTCCGCCTCTTTCAGCTTGAAATATATCTCACTCTCGAATTGAAGCTTTTCATAGGCTTGAAAACTCATGACAACCATATCTCCATACCCATTTTTGGTTAAAAAAACAGGCTCAGAAGTTTCATGAACAATCCTTGAAATATCTGCGAATTTATTCCTCAAGTCGGATACCGGTCTAATCTGCGGCATAACATAACACCTCCCTGATAGGTTTAGCATAATATTATCATAATTATGCTAAACTTTCAAGGTTCCTAGATTATTAAGATTCCCCGCTCATCATAGACAGAAGCACCCGCAACCCCTTGATTTCTAAGCGCCCTGTCCAGCGCCATAATCAGCGCCACCGCACCGTCAATCCGCTCAGTGCTTTTCTCCTTGTCCGGCTTGATATTGCCAGCCGGGTCAGTACGGATAAAGATATTATCCATCATCCAGCGCAGAACCGGATGGCCGCCATGGGCGATCATTTCTTCCAGGGTCAGTTTCATCAGTTCCTTGGTAGGGGGGGACATATCCTTGAAACCCTGGCCAAATGGTACCACTGTAAAGCCAAGCCCTTCCAAGTTTTGCGTCATCTGAACCGCGCCCCAGCGGTCGAAAGCAATTTCCCTGATGTTGTATTTGGCGCCAAGCTCCTCGATGAAGGCTTCGATAAAGCCATAATGTACCACGTTGCCCTCAGTTGTTTGCAGATATCCTTGCTGTTTCCAGATATCATAAGGCACATGATCCCGTCGCACCCGCAGGTCAAGGTTATCCTCCGGTATCCAGAAGAAAGGAAGTATGCAATATTTATCGCCATAATCCTCGGGGTCCCCGCAAAACGAAGTTTTGTGGGGCGAGAGCGGCGGAAACACCAGCACAAAAGCTGTGATGTCGGTAGTGCTGGACAGGTCAAGCCCGCCGTAACAGGTTCTCCCGCGCAAACTTTCCGCATCGACGGGGATAGCACATCTGTCCCACTTCTCCATCGGCATCCAGCGCACACTTTGTTTCACCCATTGGTTAAGCCGAAGCTGCCTAAACAGGTTTTCTTCGGCCGGGTTATGTTTGGCGTTCTCACAGGCAACGCGCAGCTTCTCAATATTCACCGTAATCCCTAAGCTTGGGTTGGCCTTTTTCCACACCTTTTCGCTGGTCCAGTCCTCATCCTCCGCCGCGCCATATATTACGGGATAAAAGGTAGGATCCACCTTTCTGCCTTGAAGGATATCCTCCGCCTTCTGATGCACCTCCCAGCAGATCGAATTACGATCGGTTCCCGCTGTGGTGATCAGGAAGAACAGAGGCTGCTTCCTGGCGTCACCGGAGCCATGGAGCATGACATCGTAAAGGTTTCTGTTGGGCTGGGCATGAAGCTCATCAAAGACCACCCCATGCACGTTAAGCCCATGCTTGGTGTAGGCTTCCGCGGAAAGCACCTGATAGAAGCTCCCCAGCGGCTTATATACCAGCCGCTTTTGGGAAAGCACCGGCTTGATCCTGCTTTTTAACGCCGGGCACTGCTCCACCATATCCACCGCCACATCAAATACGATGGAGGCCTGCTGCCTGTCTGAAGCGCATCCATACACTTCGCCGCCATGCTCAAAGTCTCCGCAGGTCAGAAGTAGGGCAACCGCCGCGGCAAGCTCCGATTTGCCTTGTTTCTTCGGGATTTCGACATAGGCGGTGTTAAACTGCCGGCAGCTGTTGGGCTTTAAGATGCCAAACACGTCGCGGATAATCTGCTCCTGCCAGTCTATAAGGTCAAAGGGCAAACCGTACCATTCACCCTTGGTATGCTTCAAGCAATTGATAAAGGCGACGGCGTTATCAGCGGTATGCTTATCATACTTTGAGCCATTGGCCATAAATCTTGTGGGTTTGTATTTCTTCAACCTGCGCAGCTTGGCCGCCTCCTTTTGTAAAATTGGACAGTAAAAAAGGAACCTCATCGCCGAAGTCCCTTCATAAATGCCAACGGATTCTGTTGTCTTACTGATTCAGTCGCTTTCCCCGGTCAGAATAAATTTTGCGTATTCCTTACGATGTTCCTCGAGAAAAACGGCCAACTCATAGTAGCCTTTGCGGTACGCTTCACGCTGGACGTGTTTTACATCAAACATATTGGTTACCCCACTGTCCCGAATGGTTAATATCTGCTCGATGATTTTATCATTCATAAGCGGTTCTTGGCTCACGCTCCCACCGCCGATTCCCGTACCGCCTTGCTTAAGGCTGCGGTATCAAAGCCCGCCTCCGCATAGCCCCGCCAAATAATGTCGTAGTAATACCGGGAAGGAATACCCAGCGGCCTGCCTTCGTTCATGATGTATACCATTGTCGGTACCCATTGGCCGCCCAAACGCACCTTGATCGTTTCCTTGCGGTATAGAATCGGATACCCTTCATATCGGTCCAGCGCTTCCTCATCTCGGGCGGTAATCTCCCAGAGCAGTACCGGAACGCTGCCTCCCTTGCGTTTTTCTATCGTAGCCACCGCGCCAGCCTTGCCTCCTCTAAATAGCAACTGGTAGCCCTTTAACTTAGAACTTCCCAGCACCTTGGCGTCGGGGCAGCGGCAGGACATCTGCTCTCGGTTCAAATTGCTGCCGTATGCCAAATATATCTTATTAGTTTCCTTGCTCATCGTTTCTTCCTCCTTGCACGGGCCACCCCAGGTTTACCTGGTGCGGCCTGTCCTGAAATGATTATCGTAAACGCCATAAGTGGGCGGCCGCCTTAGCTATGCCGCGCGAAACCGCCAGGCCGCGGAACCTTCCAGGTGTTTGCAAAGGTGCTCGCGGCAGTTCTTGAACTCGTCCCCGATAAAACCGATGCGGTTCAAGTAGGTCCTCATGGCGAACTTTTCGTTTTCAACCTGAGGCTTTTTAGCGCTGGCGCTCTTTTGGGTCAAAGCCTGGTGGTTCAGCGCTAGGGCTAAAACTATGTAGCTCCTGATTTTTCCCGCGTGCAGCTCGCTGTTGAAGCCGCGAAGCTCAACCGTATGATTGCCGTTAAAAAAACTGTGCAGGTTCAAAAAATGGTACCTGCTATTGTGATAATGGCGGCCGCGGCTTTCGTTGTAACCCGCGTACCAGATATCCTCTATCGACGCCATCGTCTTGGGTTTTAGCCGGTTCATTTTATCCACCAGGGTTTCGTCCATCTTCTTGCAGAACCGCATCATTTCCGGCTCTATCTGTAGGGCCTTGTAAAAAAGGTCGTTCTTGCTGGCGATGATGTTGATGAAGTTTCTGATGCTCCTGGCCGTATGGTTGGCGCCGTCCAGGTGAATGTGTATCCCGCAGGATGGGTTGGTGAAGGCTCCGGCTCTGCGAAGTTTCCTGACCAGTTCCTGCAGTGTTTCGATGTCCTCCCGGTAGGTAAGCACCGGGCTTACCAGCTCAACGCTGTATTCGCGCTCGGCGCTGATCCTTCTGCCGTTCACCTTAACTTCTCGGCGGATGCTGGCGTCGCTCATAAACTTCCAGGCGCGTCCGTCCGGGGCATGTACCTTTTGGGTATCGTAGCTGTCCCGGCAGTTTTCGATCCTCCCGTTTAAAAACTCCGCCGCCACCTCGGCGGCCTGGTTTCTGGTAATCCCGGTGAACTCAATCTCGATCCCAAATTTGGCGTTTAACATGCTATTCAAGCTCCTTTCAGGTGTTTTTTCTTTGGTGTGTACATATATCACTCTGAAAGGGCTGTATAGCAAGGGATTTTAAGCTAAATACACCGCTGAAATCCGCAAAAAATAGGGCTTTTATCGGGGCGGTTTCCTCTGGTTATTCTTCGAGTTTTCTTATCTCATCCTCGCCAAAAACTACCCCCAGCCCGCTGCCCGAGTCCCAGTCCACAAACACGGTGCCGGTATCGTCGATAAAGGATACTGTTCCCCGGTCGCCGGGTTTCAGTTTGGTGTAAGGGTCATCCATGCGGACCAGCTGAACCCGCGTACCAGGAGGATAATTTGACCTCAGCGCCTTTAACATTTCCGGATGAATCTGCTTCATGCTTCAGTCGCCTCCTCTGGGATACGCTGACCGCTTTTGAAAGCGGCGCTGCCGGTTAGCCTGGAGAGCAGAACCTTGCGTTCCTCTTTGTATTCCGGCCCGATAAATCCCAGGCGCAGCAGGAAGCAGCGAAAGGCGTATTTTTCGTTGTTATAAGTCTTTTCGGTGGCCGTTACCCGCTGCTGGTTCTTGGCCATGGCGCAAAGCGCTCCGATGAAGCGGGCGTAGGCGTTGACTTCTTCCGCTGTAAGGCTGCCAGAGAACCAGGGGAAGCGCAGCTTATCCCCGGTTTGTTCGATGGGGAGCCGGTCTGTGCCCAGGGCTTTCTTAATAAGGGTTTCCTTGCTCTTAACCAGCCGCTCCAGATTGGCGATGGCGGCTTCGGTAAAACCTTCCTTAGGCATCTCAATAACCAGTTCGCTTGGCGCTTCGAACTGAAATCCGCGCTTATCAAGCGCATTTAGCAGTTCATCAATCTGTGCATCGCCGTTTTCTTCATCGAAACAAAGGGAGCCGTCTTTGCTAATGGTAAATTTACCGATTACATAGGCAAAGGTCGGGACTCCCTGGTATTGGGGAGTGATACCCAAAATTTCACCGATTGTCATGGCCAGCTCTCTGCGCCTGGCGCCGGTAACGTTAAATTTAATCTCCATGGTATCGACCACCTTTCTTTTTTGGTAGTCATATACATCCCTCAAAACCTGTGCCATATCAAGCCTTTACACCAGCTTTTGGGCTTTTGCAAAAGGTATTTTTTGACCCCGGCGGATTAGTAAAACATCAGTATCTAAGCCCTTAAACTCGATGTAGCGCTTCACGATAACGTCGCAGAATTTTTCATCCAGTTCCGCAGTGTGGCAAATCCTGCCGGTCTGCTCACAGGCGATAAGGGTAGAGCCGCTGCCGCCAAAGGGATCCAAAACAATGGCGTTGGTCAGGCTGCTGTTGATGATCGGGTAAGCCACCAAAGCCACCGGCTTCATGGTGGGATGATGCTTGCTCTTGCTGGGTCTATCAAAGCTCCAGGTAGTGCGCTGTTTGCGGTCGGCGTACCATTTATGACCAGCGGTCGGCTTCCAGCCCACCAGGATGGGTTCGTGATTGTACTGATAGTCGCACCGGCCCAGCACCGGCGAATTCTTAACCCAGATGCAGGTCTGGTGGCAGAAGAAACCGGCTTCTGTAAAAGCGGTCCGGAAGTTTACCGTTTCGCGGTCGGCGTGAAATACATAGATACTGCCGCCATCCTCCAGGTTTTCATACATGCGGCGGTAGGCCGCCAGCAGGAAGGCATGGAACTTGGCGCTTTCCATATTGTCGTTTTGAATGGTACCGGCGCTTCCCTCATAAGCGACGTTATATGGCGGGTCGGTCACCACCAGGTCGGCTTTTCTGCCATCCATTAGCGGGGTAAAGGTCTCCGCTTTGGTACTGTCACCACAGATAAGGCGATGCGGTCCTAAAAGCCATAAATCACCCGGCCGGGAGATGGGGTTTTCAGGAGGCGGCTCATCGAACGCATCCTCCTTGATACCACCCAACACATCATCCCTAAACAGCGCGTCTAATTCCGCCACGTCAAAGCCGGTAAGGGAAACGTCAAAACCATCCTCATTTAAGTCCCTTAGCAGATCAGTTAACATCGGGATGTCAAATTCGCCAGTGATCTTGTTAAGCGCCACATTCAGCGCCTTTTCCCGCTCATCGTCCAGGTCGACAACCACACAGTCGATTTCCTTAACGCCAAGGGCAATTAATACTTTGTAGCGCTGATGGCCGCCGACGATGTTGCCGGTATGCCGGTTCCAGATAATAGGCTCGACATAGCCGAATTCCTCAATGCTCCGGCGCAGCTTTTCATATTCCGTATCCCCGGGGTTTAAGTCCTTGCGCGGGTTATATTGGGCCGCTTTGATTTGTGCAGCGGATATTTTTTGGATGTTCATATTACGCCTCCAATTTGACTGCCTTCTTCCCGGTAAACTCCTCCCAGCGTTTAACCGCTAGGTCGCAGTAAACCGGGGATAGCTCCATGGCATAGCAGAGGCGTTCCGTCTGCTCGGCCGCGATAATGGTGGTGCCGCTGCCGGAAAAGGGCTCCAGAACAATACCGCCTTTGTCGCTGTGCATCTTGATGCAGCGCCAGGGCAGCTCCACCGGGAACATGGCCGGATGTTCTTTGTTGGCCCTGACCGTTGTCATTTCCCAGATGCCGGCGTAGCCCCATTTCTTGCGTTCCTCTTTGGTAAGCCGTTTTACAAATTTATAGCTGTGCCCGGCAAAAGCGGACAGCCACAAATATTCCTGGTCGTTGTATTCCTCGGCCTCGCCGTTCTGGCTGAAGGAGGAGATATACTCATACTGCTGCACCGGCTTGTTGGAAACCAGGTGGTATGGCCCGACGCCAAAGTTCATGCCCTGCTTCTTCCAGACGCGGATCCAGATCGGGCGGTAGCCGTTATCGGCAAACATATTGACGCTGTACACGCTGGTGGGCTCGATAAACTGGGACCCGGTGGCGTAAAGATCGCCCAGGTTCCAGCAGACTATGTTTGCGTGCCGGCATACGTTTTTTATTACCGGCTTCATGGTGGCAAGCCAGGGATCAATGCCCTTTTGCTCGTATTCCTTGCCTACCCCGTAAGGCGGAGAGGTAACCGCCACCTGGGCGCGCCGGCCTTCCATCAGCCTTTCAAAATCCGCTGCTGATGTGCTGTCCCCGCACATCAAACGGTGATTGCCTAAAAGCCAGATGTCCCCCGGCCGGGTAAGGGCGCCTTCCGCCTCGATGCGCTCCTTTTCCCGGTCCACATCGAAGTCGTCCTGCACCGCATCCTTGGCGTAAAACTTATTGAGCAGCTCGTCTATCTCGGCGGCGTCAAAACCGGTCAGGGACACGTCAAAGGCTCCGGCGTCAAGGTCAGCCATCACTTCCGCCAGCTTGTTCTCGTCCCATTCGCCCTGGATTTTGTTCAGGGCGATATTTAAGGCCTTTTCCCTCTGCTCGTCTAAATCCACCACTACACAGTCGATTTCCGTATGCCCGTATTCCAGCAGAATATTTAAGCGCTGGTGGCCTGACACCACATTGCCGGTCCGCTTGTTCCAAACGATCAATTCGACACAGCCGAATTCCTCAATGGATCTTTTTAGTTTTTCATATTCCTTGTCCCCCGGCCTTAAATCCTTACGGGGATTATATGCCGCGGGGTTCAATTGTTCAGCTCTTATTTTTTGTATCCGCAATTTAACCACCTTTTCTGGCTGAGAGCAGCCGCTCCATAACATCGTCATGAGGATTTGCGCCTTTGTAATCGGTGGCGCAGTTCTCCCTCACCACCTGATATATCTGATACCAGATGTTGTTGGCCTGCTTCATGAAGCTCTGACTCATGGCCACATAGGGTGATGGAATGGCGTTGCCGGTGGTAGGGTGCTTGGCTAAAAAGCCGAACTCGGTGATGCACTCCTCGCACTGGATCCAGCGGGATACGCTCATGGCGTACTGCTCCAAAAGCTGGGCGGGGATCAGGTGCGCGCACCTTCGCTCATACAGCCACTGCCAGGTTTTTTCGTATATTTCCACCGCCAGCATCCCCTTGCCGTTTTTCTGCTTGGCGGCCAGGTACTCCCGGGGTGGGGGCATTATCTGCCCTTCCAAATCGGCGGTATCGGTAAACTCCACCACGGTCAGCCGGCGCTTGCCGGGGTTGCCTTCCAGTATCTTATCCGCCAGGGGTTTCTTCTTGTTGCCCGCGCCAATCCGCGGGCCGCCATGCCCGTTGGCCATTCCTCATCACCTGCCTTCACCAAACCATAAAAACAGGGGGCTATACCCCCTTTTGAAACCGCGAATTTTCGCGCGTGACCCGCCGCCCGTTCTCCGCAGCCAGGATTGTAAAGATTTTGACCCCCCTAACCATTAAATCTTGCAATTTGTAATCACGTTGTAAAGCAATTCAGTATATTATATTGAATAATTGCATATAATGCTTTATAATCAAGGTTAGAAAGGAGCTGATACGATGGCTAACACCACCAATTTAAACATCCGCATCGACGAGGAGTTAAAACGCCAGGCGGATGCCATTTTTTCAGAACTCGGGCTCAACATGTCCACGGCGATAAATATGTTCCTGCGCTATTCCGTCCGTTACGGCGGCATCCCTTTTGAACTGCGTGTCGAAAAGCCTAACGCGGAAACCCTGGCGGCCATCGACGATGTCAACAACAACCGCAATATGAGCAAAACCTTTACCAGCATCGATGACCTGATGGAGGATTTGCATGCTTAAAATCAGATACTCCAGCCGGTTTAAAAAAGATTTCAAAACTATTATTAAGCGCGGCTATGATGTCAAGCTTTTCGAAGAGGTGCTGCGTTTCCTTGTTGAGGAAAAGCCTTTGCCTCCCAAATATCTTGACCATCCTCTTTCCGGCAACTATGGCGGTCATCGTGAATGCCACATTACGCCGGATTGGCTGCTCATATATAAAATTGAAAAAGATATTTTAACCCTGACCCTTACACGAACAGGGACTCATAGCGATTTGTTCTAACCAAGACTTTATTTGAGGTACTCATCCCCATCTCCCGCCTTCTTTAGCCGTAATCGCCGAGTGACAGGACTTGCACAGGCTCATCAGGTTTTCCGTCGCGTTGTTACCGCCTTGGGACAGGGGAACTATATGGTGCACCTCCTCAGCCTCTGTCAGCCTGCCTTCCTTTTGGCACATATCGCAGAGCGGATGCTGGGCCAGAAACCTGTCGCGGACGCGCTTCCAGCTCCTGCCGTAGCGTTTTTTCACGGCCGGGTCACGCTGGTATTTCTCGTATCTCGCGGCTTCCTGTTTGGCGTGTTCCTCGCAGAAGCGTCCCTCTGTCAACTTGGGGCAGCCGGGATAGCTGCAGGGCCGTTTAGGTGTATATGGCAATATACTCATCTCCGTTCAGGCATGAAAAAAGCCCCCGCCAGTTCATCCCGCGAGGGCTCATTTATACTTCTTTACGATACTATTTTACCACCATCGCAACTCTCTTTTTATCAACTTTACTCTCCTCTTTGCCAGACTCGATCATTTTAAGCGCTTTCTCATGCATCCTGAAGGCATATTGCAGGCTGTAACCCATATCAACCGCAATCTGCTCCCACGTCTTGAAGCAGAGATAGCGAAGTTCCAAAAGTGTCTGGTATTCCGGATTCTCAATCCTTTTAATTATCATCACAATGTCACGTTTCAAATCCACCAGGGTATCGATGTCATGATTGATCTCGTTCTCCAGGTCAATCATCTTGCAGATGATGGTTTCCATGGAGCCGGTGTTTCTATTGGGTTTGTGGGGCATATCGGACAGGGTTGCCGTTGCCTTGGACGCCAGTTCCCTGAGGGAGG
>Ga0209723_1007108_pt1 | contig 10393 bp, 9 predicted proteins | sample BiotimSIPDNA_2_FD_185750 | JGI IMG/M metagenome (GOLD analysis project Ga0209723, IMG submission 185750) | Anaerobic biogas reactor microbial communites from Washington, USA - Biogas_R2 time_0 SIP DNA (SPAdes) (version 2) | ecosystem: Engineered > Bioreactor > Anaerobic > Unclassified | place... | reverse complement strand
CTTGGGCGGTAAGACTTTTCAGCTGGTCAGCACTGTTTGTACTCACACGGCAGTAAATACCTACGCGTTTTTCCCGCTTAGGTGGCAATGGTGGTATGAAATGTATTCTTTTATTATCAGCCACTACAAAACCTCCTTGATTTCAGGTTACGCGACAAATACGAAATTCACTGCTTCATATAATGCTCATTAGTTTGCCGGTCAACGATGAGCGCTATATTAACCAGTTTCTAATTAACGGTATTTTAGAAAGAAAAAGGAATGTACAATAGGATAGAGCCAGATTTAGACATGAGATCAGCGGTATCGAGAGTAGGCAGGGGAAGCCGTTGACGGAAATACCCAAAAAATTAAAAAAGTAAAGCCAAAAAACATGTACTAAATAAATGCAAAACGAAGCTTTTGATAACTTGCTAATAACCGTCGCAGTTTTCCCACCAATACTACTTTTAAGGTTATAACACAAACCAAAAACACCAATAGCGAGCAATGCTACACACACAGACATACCTTCCAAAAAGTTTTGATACAGGGTCTCTGTTCGCACAGACATAAAGACTGTTCCTCCATACACACCGAGAAATCCTACCACCAAAAATAGAATGCTCCACTTTAACGAAATCAAATATTGACTCAAATAATACCCCAAAAGCCCATACCCAATGGCGGCATATGTCATATTTATCATCCATTGTACAGGAATGCCGCTCAACAGTGTAACCGGCCAGAATGGTTTAACGGTAGGATATACAATGCCCAGCAGAAACCACACCGCCAACGCATATTTCAATTCCTTTTTGGCGGCATGTTTTGTAATAATTCGAGTAACAGGCAAAAATACATATACTACAACCATAATTTGCAGGAAATAGAGATGGAACTCTTGTTTGAAGAGCAGCACTTCTTTGAACGCTTGAAAGATATCATGCATAGAGTAGGTTCCGGCAACAATAAGATGATATGCTTTATAGCCCAATGCCCATATAAACATGGAAAGTACAATTTTAAGTAGGTTCTTTGTGTACAACCGACTTAACGGCAGTTCTTTTTCTGGAGTCAATAGCAGCGCCCCGCTGCACATGAAAAAAATAGGAACACTCGCCCTCACGACACTTCCAAAAAAAACAGATGAAAGCCAATTGAATGATGGTATTGGATTAGAGTAACCTGCGCTGCATGTATGTATGATGATAACACCGAAAATAGCGATTGCCTTTAGAAAATCAATACCAATATCCCTCACTGATTTTGACGTCTCCATTGATTCTTATACCTCCCAAATATAAATAATAAGAAATCAAGTTTAGTTTTGCCTAACTACTCAATCTCTCATTAATGTAGATTCATCCTTGCATTCAACACTACGGCTAATAAACATATTATCATATTTTGACTATGTTGGTTAGCCTATTCTACAACTTTATAACCTCAACATCTAACCTGTTCTGTCAACCTCGATAAAATCTGAAAACATCTAAATCGACCACTCGCAAACACCTGACATCTAACCTGACCACTCGCCAGACTATGACATCTAAATCGCTCTGTCACCTAAAATATCATGCCTCTGGACTTGTTCCCATGAACAGATATTTTCACGATTTTTACTCATCTGATTTCTACGTTCGAACCCCGGGAACCCTTTGTTTACAGGCTTTTTAGAACACTCACTTATCCACCCTTGACATCAATACTACGCACTCCACGTGCGCCGTTCTCGGGAACATGTCTACGCAGGTCGATCTGATACACTCGTATCCCGCTTCGCGCAGAGATCGGATATCCCTTGCCAGTGTTGCGGGATTACATGAAATGTAGACGATTCTGGGGGGCACGAGGTCTTTGAGCAGCTGTATTGCGCCGTGTTCAAGCCCTTTTCGTGGAGGATCGACAATGACCGCATCAGGTACGAAGTCAAGGCAGCGAAGAAGCTCGGCGGAATTTCCGGCGTCGCAACAAAAGAAGCGGGCATTACTTATCCCGTTGATTTCGGCATTTTTCTCCGCGTTGCGCACGGCCGCCGGAACCTCTTCAATACCTACAACTTCAAGGGCTTTTCCCGCCATGAAAAGAGAGATCGTGCCTATGCCGCAGTAGAGGTCGAGCACTTTTTCGTTTTTGGTCAGGTTCGCGTATTCGGCGGCTATTGTGTAGAGCGCCTCTGCCTGCCGCGGATTGACCTGATAGAAGGAAGCCGGCGAGACCCTGAAGCGGAGCGAGCAGAGCGTATCCTCAAGTTCCTCACTGCCCCATAACGTGAAGAATTCTTCTCCGAACACGGAATTTCCGGGTTTACTGTTCACGTTCAGCAGGATCCCGGCCAGAGAGGGGATGCTCTCGCGCAGGCTCTTAACGAGTTCGTCAAGTCCGGACAGATCCCGCAGCGCAGCGACGAGGCACACCTGCGTTTGACCGGTTGAAACAGCCGTGCGAGCGAAAACGTGGCGAATGCCGTTTTTGCCCCCTGCGATCTGCCGGTTATTCATCCATTGTACAACTGCTCGCGCTGCCTCGTCGCAGTGCTCATACTGCAGCAGACAGCGCTCCGTTGAGACGATGTCGTGGCTTCGGCCCCGGTAAAAACCGGCGACCGGTTCGCCGCCATGCCCGCCTACGGCATATATCGCCTTGTTTCGCTTCATATGGTCATATGCACCGGTTATCTCCTGAGGAAGGACCGTGCATCCGCCGATCCGCGAAAGGGCGTCGGATGCCCAGCGCAGCTTCGTGCGCAGTTCTTCTTCATATGTCATGTGGCGCAGATCACAGCCGCCGCAAACCGGGAAATACGGGCAGTCAGATACTATCCTTTCGGGAGAGGGGGTTAGGATCCGCTCGATTTTACCGTATCCGAAAGAGGAGCCCGCCTTCAGTATGCGTATCAGGCACTCTTCGTTCGCCAGAGCTCCTTTTACGAAAACGACATATCCGTCTATACGCGCAACGCCCATCGCATTGTCCGCCACCTGCCCGATCTCGACGCGGAAAATGTCGTTCTTTTTTGGTTTAAGCATAATTCTTTTGTTCCTTAATCATACAGTTTCATGTCCCCGTAAACCGGCTGATCTGCAGATGGCCGGGTGTCACAGGCTCGGGAAAACTCAATAGTAATAAAACAACCGGCACAAGAGGGTACCGTCAGGATACCCCTCTTGCGCCGATTGTAGCATATTGCCTGATTGCCTGGCAAGTTATGCCGTATTTGCCTGCGGCTCAGCGGCCGATAAAGAACTGTGTCCAGTAGATGCCGTAGCTTCCGCCGCGTACGGTGCCTACACCCAGATAGTTAAAGCTTGAAGATAGGATGTTGGAGCGGTGGCCAGAGGAATTGATCCAGCCGTCCATGACGCTGAAAGCATTGGGCTGCCCGGCGGCGATGTTCTCTCCCCATGCGCGCCAGGATTCCTGTGAGTACATATTGTATCTGTCGATACCGGATTTTCCGTCAGGTGAAGTATGGCTGAAATAATTCTTTGCTGCCATGTCACCGCTGTGGTAAACAGCGCCCTTGGCGGCAGCGCTTTCCCATGACAATGCCCGGCGCCCCTGTGCAACACGCCATGCGTTTGTGATATCGAATACCTGGGCGGAAAGAGCGTCGGTTGAAGAACCGCTTCCGGCGCTTCCGACCAATACGGCGTAAGTGCCCCCTCCGAGCTTATCTTTATATAATGTTGCTCCGGTCGTCGGACCGCCAAGCTCAAAATCTTTGGCGCATGTGTAGATGCTTGAGACTTTGCCTCCGCTTATGCCTGCCATCAGGAAAGAAGAATAGTCGCTGTTATAGACGTACCATGTTAACGAGCCGGCCGCGTCCTTACGACCGGGCTGGCCCAGTGTTGCCAGCACCATGGATTCGGTCTCACCTATGTAGACACTTTTTTCGCCTGCCGTTACGTACGTCGCTCCTGCCGGGATATCAAATTTGCCGCCGTTATCGGGTACGTCGGGAGTCCCGTCCGGAACATCGGGAGTTTCGTCCGGGACGTCGGGAGTTTCATCGGGTACATCGGGAGTCTCGTCCGGAACATCGGGAGTTTCGTCCGGGACGTCGGGCGTCTCGTCGGGTATGTCGGGAGTTTCATCGGGAACGTCTGGAGTCTCGCTTTCCGGGGTGTTGTTGTCCTTTCGTCCGCAAAGAATATTTAGAATAGCTTCCCGGTATCCGGCCAGATCTCCTCCCTTTATGCATGAAAAGAGGTTGGCAAGATCAGCTTTATTTATGCACGAGCCGGAAATAACTTTGCAGTTTTGGGTCTTGCCGGGGTTTGTCGTCGTTTGACCGGTGCAGGCTTTTCCGCTGCTGCTGCCGGCACAGTTTGCGGGATTTTTGTTTGAGGCGTTGAGCGGGGCTGAAGTTTTTGCGGTGCCGCAGTATGCCGGAGCTTTTTCGTTGCACGCCTTCGAAGTGCCGGCAGTCGAGCAATCACCGCCTGAGCCTGTGCTGCAGTCGGTTTTAGCCTGAGCATCCGGTCTGCTTGTATCAGGCGCACACTTCTTACTGTCGACAATGTTCTTGGCGAACAGTGAGTCAAGCGTAAGTGACCGGATTGCCGCTGTACTGTTTTGCGGGCAGGAAGCGGATTTGCTGAAAATGGAATTACCTGAACTTGCTGCAAAAGCGGGTACAGTGAAAAGCATCAGAGCGACCAGGACAGCCGCGATTATGCGGGTTCTTTTCATGAAGACCCCTCCTTGTGTCAAGATGCCGACAGTCTAGCATAAAAGTTACAAAGCGGCAACAAATAATCACAAAGAGGGAACAATTACATCAAATCCCTTGGTTTACCAACAAGGCCCAATAACTCCGCATCGATTGGGATTCTCGCTCAGTTGGCGAGTAGATCCGTTATATCCCGCACGGACATGCCGTCCTGCAATGCGAGATCCACACCAAAACCTATCAGGCGTGATATTGTTCGGATCCGCGCGTCGATATCGCGCGGAGTTACAATGACGCCGCCCGCGTACGGCTCAAGAGCCTCCGCGTCCGGTTCGCTCAGACCGGCGTCATGGATAACGTCGGCTGCGAGCGTGGCTGCGTCGACTACGGTCGGAACACCGAGAGCAATAACTCTGACGCCCATTGAACACTCGTCGATAGCTGCGCGGGCGTTGCCGACCCCGGAACCGGGCGTTATACCCGTATCGGTGATCTGGATCGTATTACAGACTCTGTTCAGGCGGCGGGAGGCGAGAGCGTCTATAGCCAATACACGGTTCGCACCGGATTTCTCTCTGGCGCCCAGCAGGATTTCACCGCTTTCAAGCCCGGTGGAGCCCAGCACGCCCGGCGTTATGACGCACACGGGCCGCAGCTGCGAAAAGTACTCGGGAAAAGAGTGGATCAGGTGGCGTGTAGCTACAACGTGCTCCGCGGCCATCGGTCCGACCGCGTCGGGGGTCACACTCATATTCCCGAGGCAAGCGACAAGCACGCAATCTGAAGCTTCAAGCTGCAGAACGTCCCTGAGTTCGTTTCCCAGCGTCCGGGCGGCTCCCTCGAAGACGTCGGATGAGCGCAGATCGCTGTCTTCAAAGGACAGTGTAACGTATTTGCCCGGCCGCTTTCCGAAAGACCGGCCGGCCTGTTCATTCTTTATGACGACGCGTGTGATGCTGCAGAATTCGGTTTTCCTCTCCTCGGATTCCACACCGTCCGGAAGGTTTTCGTTCCCGCTCTGCTTCCAAAGCTCCGTTGCTTCAAGTGCGAGATCCGTCCTTCGCGCATAGACCATCTTCCGTACCTCCGAAACAAAGTTGATTTAACACGCTCAGCAGCCTTTCATCGCAGGATTTTGCCGGGGCGGCACAAAAAGCCGCTGTATTATGTTTATTGTTCTCAAAAATTCGGAAAACTCTCTTGCAATTAATCGGATTGCATGATAAAATCATCTACCGCACAGGCAAATCAAGCCCGGAATTGTGGACAAGAGGAGGTGGGGTACTTGCCAAATATCAAATCAGCAAAAAAGCGCGTCAGCATCTCTGCGGATGAGAATATGAGAAACAAAGCTGCAAGGACGCGTTTAAAGACCACGCTCAAGAAGTTTGACGCAGCTCTCGCCGGCAGCGACAAGGAGACTATCGGCGAGGTTTATCTGGAAGCCGTCAAGATGATTGACCAGTCTGCAGCGAAGGGCATCATCCATAAAAATACGGCTGCCCGCAGAAAGAGCAGCATCGCGCGCAAGTTCAACGCGATAGCGTAATATGTTTTATTCAGGTTACAGGCACAGGGGCTCCCTGTGCCTTGTGCTGTGTAAACATGCCGGGGAGGTTAAAACACGCGGCAATCAGCGGCGTCTCTCTTCAGGAGGGGGAAGCAGTGACCGCTTTCACTGCCGGTTTCCCTGTTGTCAAAACAGCTGTAAGTGATGCCTGAATTTCCGCGATTTATACGCTTCCGGATATCGCGCTCTCCCGCTCTACGCGTTTTGCAGCAGCTCATCCGCACCACATCAGAAAATGGAGGCAAAATGTTTCGTATAGGATACCATGTATCATCATCTGGCGGATATCTTGCGATGGGGCGCAGGGCAGTACGCCGCGGAGCGAATACGTTCGCTTATTTTACCCGCAACCCCCGGGGAGGAGCGGTAAAGGCCCTTGATGAGAAAGACATATCGGATTTCAGAAGTTATTGCGAAGAGAACGGGGTCGAACAGATCGTCGCGCACGCGCCGTACACGCTCAATCCCTGCGCCGAAAAAGAGAACGTCCGGGTATTTGCCAAGATGGTCCTCACCGAGGACTTGGGAAGAATGGAATATACCCCGGGGCAGTTCTATAATTTTCATCCCGGAAGCCATGTCGGCCAGGGCATGAAAAAAGGAATTGAGACAATCGCCGCGCTGCTCAACCGGGTCATGTGGCCGGAAATGCGAACCACGGTGTTATTTGAGACGATGGCGGGAAAGGGCAGCGAGGTCGGCGGCAGTTTCGAAGAAATCAGGGAGCTTCTGGATCGTGTGGTCCTGGGTGATAAAACGGGCGTTTGCGTCGATACGTGCCACGTATGGGACGCCGGGTACGATATCGAGAACGATCTGGACGGAGTGCTGCGCGAATTTGACAGAGTTATCGGTCTTGACAGGTTGAAAGCGGTCCATCTGAACAACAGCCAGAGCCCCCGGGGCGCCAGGAAGGACCGGCACGCAAAGCTCACGGAAGGAAAAATAAGTTTAGAGGCCTTTGCGCGGATAATCAACCATCCGGCTTTAATGGATATGCCGTTCATTCTCGAAACACCAAACGATGAAGACGGATACGAGAAGGAGATCGCAATGTTGAAGGAAATGTTTGATAAAGTCGCTTCAAACTCCTGACTTAAAGTGATCCGTTCGGTTTCCGATTGAACGACGGAATGATAAAGACACAACCGAATGGCGGCGCATTTATGTCGATCGGCGCCGTTTTACGAAAAAATGATGACGCATCGACAGACCGGGTCCCCGAAAAGGCGCGGGACTTGATATATCCGGACTTTTTCTGATTGACATGCGTGAAGGACTTAATGTATAATACTTAGCACGCTGTTAATAGCTTGTAAGATTGATGAATATCCCCCGGTCAGGAAAACTGCGGTCCCGGAACAATCCGGACTGTCGAGTATATTAAGGTAATGGAGGATCCCGCACATGAAACGAACCTATCAGCCGAAGAAGCGCCAGCGCTCAAAGGAGCACGGTTTTCTGAAAAGAATGAGCACAAGAAACGGCCGCAAGGTCCTTGCACGCCGCCGCGCAAAAGGCAGAGAAAGACTTACGCACTAAACCGCCGAAAAGAACTCTCTTGACACCAAAGGCAGCCCGGCGCTCATCGTCTGCGGACATGCGGCATTACTCAGCCGCGGCCTGATATGTCAAGTCCCTGTTTCTTCTTTGTGGCCGCGTGAAGGTTTGTGCTCAGATGAAATTTACCGCTTCACTGAAAAAGAACTTCGAGTTTAAACGGGTATACGCAAAAGGGAAGTCTCACGCTGCGCCCTCAGTCGTAGTGTATTGCCGTAAAAACAACGGCAGCATGAACCGTCTCGGTATAACTGTCGGATCGAAGGTCGGGAACGCAGTCGTCCGAAACCGGATAAGACGGCGCCTGAAAGAGATTTATCGCCTGAACGAGTCTTGTGTCAGACCCGGGTATGACATAATTCTTGTAGCCCGATTGCGTTCTGTCGAAGCGCCTTACCTCCGGCTGCAGTCTGAGATACTGAAGTCTTTCAGAGCTCTGGGCATTTTGGAAGAAACGGCATCGGTATGAAGAGATTCTTTAAAGCCCTTATCAGGTTTTACCAAAAGCATATATCACCGTTAAAACGACCCTCCTGCCGTTTTATACCTACGTGCTCCTCTTACGCTTTGGAAGCGATAGAGAAGTATGGTGCGTTCAAGGGAGGGTTATTGACTTTGTGGCGAATATTGCGATGCAACCCTTTTTGCAAAGGAGGGTACGATCCCGTACCCTGATATCGACGGAGGCAATTAATGCAGAATATTATATACCCGTTTTCACTTATACTTCTGTTTCTTTACAATCTAGTAGACAACTACGGCCTTGCGCTCATACTGTTTACTATTGCAATTAAACTGATCACTCTGTACTTCTCCGCCAAGAGCAAAAAGAGCATGATGAAAATGGCGCGGCTCTCGCCGAAACTCAAGGAAATTGAGGCAAGATGTGCGGGGGACAGACAGAAGTACAACATTGAGGTCAATAATTTCTACAAGTCCGAAAAGGTAAAGCCGACGTCCGGCTGCTTGTGGACGATTTTCCCGCTTGTAATTATGATCCTGTTGTACAGCATCATCAGACAGCCATACACAAGCATGTTCGGCTTGTCCGCTGAGCAGTTTGAGATATTAAAGGGCGGTCTTGCAAATATCGGGGTCAATGTGGAAGCCGCCATCGGTGCGGTGAAGTCCGTATACGCCGAACTCCCGATCGCCCAGGTCGTCCATGAGAACTGGGATGCCCTTACAGCCCTGGCAGCCACGGACACCGCGCTGGCTGACGTCATGGGTTCCATACACGATATCAATTTCTATTTCCTCGGTATCAACCTTGCGCAGGTCCCGAAGTTCCTCTTCTTTATGGAGGAGGGAGTATGGCAGTCGCCCGGACTGTGGAACCAGATAGGACTGTTTTTAATACCGATCCTAGCGGGACTCTCACAGCTTTTTGCCTCAATCGTAAGCCAGAAGTCGAACGACTCCGTTGCACAGGGTTCCTCTTCAGCGGTCGGTACGACAAAAATGATGTTGTATATGATGCCGCTCGTTTCCGTATGGATCGCGTTTGTTATGCCCGCGGGTATCGGTATCTACTGGATCGCAAACAGCGTGACCGGGATGATACAGGAAGTTGCGCTGACCAAGCACTACCGCAAGGTCTATGATGCAGAAGACGCCGAAAAAGCGCGGCTGGAAGCGGAGGAGCGGGCTCGCGAAGAAGCGCGTCAGGCCGAGCGTGAGCGCAGGGCGGCTCTCGGTCTAAGCAATACCGCAAATCCGAACACCAGTAAAAAGAAGCTTGCGGCCCAGAACAAAAAGCCGGACAAGCCGCCGCAGAAGCCGCTTGAGAAAATGACTCCGAAGGAACTGCGCGAATATGCGGAGGAACTCGAGAGAAAGATGAGTTCCGAAGGCCGGACCGAAACCTCCGACAGCAGGGTGGACGACCGCCTGTACGCCCGCGGGCGCAACTACAAAGCGGACCGCTTTGCGCAAAAAAGTGCGGATCAGACTGTGGCTGAGCCGCAGGAGGACGTTGATGAAGGCGGCGAAGAAGACATGACCGTCGGTGATACCTGATCTGTTGCTTATCGATAACCGTTTCCCTGAAAACGGTTTATAAAGTCTGAACCCGGTTTATGATGCGTGCTGCCCAGACGCGGGCGGCACGGCATATACAGTGCATCAGCCTCTTTAGTATTAATGTTGTGCCCTCGGCATTGCGAAAGGAATGGCCTGAATGATTAAATCCGTTGAAGCAACCGGAAAAACATTGGACGAAGCTATCCGCGCGGCGCTTTTAGAGCTCAAGGTCGACAGGGATGCCGTGTCCGTGGAAGTTATTGATAACCCGAAGACGGGATTCCTGGGATTGCGCAGTACACCTGCGCGCGTACGCGTATCATATGAGCTTTCAAATGCTGACATGATCGCAAACTTTCTCAATGGTCTGCTCAAACATATGGGTTCCAACGCCTATCCGGAGGTAACGAAAACAGGTGAGAATACTTACTCTGTCGAACTCAAAGGTGACGACCTCGGCCTGTTGATAGGGCATCGCGGCGATACGCTTGACGCGATACAGCACTTGACGAATTACTGCCTCAATAAAGGTGATGCGCCGAATATCCGTGTCAGCGTTGATGCCGAGAATTATCGCA
>Ga0209723_1007107_pt1 | contig 10395 bp, 14 predicted proteins | sample BiotimSIPDNA_2_FD_185750 | JGI IMG/M metagenome (GOLD analysis project Ga0209723, IMG submission 185750) | Anaerobic biogas reactor microbial communites from Washington, USA - Biogas_R2 time_0 SIP DNA (SPAdes) (version 2) | ecosystem: Engineered > Bioreactor > Anaerobic > Unclassified | place... | reverse complement strand
CTTGGCCACCGGCCGGTCAATGCCACAGAGTTTGAGGAGTTTCCTCAACTCGCGGTTGTACACGGCCACGGTATAGTTGGACTGCTGTTGGTTAAAGTTGAACTTCGTCCGCATCACAATGTCATAGGCGCAGCGCACCAGGGGAGTCTTGATTTCCACCACATTCTCCATAATCTTCATGGTCTTGTGCGGGATGTAGTGGATGAAGGGGATGCCCTCGGGCGACACTGCGATGCGGTCCATCGTGAAGCTCATGAAGTCGCCGATACGGGCGCCGATGCAGCAGTTAAGGACAAAGATGTCCTTGGCCATCTGCAGCTCCGTCGGCACCTCAGTCTCCAGGACCGTCTTGAATTCTGACTTGCGTAGGAAGAACGGCTCATCGTTCTTCATACGCATCATGGTCTTGAAGCGCTCGTGGGAGATTTTGCGGAAGGGGGATTTGAAGATCTCGTCCGTGTTCTCCAGCTCATTGAAGAAGGCCCTCAGACCTTTCATCTCATGAACCACGGAGTTGTTGGATATCTTTTTGGTCGGGTAGCGCTTACGGCCATCCTTCACATATAGCTTTGGGTACTGGTCCACATACAGGTACTCGTCCGCGATGAACGCCCGGTAGTCCATCAGCATCTTCACGTCAAACTGCTCGGGCATCATGTTGGAGTGGCCTTTGATGAAGAGGAAGCGCTCCATTCTCCGGCACATCGCGTCATAGTGCATATGCCGGTGCTCTCCGATGATGCCATCCCGGTAGGCCTCCTCGATATATCGATGGAAGCGCTGGATCAGGTTCTCTTCGCCGGTCGGATGGAGGATGGCCTCCGGCGTGTCCGGATTCAGAATCTTGTCCACTTCAACCTGCAGGACCTCGCTTCGCATGTCCATGCCCGTAATCTTCATATGGTTGTAGGCTGCGTTGATGGCCGCGAAGTACTCTTCAATCTCGGTCTTTAATTTCGGGTTATACACTGTGACACGGGGTCGGAGGGAGCCCTCAGGCGTGAACACCGCAAGCTGCTCATTAGGTATCTTCCGACCGGTCGAATAGTACATGGTCAAGGCCCTCCCGTCCGTGACCCGGAACCTCAAATTGGTGGTCCCGCGCGCCGATGTGGTTCGGCAGTAAAGTGTGATTCGTTCCATATTGCTCTATTATAACATTTCAAAAAACTATCCAAAAACTCTTCAAAAATTAGGAATTTAAATTATTTCCAACCCCTAATTTTTACCCCATTTCCGGGGTGTTCGTTACTATATTAATCTACCAAAGGTAGATAATTCGCACAACAAGTCAAAATTCCTTGCACAACTATCAAATTAATAGTGTTCAAAGATGTTCTTCAAAATGTTATAAGTCAGCAGATTGAGCAAAAATTAAAACACAATTAATTCATCGTGTTTTATTGAATTGTTCCTCGATGAATAAGCCAAGCATAATAAACGTAAGTAAACGCATTATTAGACGACTATGCAGGATCTTTTGTAGAGGCGACAAGAAGGTGTTGTTTATTGGCGTTGATGGGGCAGGAAAATCCTCAATTTCCGAAGGTGTAAGCCGCATTTATGCTAAAGGAGGGATGTTTCCTAGAATAGTATATCTTGGACTGAAGGATAGTGTTTTCAACAACAGAAAAGAAAGGAAACCGGAGAAAACAGAAAGATCCAACATAGTATCACAAAAACAGAGGGAACTAGGAATATGTGTATTAATACGCAATTTTAAGACTCTCCTTTATTGGGCCGAATATAATATCAAATATACTCTTCTAACCTCTTTTCCGAATAGTGCGCCTACCGTTTATTTAATAGACCGTTGCTACATAGATTTGTTGCGTTATTATCCAACTGCTTTTGCACGATGGCTTTTTTTAAAAACTAGTTTATATCCCCCAAAAATAGTTTTGTTAACAGGAGACAAAAGAGTATTATACGAGAGGAAACGAGAGTTTTCTGAAGTGGAGTTTACAAAAATCTATGATTTCTACAAAGATGTTGAGAATTCTTTTGACAATAAAAGAGGAGTACAATTATTAAAGGTTGATACTACAGGAATAACTCTGGAAGAGTCAATTAGAAGAGTAAGTGACTTTATAATGTGTGACTACTAAAAAAACGTGTTTGCTGATTAATATATACACATGTATGTGGAGGTATAGTATTAACGCGGAGGTGAATTTGAATCTCATCAAGTTAAATACATATTCAAATTTCAGTGTATTCGTAGACGAGGGTACTAATAATGAAAAAAATACTATATAGTCTTTGCCTAATCTGTCTATTAGGCTATGCTTTTTTTGCTGATTTTCTAATGGCCGTACTTGGATTTACCTCGGCTAAGTTAATTTGCGCCCTTGGAGGAGTGTTGTTAGCGGTCATAATATGTATTGTCCAGTTTAATAAATTACAACATAAGCAGTATTTATTTGTGCCTTTTATCCTTCTTTTACTCTATGTCGCAGTCTTCCATAGTACATCTTCGCTTAGTTACTTTTATACTGCAATTATGGCCTTTTTCTTTATACAAGATGATGATATGGCCAAAAAGTTTTTTGATGTCTTGTTTGTTATACAGTTTGTACTTGTTTTATATGAGGTGCTTACTCATGATTTAATTTATACAAATGTTGTCACAGGTTTATTTAATACACGAGAAATTGAATTAAAAACAGATATATTTGATGAATCAGGGTTTAGAACAAAGGGGCTTTTTACTGGATGTCTAGAAGCAACTTCATTCGCAATTAATTATTCGTTGATATTTAGAAACAATTGTAAAAAATCTTTTTGGGCGTTTGTAATGACCGTTCTTCTTAATGGAAGAATGGCTATGATTATCTCGTTTTCCATTTTTGTTTATAATCTTATTATATTAGCAAAAAAACGACACGTATCCAGCGGAACCATAAGGTTTGTTTTTATATTTCTCGCTTTAGTCCTGACTGCAGGCTTAGTGAGGATGGCTTCTACATCACAAAGGATCAGTCATTTGTTGTCGGCGTTTAGTCCAGAATCAGATAGTTATTTGGGCAGAACCGAGAGTTATGCGCTAGCTTTCAATGAGTATTTTAATGTATACGGGGTAAGAGAAAAACTATTTGGTTCTGAATATGAATTGATTCGTTTGAAAGATGGAAGGGAGATGGCTGCGGAGTCAGATGTTTTGGGAATGTTATTGGAAATAGGCCTTCTGGGCTTCTTGTATGTGTTCCTTAATTGGGTTTTAGCATTTAAGAAAACAAACGAAAAGTTATTTGAACAAAATCATATTTCATATAGGTATGCTCTCATTTGTATGCTAGTATGTATGATTCAGTATAGATATGCTAGTGGTAATATTAGAGGGATTCTTTTTTGGTTTATTATTATGAACTCATTCATTGAAAATAAAAAGGTGATTTTGTGTAAAAATGTCAAATAAATGATTCGGTTATTACCATAACGATGTGAAAAGTATAGTATAATAAATTATCGTATGAAAACACTATATATTGTTGATTATATCGGTGTAAGTTCTGGTGTGAGGTATTATCATTCCGCATTGGAGGAGCAAATAGAGAAGATTGGAAATGTGAATATTATAGTACTTTCCAATTATGCAGTAACTGAAAATGATAAGTCTTTCTTGCCAATTATTTTTAATGTGGGAAAGATTAGAAAAATTTGGTCACTGTTAACGGCATATATTAGAATATCCAGGCATGTGAAGCAACATAGAGATGCGATATATATGTTTGAATGTTATGGTTCCATGGTAGATATTTTCCTTATGCCCGCAATACTACGCGCGAAGAATACCATTTTGGATATTCATGACCCAATTATGAAGGGGAAAGAAACGGACAGTTTTATCCTTAAACATCTTTCAAAGAATTACAAACGGTGTAGTACATTGGTATATAATTCGGAATCCGCATTAAATACAGTCAAGGAATTGGGATTTCAGGGCGAAGCTATCTACGTCCCCCATTTCTCTTATAATTTGTCACAAGAATACGATAAAAACAATATTAGTGAAGAAGTAAGAGGCACTGTCCAAAGCGGAAAGATTAACGTTCTTTTCTTTGGGAATATTAACTATTCAAAGGGACCGGACATTTTGCTGCAATGCATTAAGGAATTGCCAAAAGATTCTGAAAAACGGCTTAACTTTATTATGGCCGGTAAGATTTCTGATGACTCAATTAAAGGTTATGATATATCGATACCATCGTTGCATACTATTTTTCGTACTATTAATGATGATGAACTGAAATATCTTTATGGCAATGCCGACTATATGGTAATGCCTTATAGGGAAACATACCAAAGTGGAGTTTTAGAGATGGCTTTCAGGTTCAGTGTTCCGGTTATTGTGTCTGATATTCCATATTTTAAATCTGTTATTGACACTTATCCTAGTTTTGGTATTATTACGGGTGCTGAGCCTCATTTGCTGGCGGAAACCCTTAACTCTTTGTCTGATAAGACAGCTGTGCAATACTATAAGGAGGAGGATTTGGAGAATTATTACAATCGTGTTGAATTTAAGTTGTTCAGGGAACAATTGAACAAATACATTTCAAAATGTTAGGTCGCATCCTCGGTGTATCTTTATTGTTATGCATTGGTACGTCAGTGTCTGTAAAAGCCCTTCTTTTTTTGGACAAAGAAGGCCAGATGGGCCGTAAAGTATCGTTGTCGGATCAGGAATCGTTTCAAACACAAATATCAAGATTCAATACGATTTATGTTATTTCTGACGTATTTGATTTAAACGGAGCCATTATTAATATATCTGAGAAAGTGACCCTTCACTTTACGGAAGGAGGAGGAATACGGCATGGTATCAAATTATCAAACGGGTGTGAAATGGGGGGATTTTGAGTTTTCTGCGAACGATGCAATGCTGAGTATTTATAGGAATCAGGAAAATAACTCTCCAATAGTTGTGATTGATGCTTCTGATATTACAATAGATGGAGTACACTTCATTTATGATGTGGGACTCAACAAGGGTTTCCCCTGTGTTGATATCTATGGTAAAGAACTACGCTGTACAAATATAACAAAAAAAGTGTATTTTCTCTGGAACGAGTATTGGTGTGTACAGCAATGTTGCTAGGGTGAAAATATATGGGAATGAATTTGACAACTCAATACATACTTTATCCGTTGAAACATTTTATGATCAACGCCCCTATAGGCATCCTAAGAACGTTTTTTTCAAAAAATGCGGTTAAAAGTACTATCTCGAACCTAACATATCCGATTTTTTGGCTTAGCGGTTGTGATTTCCAATAACGACTTCTTGTCTCACGACAACAGTGTGGAGGATCAAAATATGAAAAGCAGAGCGATATCAATCACATGGTGTAAAGATATTACAGTAAAGAATAATCGAGCTACAGGGTTCTCTAACTTTGTAGTAATTGCAGATGTTTTCAAAGGCTATCATGAAAGTTCAACTCATATTTCTATTTCCAACAATAGAATTATAGATACATACGATAATCCCATATTGATACCGGAGGAGATTGGAATTGGTTTTATAAAAAGTAATAGATTAATTAACTGTATGTTAGTAATGGTGTTAAAGAATCATTGAAAGAACTCAAGAGTTCGGTTTTGTCGCGCAATAGGATACAATCAAACAATAATAAAATGATAATACGTAGCAAAGCACCTCTTAGATTGGGACTGGCAGGAGGTGGAAGCGATGTAAGTCCCTATAGCGATATTTATGGTGGCATCATTATGAATGCCACAATCAACCTTTATGCTTATTGTACGATTGAGGAAAGGGATGATAACAGGATAACTATTGAGAGTTATGATGGGGATTGCATGGAAAGCTATCCGTTATCAATAGAATTAGAAATAGATGGCAGGGCATCCTTGCTTAAAGGTTCATATAACCGTGTGATGAGAGTTTTTAATCTGCCACTACGTGCTTGTAAGATAACCACTTATAATGATGCCCCAGCAGGCTCTGGCTTGGGAACCTCTTCTACTATGGTTGTGGCTATTCTTAAGGCATTTGTGGAATGGCATAGTCTCCCATTAGGTGATTATGAGATAGCCCGTTTGGCATACGAGATAGAGCGCAAAGATCTTCAATTGTCAGGTGGTAAACAAGACCAGTATGCGGCTGCTTTTGGTGGTTTCAATTACATGGAATTCTTGGAAGATGATATGGTAATTGTAAATCCATTGAAGGTGAAGCGTTGGATTATTAATGAACTGGAGGCAAGTATTGTTCTATATTTCACGGGACGTTCGCGTAGTTCTGCCGCTATTATTGATGAACAAAAGAAAAATACTAGTTCGGGGAACAATAAATCTATTGAGGCAATGCACCGTATCAAACAGAGTGCTATAGATATGAAGTTGGCAGTCCTTAAAGGTGACATGAAAGCGTTTGCTCGAATACTTGGCCAAGGCTGGGAAGATAAGAAAAAAATGGCAGGTGCTATCACCAATCCAATTATTGAAGAAGCATTTGATGTGGCAATAAAAGCAGGAGCTTTGTCTGGAAAGGTGAGTGGCGCTGGCGGCGGAGGTTTCATCATTTTCTTTGTTGAACCTACAAAGAAAATGATGGTGATAGAGGCTTTGGAAAAGTTGGGTGGTTTTACAAAACACTTTAACTTCACGGATGGAGGCGCTAATGGTTGGAAAATCTATGAAACAGATTGCGTTGAAACACTAAAACATTGATATATCATGGAAGAACAATTGAACCTCTTGATTGAACGCTATCCAAAACTTGAAGGATGTAAAGAGGATATTAAGAAAGCATATGAATTGCTTGAAGCCGCATATTATAACGGCCGTAAACTCCTTGTTTGTGGTAATGGCGGTTCTGCATCTGACTCAGAACACATTGTTGGAGAGTTGATGAAGGAGTTTAAGCTTAAGCGTAAAGTTTGCAGTGACCAAGCTACGGCACTTAAAGAGATAGATCCAGAATTAGGCCAGATACTTGCAGACAACTTGCAGGGGGCATTACCAGCTATCTGTCTTACTGGACACTCCTCTTTGACTACAGCATTTATGAATGATGCTAACGCTGACTTGGTATTTGCCCAGCAGGTAAATGGATATGGAAAGCCAGGGGATGTGTTCTTTGGTATTTCCACCTCTGGCAATAGTAAGAATGTTCTCTATGCAGCTGTGAATGCAAAGGCTAAAGGGCTAAAGGTGATTGGTCTGACGGGTGCAAAAGAGAATAAACTGATGAAGTATGTGGACGTTTGCATTCGTGTACCTGAGACAGAGACTTACAAGATTCAGGAGTATCACTTGCCAGTGTATCACTGCCTGTGTTTAATGTTGGAAGAGAAGTTCTTTGGAAACAAGTGAAGCTGTCATAGATTAACATAGAGCCCTACGATACACTGTTACTTGACCGCGACGGCACTATCAACGTGCATTTGATTGGCGATTATGTGAAGTGTAGGGATGAGTTTGAGTTCATTCTAGGTGGATTGGAAGTGATGTCCTGCTTCGAAAAGCATTTCAAACATATCTTTATTGTAACTAACCAACGAGGTGTAGGGAGAGGTGAGTACACTGAAACAGGTATTGCTAACATTCATGCCCACATGGTAGCAAAGATCAATAAAGCTGATGGACGGATTGATGGTATTTACTATTGCACTTCACTAACAGAAGAGGATGTAAGGCGCAAACCTGGTCGTGGTATGTTTGATAACATCCTACGGGATTATCCTGATGTTGAACCATTAAAAACGCTGATGGTGGATGATGGAGATGTGGATAAAGAGTTTGCAAAGAATTGTGGTATAGCCTTTGCAGGGTAGATTCTTTGAAAGAAGAAAACAGAAAGTATAAATGGATAAAAGCAAAATGACATGGAAGTAATCATATTAGCCGGTGGTTTAGGTACGCGCTTGCGTTCAGTAGTGAGTGAAGTGCCAAAATGTATGGCACCTGTGGCTGGGAAACCTTTTCTTTGGTATCTTTTGAAGTATCTTACCCTCTATGATGTTGATCGCGTAATTCTTTCAGTGGGTTACCTTCGAGAGGTCATCTTTAAATGGATAGATGAAGTAAAAGACGAATTCCCGTTTGAGTTTGACTATGCGGTTGAAGAAGAACCTTTAGGTACAGGTGGAGGTATTAAGCTGGCATTGGATAGAGTTACTGATGAACGTGCATTTATTCTTAATGGTGACACTTTCTTTGATGTGGACCTGATGCCGCTTTATGATGCTCATATGATTGGCAAGAAGGCTATTACGCTTGCCTTAAAACCAATGAAAAATTTTGACCGGTATGGTAGGGTGAATATGGAACCTCGTACTGGCATAATCTTGAGTTTTAGTGAGAAGCAGTATTGCAAAGAAGGCTTGATTAATGGTGGTGTTTATGTGATTAGTAAGAGTACACCTATTTTTGAGGGCCTTGGTGAGAAGTTCTCTTTTGAGACCGCTGTTCTTGAACCTCAGTGCTCAAAACACGAACTACTTGGTGTTGTTCAAAACGGATACTTTATTGATATTGGGATTCCTGAGAATTACGACAGAGCACAGATAGAAATGGTAAGATTATTTTAATACATCACAATATGACAATATCATTTTGGATAAGAGCTCGTTTGAGCAAGTATGTGAGAAATCTTAGAATGGGTGTCTTACATTTGAAAGGGTATAAGAATATAAACAGCGCTACTGTTATAGAATCCGGTGTTAAGTTGGATAAACTAAACAGAAAAGGGATTCATATAGGTTCTGGCTGTCTTATTGCATCTGGAACTACTATTCTTGCTCACGAGCATATCTTTGTAAAGCCCGACGGCAGCTACTATTTTAAAGACACCTATATCGGAAAGAACTGTGCCAACCCCCTATAAGTTGGACAGATTTATAGTCACATTATAGGTTATATTTGTTAATAAATTCTTTTCTCATCTGCTGTGCAAAGATAGCATTCTCTTTGTCAACACCAAGATCAATTTCTGTGGATATAATGTCCACTGTTGATATCTCCTCCGAGCCCTTCGCAGTTTTGCTCATATCTGCTGAGATAGAGGAAAAGTATTCGTTCCATTTGGCCATTGGAGTCACTCTTTTAAGTGCGCTATGCCGTCTTTTGTTATTATAGTGATCCATGTAGGCGGAGATAGTTGTTTTCGCATCATAATAACTATTAAACTCAAACCTTTTAACAACTTCGCGCTCGAAGTTACTGTGGAAAGATTCGATGTAAGAGTTCTCTTGCGGGGTTGCTATATGGGTGAATTCCTGATAGACATCCAGGGTGTTTAGATAATGACGCACTTTGTTGGCGATAAATTGCGAGCCATTGTCATTGCGTAGTGTGACGCCCTTAAGAGGATGCGACAAATCCACTCGCCGGATTATCTTCAAAAGATCTACCTTTCTAATGCTCCCTTGAAAGACCCAGGCTAAGATACGTCTGGTATAAACATCCATCAAAGAGAGCAGGTAATAGTTTTTGCGATCACCCTCTACCCAGACGTACTTGATGTCCCAGCATAGGTATTCCATAGGATGCGTAGCCTCAATCCTGCGAAACCGCACAAAATTACGCTTACCGAAGGTTCGGATAACCTTGCCCAAAAGAAGATGATTCTCGTCCATGAGGCGATATACCTTTTTGTGGTTGATAATGTACCCCATATCCTTTAAATCCATGGTCACGTTCTGGTATCCGTAACAAACGAACTCTCCACTTAAAATAGTACGGATATCTTCAACCACCTCATCATTACTCACCACCTTGCCATCCATTCTAAGGGTGGTAGCACTGGGAGGGACACCCTTCCTGCCATTCGTAGGCCGATAATAATACACGCTACGTGGCAATAAAGACCAACAGCACAGATCCGCAATGGAAGCCTTAGACTTAAATTGTTGAATAACACTCATTTTGTCCCGGGTTGAAACGAAGTTTTTTTTAAAAGCTCACTTTTAACCTCAAGCTCTAACGCCTGCCTTGCAACAATCCGTTTAAGACGCTCGTTCTCTGCTTGCAGAGCCAGAACCTCAGGATCGGTACGTTTATATGCATCCTTAAGCCCTTTCAATCCCTCACTTAAATACTTCTTACGCCAACGATTATACAAAGATGGAGAAATGTTGTACTTACGAAGAGTATTTGCACGACCTTCACGTTCTGCTTCCCTGAGAATCGAAAGACGATCCTCAGGAGTAAATTTCCTTCTTGCATTTGTCATAATTTCCCAAAATTAATGAACCTAAATTGTTATACAAATTTTGTCCAAGTATTTAGGGGGTTAAGACAAGAATTACGTCGAAAATGTCACAAAAGTTATGGTTAGATATACTGTCAATAAGCCCGGCACAAAAACAAAAGAGATAAAATTATACAGGAGACTGGTTGATGTATCTAAGGAGAGCCAAGTAGAGA
>Ga0209723_1007106_pt1 | contig 10395 bp, 8 predicted proteins | sample BiotimSIPDNA_2_FD_185750 | JGI IMG/M metagenome (GOLD analysis project Ga0209723, IMG submission 185750) | Anaerobic biogas reactor microbial communites from Washington, USA - Biogas_R2 time_0 SIP DNA (SPAdes) (version 2) | ecosystem: Engineered > Bioreactor > Anaerobic > Unclassified | place... | reverse complement strand
CTGCTTCTGTTCGTATTGTTTGAATATCTGCCTTTTCATACACTCAATTGAATCACATTTTTCCCCCTATGTGAAGTGAAAAAGGCTGCCCCAGACTTTTGGGACAGCCTCTTCATTTGAAATAAAGGTGAAATTGAATGGATGCCAAGGTCGTTTTATCCCTGGAAAATATTACCAAAAAGTATCCCGGTGTGGTGGCGCTGAATAATGTGTCGATAGACTTTTTTGAAGGAGAAGTCCACGCCTTACTGGGCGAAAATGGCGCAGGTAAATCAACGCTGATTAAGGCAGTTGCTGGCGCCATTGATATCGATTCAGGAACAATCAAGATTAATGGTCATGCGTTTCACAAGGTTTCGCCTCACATTTCCAGGGAACTTGGCATTGAAGTCATTTATCAGGAATTCAACCTTGTACCTACATTATCTGTTGCAGAAAATATTTACCTTTGCGAAAAAAGCGAGCAGTCAGCACTTTTTAGTGCCAAAGAAATAGAAAAAAAAGCAGCTGCGGTCCTGGCCCAATTTGAGGTAAATATCAACCCGCGTGCGATGGTACAAGACCTGTCCATTGCGGATCAACAGATCGTCGAAATTGCCAAAGCTGTGTCAAAAAATGTGAAAATCCTAATCATGGATGAACCTTCTGCTCCATTAAGCGTTTCAGAAGTTGAATTGATGTTCAACATCATTAAACAGCTGAAAGAAAAAGGTGTGACGGTCATTTATATCTCTCACCGCCTGGAGGAAGTTTTCCGCATATCTAATCGTGTAAGCGTGCTACGGGATGGTAGCTATATCACAACAGTAAATACTTCGGAAACTAACCGACAGGAGTTGATCAACCTGATGGTTGGAAGAGAGTTGAAGGAAAGTTACCCTGCACGAAAAAAACCTCACGGGAGAATTGCACTGGAAGTAAAGAAATTGACCGGAAACAGAAATCGGGATATTTCTTTTTCTGCATATAAAGGCGAAATTTTGGGCATTGCTGGATTGGTCGGTGCTGGCCGAACTGAGTTGGCGCAACTTATTTTTGGAGCTGTACCCGCGGATCGAGGTGAAATTGTCATCAATGGAAATTCTGCAAGGATTGCTTCCCCTTTGGATGCCATTAAGCACCGCATTGGTTTTTTGACCGAAGATCGTAAAGGACAAGGTCTCTTTCTTGATATGTCTGTGAAGTGGAATATCGTTTTTCCTATCCTAAAAAAGATCTCGAAATATAGCATTGTGGATACCAAAAAAGAAGATGAAATTGCCGGTCACTACAAAGAACGAATCAATATTAAGACGCCTAACCTCTCACAGCAAGTGATTAACCTAAGCGGCGGGAACCAACAGAAAGTTGTCCTGGCAAAATCATTGGCCGCAGAATCGGATATCTTAATCTTTGATGAGCCTACACGAGGGATTGACGTTGGTGCAAAGCAGGAAATCTATCATTTGATGACCGAATTAGCTGATCTTGGAAAAACCATCCTTATGATCTCTTCAGATATGGAGGAGTTATTGGGGATGTCTGATCGAATAATCGTCATGTGTGAAGGGGAATTGGCTGGGGAAGTTCAAAAAGACAATTTCAATCAGCACTATATTCTCGATCTTGCATCGGGGTCCAATTAATAGTCGGAGGAAAGCTTAATGAACAATCAGTCTGAAGTTTTGATTAATATTGGTGGCAGGATAGCCACCTTAATGAAAAAGAATGTGCCATTTGTGATCCTGATGTTCTTATTGATCCTTTTCTCCTTCATTGCGCCTAATTTCATGACATTTGGAAACATACGAACCCTAGTACGACAGATATCTTTTGCCGGGATCAGCGCTGTCGGTTTGATGTTTGTGATGATTAGCGGTGGGATTGACCTTTCTATTGGCTCACAGATTGTGTTCAGCAACGTTCTTCTGGCAATCATGATGGCTGATTGGAATTTGCCGCTTACAGTCGCGATACCACTTATCATGCTGGTGGGAACAGGTCTCGGCGCTATTAATGGTTTCCTTTACATAAAATTAAAAATTGCTCCCCTGATTATTACCCTCGGAACATCTGCAATTTTTAAAGGTTTTGGATATATCATCAATAAATCCAGGAATATCATGGGTTTCCCGGATTCATTCCGCTGGTTCGGTCAGGGGTATGTCGGGGGAATCCCTGTTCCTGTCATTGTCATGGTTGTTGTTGCACTGATTGGGTCTTTCATCCTGACAAAAACCTACTTTGGACGAAAGGTTTTCGCATTAGGTGGAAACGAAGAAGCTGCCCGTCTGGCAGGGGTTAACATTGATAGGATGAAAGTAATCCTGTTCATGATCTGTGGTTTTATCTCCTCGATTACAACGATATTACTGCTATCCCGGGTTTTTGCAGGCCAAACCATCACCGGGCAGGGACTTGAATTTGACTGCCTTACGGCAGCGCTTCTTGGAGGTGTCAGCTTCAAGGGCGGTGAAGGCACCATTTTTGGTTTGATGGTAGGCATCCTGATCATCGGGGTGCTAAATAATGCCATGCAGCTGGCCAGTTTTCCTGACTTTTCCCAAACTGTTGTCAAGGGAGCAGTTCTCTTGATTGCAGTGGCTTTTGATGTTTATCAAAAAAATCGAAAAATGAAAGTGTTTATTGAAAAGGTAACCGATTAACTGGATTAATAAATAAACTATGAGTTATTTTGCATACGAGTAAATCTATGTGATGGTCTTTGACAAAAAAATATAAGGAGAAAAAATGAAAAAACTATTTTTGATTGTGATTGTATTAATGCTTCTGGTAGTATCAGCTTGCGCCCCGAAACCAGAAACCACGCCGGCCCCTGCACCTGATGAACCAGCAATAGAGGAACCGGTAGCGGAAGAACCAGCTGTAGAGGAACCCGCTGAACCTGCTAAAAAAGAGATATTGGCGGTTAGCCTACCTGCACTGGATAATCCTTTGATGCTGGGCTTTAGCGAAGCCTTTACAGGCAAGTTTGGCGAAAAGTATGATGTGCAAGTGGTTAGCGCGGATGGAAATCCCAACAATCAAGCGACCCAGGTGGAAAATTTGACCACCCAGCAAGCGAAATTCTTGTTTATCATGCCTACAGAAGCGACAAGCCTTGTACCAAAGATGGTTGCTGCGCGAGAAGCAGGTGTGATGATTCTCTCTGTTGGTGGAGATCCCGGTGACCCGAATGCGTATGACTCTGTAATGATGATGAATCAGTACCTTTCAGGTGTCTATGCAGCTTTTATGGCAAAACAATGGGTAGATGCCACATATCCTGATGCTGAGGACGGTTCGATTGAGACAGCAATTCTTCAATCCACCCTCAATTCAGAGGCAGTTGCGCGATCTACGGGTTTACATGCCATAACTGAACCTTATCTAAAAAATGTCAATGGTGATTATATTGATGCCACTGGCAAGGTGGTGACTGAGGCCGAGAGAATTGAGAATCCAGTCTACTCACCCAAAGTTAACGTTGTGGCAACTGTAGAAGCTGAGATGTTCCAGGCATCGCAAACAGCCATGCAGAATGTTTTGACCTCTAATCCTTACGTGAAGTTGGTAATCGCCTATGCTGGAGATGGTGGAATGGGCGCATCACAGGCCATAATAGATGAATTCTCTAAAGGCCCTGGTGTCAGCGTGATTGAAGATCTAAACGAGGTTGCAGTATTTGGCGTCGGTATGATTGGTGCAGAAGGTCCGGCAGTTTTGGACTCTGGCACAAATAAGACTGTTTATCGTGGGACGATTCGTTTTGGTGGTGATCTAATCGGCAGAACGATGGAAATTGTAGAAAAGATGCTGAATGGTGAAGTAACAAAAATTATCTATGATCCCCTGGATATTGTAACCGTTATCGATGGCAAATTAATGGCAACAGCCATTGAGGATACAGAAGTCTTTGTTGTTCCAACTAGTGCGCCAGTCGAAGTAGAATTAAGAATGCCGTAATGCATGAGAGTAGGTATCAGACAATTCGCATTAACTTAATGACTAGTTTGAGTTAACAAAAAAATATTATGGGCTGAGGTACCCAAATAAGGCACTAACCTCAGCCCTATCAACAAAGAAAATTACTGGAGAGACTTGTATGGGTGAAGTGCATCTTTCAATTCGCCACATCGCCAAAAGTTATCCTGGTGTCATTGCCTTGGATGACTTTTCAATGGACTTTGCTAAAGGGGAAGTACACGCTCTTTTAGGCGAGAATGGTGCGGGTAAATCTACACTGATAAAAATCATTTCTGGCGCAATTTCACCTGATTCTGGCCTAATCCTTATTGATGGTAATGAATATCCAAAATTAAACCCACACGAGGCGAAAAAACTGGGCGTAGAAGTTATTTACCAGGAATTTAGTTTAGTAGAGTCGCTATCAGTTGCGCAAAATGTATTCTTAGGTGAGTATGCTGGTTTCCTAACTGATCATAAAGATTTAAAAAAACGTGCATCAAAGATTTTTTCTGAGATGGGTGTGACCATCGATCCCTCACTCCAGGTCAGAAAACTAAGCCCTGCGAAAAAGCAATTAGTCGAAATTGCTAAAGCCATCTCTCGTAATGCAAGAATTCTCATCATGGATGAACCCAGCGCACCGCTTTCTGCCTCAGAAGTAGAAACGATGTTTACGCTTATAGAAAAGCTCAAAGCTCGTGGGGTAACAGTAATTTATATTTCGCATAGGATTGAAGAACTGTTTCGAATATCGGATCGTGTCACTGTCATGCGAGATGGACGTTATGTTGATACATTAAACACAAAACAGACCAGCAGGCAGGAATTGATCTCCTTAATGGTTGGGAGACAACTAAATGAATTTTATCCCAAGAGAGCAACAGAGCTTTCTGATGTTGTAATCCAGGTCAATAATTTGTCTGGCATAGGTGTAAAAAACATCAGTTTCCAGGCACATAAGGGTGAGATCTTAGGTATAGCAGGACTAGTAGGTTCTGGACGAACGGAATTGGTCAGCCTAATATTTGGCGCTGTAAAAAAAGACAGTGGGGATGTTATTGTTAACGGGAAAAAAGTCAATATTAAATCTCCACGTGATGCACTCAACTTGGGGATTGGGTTAATTCCAGAAGATAGAAAAAATCAGGGTTGTATTTTAAATGCACAGGTCGACTTTAATATCACATTATCCGTTTTTAACAAACTTACACACTTTAGTCTGCTTAATTTTAGAAAATTAAAGCGCATCTCAAATCATTACAATAATGCCTTAAACATTCGCACACCGTCATTACAACAGCGAGTCAGGAATTTATCAGGAGGAAATCAGCAAAAAGTTGTGGTGGCAAAAACATTAGCAGCTGAGGCTGATATCTTAATTTTTGACGAACCAACCCGGGGTATTGATGTAGGTGCAAAACAAGAAATTTACAACATGATGGTTGAACTAGTTGAACAAGGGAAGACAATCATAATGATATCATCAGAGATGGAGGAACTTTTGGGTATGTCTGATCGCCTGATAGTTTTATTTGAGGGTGAATTGATGGGAGAGGTCCAACAGGAAAAATTTGACCAGCATCATGTGCTTGAGCTTGCCTCAGGGCAAAGAAATGATCAATTTGAGAGGTCTTATGCGTAAAATTAACTTGAGTGGCTTGAGAAAATATACCATAGTAATTGTTTTAATATTGATGATGATTTTTTTCTCAACAACCAGTCCCTACTTCCTTTCACTTCGCAACCTGATAAATATCGTAACTCAGAATACTTACTTCATTATCGTTGCCATCGGCCTTTCATTTGTAATGATTGGCGGAGGCATTGACCTTTCTGTTGGCTATCAGATGTCGTTAGTCGGTGTTGTGACAGCCATATTAATGACTGTTCACCAATTTCCTGTATGGCTTTCTGTGCTGATTGGTATCTTATTGGGGACTTTCCTGGGCTTGGTTAATGGCTTGTTGATTGTAAAAATCAAAGTGTTCCCTTTAATTATCACTCTTGCGACCAGTACCATTTTTCAGGGTATCTCTTATATTATTTCTGGTGCAAAAACATACCGCAGTTACCCAGCAGAATTTCTTGTATTAACGAAGCCTTTCTTATTTCGAATTCCATTAGATGTGTTTCTGACCTTAATAATTGTTTTATTGGCAAGCTTCATTTATGCCAAGACCAGTTTTGGCTGGAACATTCTTGCATTGGGTGGGAATGAAGAAGCATCGCGCTTGGCCGGGATCAATACGAAAGTTATGCGAGTGGCAACATATGCCATGTGCGGTTTTTTTGTTGCAATCGCCACCATGGTGATGATTTCAAAGGCAAACACGACCAGTTCAATGTTTGGACCCGGTACAGAATTTACAGCCTTAACTGCAGCAATCGTTGGCGGTATTAGCTTCACTGGTGGTGAAGGTAATATGCTTGGGCTGGTTACAGGTGTTTTTCTCCTGGCTGTTCTTGGGAATGGGATGCAATTGGCAGGTTGGAATACTTATACGCAGTTTATCGTTAAAGGACTTATTCTTCTTGGGGCAGTGACTTTTGATGAAATGCAAAAAAATCGAAAAACACAAGTGAGAAAGCAAAGTGAAGAAATGCCTGATGAAAGCCAGGTAGGACAAGGAGAAAATAATGGATAATCGCTTTCCAAACCATAATTTCTCACATGGAGATCTTCCTGATGAAATGGATCGCTCTGGTCCCCCCCCGATGTTAGATACCAGCTTTATCAAACGACGATGGCTGGATGTGCCATATGCCTTTCAGTCACCAACCCAAATGTTGGATATTTACTTGCCAGACGAGGGTGAGGGACCTTTCCCATTAATTTTCGTGGTTCACGGTGGGGCTTGGCAGATTTGTGACAAGCGTGATATGCAAGTCTTACCGATGCTAAAAGGCTTAGAGCTCGGCTATGCAGTAGTTTCTGTCAATTACCGTTTAAGTGGCGAAGCCATTTTCCCTGCCCAAATATATGATGTCAAATCAGCTCTAAGGTTTATTAAAGCTAATGCTGAAAAGTATCTGATCGATAAAAACAGAGTTGCTGCCTGGGGTGGTTCTGCTGGTGGGCACTTAAGTGCACTGCTAGGGACTTCTGTAGGGGTCGCAGAGCTCGAGGACTTATCAACTGGAAATGCTAATGAAGATACAAAAGTATTAGCCGTGGTAGATTGGTTTGGACCTACCCAAGATTTTCTTCAAATGGATGCACAATTAATTGAAACTGGCAGTGGAATTCCTGACCATTCCTTGCCACTATCACCAGAGTCTTGCCTTTTAGGTGCCCAGATTACACTAGTCCCAGAGTTAGTAAGTAAAGCCAGCCCAATAACTTACATCACACCAGAAGTACCATATTTCTTGATTCAGCATGGGTATCATGATCAACTGGTTCCTGTTCAACAGTCAATCAATTTCGCTGCTGCGCTAGAAAAAATTGCAGGCAAAGAAAAGGTTAGCCTAGAAATCTTCATGAATAATGTCATTCACGCTGATCCTTACTTTGATTCAGAGGAAAACCTAAATAAGGTTTATGCATTTCTTCAAAAGCATTTGAAGCTGTAAACCCTGTAGGGTTTAAGGAAAATAAGCTTTTGACAAATTTGTTTGTTATTTATATTGACTTAATATCTCCTATCCCATAAACTTAGTGCATGTTGGCTAGCGTCTATTCCTGCTCAATTATCGGCTTAGATGGTGTGGTCTTACAGGTCGAGGTTGATACGAGTGGTGGGTTACCCAGAACAATTATAGTCGGCCTGCCAGACACGGCAGTTCAAGAAAGCCGAGAACGGGTTCAATCTGCTGTCAAAAATGCTGGCATGTTTTATCCCCGAAAGAAAGTCACCGTTAACCTTGCGCCAGCCTCCGTGCGTAAGGAAGGTCCTGTCTATGACCTGCCTATTGCTGTGGGTGTGTTGGTCGCCACTGATCAACTAGCACCTGAGTGCATTGAGGAATCGATGTTTATTGGTGAGCTATCATTGGATGGCAGTGTCCGCCATGTACGTGGGATATTGCCGATGGCCGCCCTTGCGCGCGAACAAGGCTTTACGAATCTCTATGTGCCAGCTTCGGATGCATCTGAAGCTGCCTTGATACCCGACATCAAAATTTTTCCAGTTGACTCTTTGACCAGTTTATATTCTCATCTGATCGGTGAAAGCCAGTTGGAACCTGTTGCGAAGATCTTGCCAGAGGATGTGCCAGTTATTCCTATTACAGATTTCAGCGAAGTAAAAGGTCAGGAGTATGTCAAACGCGCTTTGGAGGTGGCAGCGGCAGGCGCGCATAACCTGATTATGATCGGACCGCCAGGGGCGGGAAAGACATTACTGGCGCGGGCAATTCCCGGTATCTTGCCACGCATGACGATCGATGAATCACTGGACGTTACCAGGATTTACTCAGTGGCAGATATGCTTTCGGCTGATATCCCGCTGATTCGCACCAGGCCTTTCCGCGCACCGCATCACACCATCAGCCATGCCGGTTTGGTGGGCGGTGGCAATTGGCCCCATCCGGGTGAAATTACCTTAGCACACCGAGGGGTGCTTTTCCTGGACGAATTGCCTGAGTTTGGCACCCGTGTTTTAGAAGTGCTCAGGCAGCCAGTTGAGGATAAGGTGGTGACGATTAGCAGGGCAAGCGGATCGTTGACCTTCCCGGCAAATTTCATGCTGGTAGCAGCGATGAATCCCTGCCCGTGTGGTTACTATGGGGATAATCTAAAGCCTTGCACTTGTTCACCATCTGCAGTTACCAACTACCAAAAGAAGATTTCTGGTCCATTACTGGATCGGATTGATATATTTACCCATGTTGCGCGGGTGGACTATCAAAAATTGAGCACGCAGAGGTTAGCTGAAGATTCTGCGACTATACAGACACGGGTTGAAAAAGCTAGGCAAAGGCAATTAGAGCGATTTGCCGGCACGCAGCTTGTCAGCAATTCGGATATGAATCCCTCCCAAATTCGCCAGTACTGTGTTTTGGATGATGCCTGCCAGTCGCTGATGAAAGTAGCCATGAAACAGCTGCAGCTGACAGCCAGGGGCTATCACCGGGTGCTTAAATTAGCCAGAACCATCGCAGATTTATCCGGGAGTGACCAGATCCAACAGACCCATTTGGCAGAGGCGCTGCAGTACCGACCTAAGATGGAATTGATGTAAGATTAAACCTGTGAACCCCTTGAACCACTTAATCTTTTGCATAGTCGACCAGTTCTGTGGTCTGTTCCTGGCGCACAGGTAGAGAGTTAGATTTCGTTTCCGAAAAATCCCCGACCGTAGTATCCCAAAATTTGTTTATAATTTTCTGGTTGTCAAATAAAAATAGCTGGTTGAATTAGATGAACATAAGTTAAAATATTGTAGCGTGTAAGTTTGTTTACCAGAAAAATGACAGCCCTAAAGATAATTTAGTATTTTAAGGAATCCACGATGAGAAAAATGAATAATAAAAATGCTTCTAACCGTTCCATTGGATCAATAATCATCGCCTGTGTGATTTTGTTTTCACTCGGGTGTAATTTGTTTTCACCAAATTACTGGGTTCACCGTTTAGACGATGAGGAGGCAACTCAAGCAGCAGAGCCAAAACCAATAGACTCCACAATCAGTGATGGATCGGGTACTGATTCGAGTTTCGGGTCCAAATGTTTGATCTCACCAGGAGATGCGCCTTGCCCGATAGACGCTTGTGTTGTTTACAAAGGCGAATACTCAGCAAAAAACGTGGTTACTAGTGAATTATTTGGCAAAGCGAATTCAAGTGATTACCAGTGTTGTGCAGAGTACCAATTTCAAAATAATAGCGGCGTGGATATGATGGCAATCGAACACCTGGTTACGGAATTTGATAATAACTGGTATATTAAGCTTTATCCAGCTAAAAACCCTGGACAACCGATAAATTGCTCAAATTACTTTAACCGAAAAGATGGTATAGAAACATTTAGCAAGGGTGTTGCAGAGATCGTTGTTTTGTATGCCAACCCTCACTGCGATTGGATCGAATGGGACGAACCTGGTTTGGCCGAGTATCGCGTGCCGATTGAAGCTGGATGCTATCCATTTTAGGAAAATGACCTTTTGGGCACTGCGATTAAGTCCATTACTTTGCCTTTCCTTCAGAGGGACAATTTAACTTAACGCAAATGAGACATCACTACAATTTCCTCACTGTTAACAGTGAGAAAGCCTGTCAAGTCAAAAGAAAATGTTACTGAACAGGTTTGGTTGGTTCAAAAGATAATGTTACCGAATGATAGTCCTCCTCCATTCTTAAAGTATCAAAGATATTGACCGGGTTAGCATTTTCTGTAGATTTGACATGCCAAAGATTATAAATATTCTTCTCAAGTCTTTCACGTAGCGCTAGAATGTCAACCTGGTCGCGCATATACATGAGCAACTCAAGGTTGTGTTTTGTGAC
>Ga0209723_1007098_pt1 | contig 10403 bp, 10 predicted proteins | sample BiotimSIPDNA_2_FD_185750 | JGI IMG/M metagenome (GOLD analysis project Ga0209723, IMG submission 185750) | Anaerobic biogas reactor microbial communites from Washington, USA - Biogas_R2 time_0 SIP DNA (SPAdes) (version 2) | ecosystem: Engineered > Bioreactor > Anaerobic > Unclassified | place... | reverse complement strand
CATAGACTATTAAAAGAAGAACTAGCATATATGCGCCTTCACCGTGAGGACGGCAAACTATGAGTTATCAAAAAACGAAAAAGTATTTCTTTGATATTCTCGACAAGGGCGAACAAAGTTTGATCGAGAAAGTAGTTTTTTACTGAAAGTATTTCTGGTTGTCATCTGCAATAATTTTACAAATTGATTGGAACTCTTCTTGATTTATTGTTCCAAAATCGTTCAACTCTTGTGCAACTAAAATGGCTTTTTCATAGTTTTCTGCATCTAACGCTGCGCTAAATGATGGACTAAGTGTGATTGTTTTTATCAAGACGCCCAGCTCGTCCGGATTTTTTTTTGTTGACATTGTTTTATATAAATCATGATTTGCGGTTTGTTGTGTTGATTCGTTGTCAGAAATTGTTGCATCTCGGTGTCTATTAACCTCATATTTCATTAAATATGATTCCCTGCTAGTGTCTCTCAAGGATATTCCCATTTCATTAATAGGAATAACTGGTAAGCCGAGCTTATAAAACGGTGTGCGAATGGTTCGTATTGGAAAGTGTCGATCAATCTTGATGATGATCTCCCACTCCTTGAGCCGATTTAGTTCATCTGGCAACAGGAGCGGTCGACCTTTAACGTGAGATTGAGCGTTATCAGACTCCAAGAAAGAGCCGTGCTCTCCGGAATGGGTCATAAATTGCTTCGTGCCGGATCCGAGCATATCCGAAAACTCTTTATTGGTTGATGGATCCGACGAAAGAATATATACGAAGTTGGTCATAGCATCACGGATAATTCTCGTTTCGTTGTCTCCGTACACCTTATTGAGCTGGGCAAACGACTGGATATACAATGACCACATGATGTTGCGTCCCAGGGAGACTGAAAGCATCTCATCCAGATTAGGAAACGGCGGCATCTGTGCGATTTCATCGGCAATGATCATCACCCGCCGAGGAAGTCTTTGGCGTGCCTGCTCCATGGCCAAGTCGACCAATTCGGTGTACAGTTGTTTGATCGTGATTGCAACGAGCTTATGCCGTGATTTCTTGTCGTCAGGAATGATCAGAAATAGTGCTGTTGGGATATCGGAAGAAAGGCCAGAGAAATCTACCTCTGTAGTTCCGGTCATTTTGGCAAGTCCGGTGTCGGCATAGAGTGCTAGGTTTGAGGAAAGCGTCGCGTTAATTGAAGAACGCATTTCGCCTTCGGCAAATCGACTTGTAGCGTAAAACTGTCGAGCGTGGGATTCGAGCGGTAGTGCCTGCATAAGTAAATCCAGCTCCGTTAGAGTTTGACCGGATGGTGTTTTAACCTCGCGGGTGCCCTTATCAAGAAAGAACGTTTTAACAGTGTACATATTAAGCTTGTCAATCTCATCGTTCTGAAAACCGACATCGAGAAGATAGAAGATCATTGCGGATAAAAGCGCCATCGCCGATTCCGGCCAGATTGGATCTGACTTGGCGTTCATGGTATGCATATAACTCAGCTCTGATATCATCTCGGCACATTTTGAAAAGTCCCGATTAAATTCTTCGACTACCATCTGCTTTTTGAATTCCCGGATGATTGCGTACAGATTGTTATACCCCATGCCGACCATCGGATTACGGTAGTTTATCATCCAGATCCGATACCCGCTACTCGAAAGCAAAGCATAAGTATTTTCCAAATTTTCTCCTTTGGGATCCACTACCACTAATGATGCTTTTTCTATTGAGAGGGCAGCTTGACGGATTGACGGCAAAACGAATCCTTGTCCTTTGCCAGATCTTGTCTTTCCGATGACTAGGGTATTCACCGTGGAGGTATCAACATAGTACCGTTCCGCATCTTCAGCGAGAATAAGGCCAGATTTCTCACAAGTGTCTAGGCGAGCCTTCTCGATCGGCGTGAGAATCTGAGCGATCTCCTTGTCGGTAGACCAGCGCGACGTACCGTCAATTTCATCTGGTCGGTAATCGATCGCAATTGTCTCCCAAAAGCGCTCAGTCTTCTTGATAATTTTCCATCCCCAGAAAAATGACAAAACAACACTGATTGCCAAAATCAAGCCTACGGGAATTGGTCTTGGCGGATTAACTAGGTATTCTGGGTCGAAAGACCAGTGATTCTCTAGTGGTTGCGTATCGCTATTTTGGAAAATGCTTTTTCCGGATATTTTTAAGTATTCGAGTAGCAAAACTCCATAATTGAGGATGACGCACAGTACTAGATAAAGAATAGCGCAAAACAGAACCAGTCCTAAAGCTCGAAGGACATAGAGTCGTTTTCTGTTTTTTCTTTCGTCGGTTGTTATTTTAAAATGCATATCATCCTCCTGTTTAGCTAATAGATCGTTCTTGGCCAGAGCGCTCGTATTCTTTTTCGAGGTCGCGAAGGTGTTTTTCGTACTGTTTGTTTAATCGCCGTAGCGCGAGGGCGCAGCTTTTATCGAGGGCGATTTTATGTTGAGGTGTGGAACAATTCTTCGTCGAAAAATGATCACTTCTTGGAGAGCGCACAGAGCAGAAGTCAAGTATCTCTTGCGCTTCATCATTCTTAGTAGATAGAGAGAAGCAGACAGGAGCGTTGCTCATCTTAGAAAACTCGCTGCAGATTATTTCGCGAATCTTATCTTCTGGCAGTGATATGAATTCTGGCCGCTTCTTTTGGGATTCGATAAATGCGCTAAGTATATCCTTGTCTTTGCATCCGGGGGCAATGTGTTCTGTATGAACTTCATCGTCTGCATGAATGGCAAGAATCCAGGCAAGGTCATCTAGATTTCTGTTACTAATTCCTTTTTCAAAAACAGAAATAATGTCGACACCTTGCTTCGCAGCAATATCTAGCACGATGTCTTTAAGGTCATCTCGAAGTGTCTCGGGATCCGGTGGAAGAAACAGTTGCGGATCAAATTCTTGAGAAATAGGATATGGATTACGCTGAAGCTCCTTAAGCAAGACATTTCCAGAACGAAGATAAAAATCGTTCATCCGGTCGGATTTTACATGTGCCCATAAGTGCCGGTCTCCATCACCGTAGAATCGATGGACTTGTTTTTCAAATTCATCGAGACGAGCTGTGTAGGTTATAAAATGAGCCTTCAGAGTAGGGTTTGCATTAATAATTGTATCAACCGCGCGGTTGACTATCGGCCGATATGGTTCAAATGCTTTCTTGCCATAGACCCAATCCTGTTTAGCCGGCAATTGATCCATGAGTCGGATTAACACATCGCGATGCTCTGGGGCGGTTTCTCGAACGCCAGGAAGGATATACTCACGAAGGATTTTTGTTCGCAAAATACTTTCTTCTGAACCAATCAGCTTGTTGACGATGACTGACTTAGATGAGTCGATAGCATTAAGAGGAAGCATGTCCTTTCTTCTTGGTATCTTTTGATCTTCGATAATTGAAAAATGCACATGTGCATTATCTGTATTTGTATGGATGGCACCGGTCCAAATACAATGCCCTGGATCCAAATGAGATTTCTCAATTAAGTTCAAGAGGGCTGCACGCGACACTTCTTTGATTTTGTATAAATCCGGCGAACCGGATCCAAATAGTCCGAGGTCTTTTAGAAACTCGTTATCGAAAGAAATGATGCCTCGATATAGTGGACATCCTTTTTTTTGAGAGTCATTGAACTGATCTTTTATGCGGCGCACATTAATCTCAGATAAGTGATCGATAGAGGCCGTAAACAGGCCGTCTGACTTCTCGTCATTTCTCATGTAATCCATATAGCCTGAGTAAAGCGGATCTGAATCTCTCGCGTTATTCATGTTCGTGTTTTCAAAAGCTTCAGGTCGATTCATATAATCGAGATATCCTCCGAAACTACTTGCGGTGCTCGACGTCAATACAAAGTCGCACATCATTGTTACTGCAGGCGTTATTTTTCCCATAAGTTATTCCTCGATTGCATTATTTTTCTTCATTCAGTTCTTTCGTACGCGTTCTCTTGGCAGATTCTTCTCGCAGCATATAGAAGCTTCGTTTTTCTGCTCCGGAAATGAAAGCATGCTTCTTCGTTTCTGGACTGATGAACTCAGCATCCTGAAGACTTGCCATCGATAGAAAAAAACTATTTAACAATTCCTTGAGAATGCAAATCTCTCGCTCATTTTTTCGAGCGATAGCGAGTATCGCAGTCATCTTTTCTTCTACCTCGCTACTCGATGCATCATTCTTTAGTGAGAAAGCAGATGCTATCTCGTCCGATAGATTTCTTTGGTTTTTCGTTGCTCGATCCTCGATGATTTTTCGAATTTCGGGATCGATGCTTATGTGAATTCTTTCCTTTGACATTTTGTCCTCCGTTTCTGCATGGCCACGACGTGGCCACTTCCTTTTTCATTTTTACGAGCATAAGGGCCGTGATATCACGGCGGGGTAAAAGCTCGGTAGTACCGAGCTTTTGACTGATATCAGAAAACCGCAAAAACGCCCATAAACGGCCACGGATCTGCCCATAAATGGCCACATTTTTGATTCTTTGCCCACAAGTGGCCACGAACGCAATCATTCATTTTTAGCCTCCTGGATGACGTATTGTGTCTCTTTTAGGGTGTCCATGCAGTCTCGCAGTAAACTCAGTTGTGCTTCCGTGTACGCACGGGTTCGCTCTTGTTCCGATAGTAGAATAGTCCGGACAATATACCGAATGGTGTCCGGAAGTTGCTTTGCGAGATCCGGCATTCCGGCTATAGCTGCATGAGAAAGGATCTCCAAAAGGTATTCGTTTTGTGTTAGATTTTTTTCTTTTGCTTGAATCTGAAGCAGCATGTAAATGTCCTCAGGTGCATTCCTTATATGAATGTTTGCCATACGTTACCTCCTTAATTGTCAAATATAATTAAGGGACATTTGTCCCTACTTTTATCTGCTTTTCGTCTGTTTGGGTGCATCTTCTTCGTATTGATTACGGCTCCGTCTGGTTGAAGGTTTATCTAGGTATGCCGAAAGGTGCTCGTGGATACTTCGTTCATTCATACCAGCGTCCTGGGCGGCATTAGATATTTTTAACTCTACAGCAAGCATGTGTTCATCCTTTGTCCTCAGAATCGATCCCAGTCCATAGTCTCTTGCATTTCGGTATTCCTTATAATCGGATAGGATGCGGAGTTCTTCAGAAAACCGCTTTTCGAATGATCGTTGTACCACCTGGGAGGTTGGTTGAACGGGAAGCTCCCGGGCGTCAAGGCGAAGCAAATTAATCTTCTCGGGTGGTTCAGAAAGGATGTGTGTTTTTGAAGTGGCATGAGGATAGAAGAATACATGCTTGCTGTTTTCTCCAATTAACGAAGCAATCTCTTTGCTGACTTCTGGATGAAAACTATGAAGGGCTATTCCTTGTTCTTTTGCAAGTAAGATTTCTTCTCTCATGCCTGTGGTGATACGATTTCCGCAGATGAAGACAGCATCGGCTGTTTTTAGCATTGCGGTTCCGACGTCCAAGCCGATTTGTCTTTCAGTTGGATTAAGATCGTCCAAAAACTCCGGCAGCCATGCGTGCGGTGCTTTTGCAACAACAGACTGCATCTGCTCCGCTACTTCGCAGTATTTTCTTGCGGCCAGCATGTTCTGCTGTATTCCGGCAGCATCTGGAGCGCCTAAGGGTGAACAAATGTATACACGAGGTTTATCTTGTTGCCAGCGAAGACGTAATTCATAGGCATCGTTTATCCTTTTTCGAGTGCCGACTGGTGCTGTGCGGTAACTATCAATTGTTTGAAGTGGATTCATTTTTACTTTGCTCCTTATCCTTTTTAATGAGCTTCAGTAGGCCAGGATACAAATCGGACTCAAGCCCTACTTCTTCTGCAAGGGCCGCCAACACAGGGTGCCGAAGATAAGTGTTCACAAGCCTTAGCAATTCTGCATCATAAGTGTGCGGCCGTGGTGAAGGGGGAGAATTGCTATTCCATAGAAGGGTTCGTTCCGGAGAGTAAACCTTATACTCTCCGGACGTTGGAATAAAATAGAGTGTACAAAACTTAATCTGACCATCTATGCGAGGATACCCCGGATCCAACCGTGCTTTATAGATCATGCCTTCTTACTCCTCGTCTCCAAGATCAAAGGGAAGATGATCATCATCTTCCTCGTCAATCTGTACTTGCGGAGCAACGACCACATTTTTCTTATCTCCCGCGAATACCACTTGATTGACGACAAATACAACTGTTGAGCGTGACTCTTGCTCTTTGGTTACATATGGCTTCTGTTTCGCGCGGCAAGCAATCAATACTCGATCTCCTTTTTTCAGGTAATCGGTGATTAAGGTTGCCTGAGCACCCCATGCTTCCATTGAGAAAAAATCGGCTTTCTTTTCCTCTGTTTTGGAGGAATAGGTATTCACGGCAAAGCGAAACGAGCATACGGACTTCCCTGTTTTGGTTGTGTGTAATTTGGGATCGTTGGCCATACGACCCATGAACGTACATTGATTAAACATTTCAGTTTCTCCTTTCAATTGTCAAATATAATTAAGGGAAATTTGTCCCTACTTTTATATTCGAACGCTTGTTAAAATGCTTCGAATTCGGCGGTTGGATCTGGGAATGGAGTAGGTGTTAGTGAAGGTGACGGGGTTGGAGTAACGTAAACGTAGATCATTTTGCTGCTGTCAATGACGGTCGCATCGCGATAGTCAATCTGAATGCCTAGAGTGGCAGATTGAAAATCAACTAGGGTTCTTGCCTCAATCGATAAATAGTAGTAGCTCTCGGGCACATCGCTAATAACCATTTCGTAAAGAGGTTCCGGTGTGTCTAGTCGGATCAGTTTATAGGAGAGCTCGCTGCTCTTATTGTTTTCGGAATACACAGCGAATGTCATGGGTGAAGGGGTTTCTTTCTTGCTTCCGAAATAAAGAGATATCTTATATTCCTTCTTGTAGGAGTCATAGACCGCATCACTAAATTTCAAATAGTGATCTCCCAAAACAAGCTCCTGGTTATATCGAACAGTTTCGTTTTTACGATCATCCGGCAACCACAATTTGCTGGTCAAAAAAAAGACAAAGAGTGCGATCAGTAATGCGGGAATAATGACATATGGCACGGCTTTTTTCATGGTGTTGTTCTCCTTTTTCGCTTTATACGATTTGCGTTGCTTCATCCGGAATCGGATAGAAGCCCATGATGGCATAGCGTGTAATTGCCCAGGACGACGCATCGGGTGGTTCTATTCCGGTATTTCCAATGCGCTCTAATACTTTAGCGATGGATACCTGTTCCGTTCTGGCGGTGTTGATTATTTCTATTGCCCGGACATACTTTTCTCGCATGGATCCGGATTCGGACTGAAGATACTGTGCCAAGAGAGTGATGTCTGCATATGGCATAATTATCGGGTATCCCAATAAATCGCAACTCTTTGCCTTCTCCAAAAAATCGCTTTGGGATTGCGTTCCAAGAATTCGGCGTATGGCATAGACGGAAGTGGGCGGGTAGAAATTTCCACCGTAAATGTTATACAGGCAACTGACATACGTTCGGTCGTCTGGGTTAATAGCGTGGACGTATTGGCCGTTCCCGATATAGATTCCGACGTGCCCTGTAGGGTGGCCTTCTTTGGTAGCGCCACCGTATGAAAAGAAAATGAGATCACCGGGCATGAGCGGGATCGATAGACCAAGGCTTTCGCTATAAACACAGAGAACATACTCACCAAGCGCCGGGTGGTTTTCACTACTGTCCTCTAAAAAGAAGTAGTCTTTTGTACCAGAAAGGTATATGGATTCTCCGTACTTAACTTGTTCATAGGTGGCGTGGGGAAGAATAATTCCGGTTCCTGCGTCTCGGTAGGAAACAAGGCTAAGGCCAGAACAGTCAATTGCGCGATAAGACTCTCCTCCGAGAACATAGGGTGTGCCAATATACGTAAGCGCGTGATCAACAACGCTTATAAGATCACCGTCGCCCATAGGTTCTCCGGCACGGGCACGCAATAGACTCTCCTGTCCCGCTATCGCTCCCATTATGTTGGTGTACATACCAATAATGGCTAAGAGAAGAAGTCCCAGCCCGAAAGCAATGAGCAAGGTCGAGATCCCCGTTCCCAGAAGAATGTTTTGGAGTCCGGATTTCTTTTTCATTTCTGGCCTCTATTCTCTTTCTCTTCCACCACCAAAGTATTTGAGATCATCTTCAGGGATATGCTTGCGAACTCGGAGCTTAACACCGTTTCCTAGGCTTAACAGCATTTGACCGGGCCGGAAAGACGTCGCGCTTAGAAGCTCAGATTCTGTGAACTGAGGAAACAGCTCTTGCATGACCGGCACAGATGCTGAATCGAGTTTCAAGACCGCTTTATATTGAACGAGCTCAAAGATGGTTTTTATTTTTTCTGCACTCTCTGAGTTGCTGGCAGGCATGAAGTCGCGTGCGCGTTGAGAGTCAAACCAAAGTCCTGCGTCATACTTTCTGGCTCTTCTTACAAGCTTTTCAATAAATTCCAACCCGGCAGGGTTCTTTGTGTTTAGATATCGATGAGCCTCTGTAATTGCAATGACCAGGTGACGTCTTTGATCTTCTTCCGAAAGCGATCGGTTGTATTCTCGGTTTTCGTACACCGCCTGCCATGACAGCGAAAGCGCTGCATAGAGCATGGCGTTATATACTCTCGGCTCCATCTGTGAAAGCAAAGAAAGATCGATGACTACGAAAGGTGCGCTTGATATATCGATTGAACTCTTACAATCAAATAGAGCGCCGAAACCCTCTTGAACAGAAACTGAACGAACATAGCTTTCAAGGTTCTCGTATGTCTCGCGTCGAGAATCGGTAAGTTCCGGCTGATCCAGAGTCTGTTGTATTTCTTCAAGCGCATCGGAGATGCTGGGCATGTCTTCAGCGGGGATAGCTGAAGGGTTGCTTGTTTCTGTTATTCCAAACCGGTGATAGAGTCGGTGCAAGACGCTTTTTAAGGCGTCTGATTCCAAAATGGTCATATCCGGAACCAATTGCTTGAAGAACGTCTCAACGCGAGAAATGCCAGCCGCATAAGCGGAAAGCGCTGAAGGATCATCCGGATCCGTCAGTTGGGATCGAGGGAAGTCCAGAATATTGATGCGACCGGATTTGTCAAAAGGTGAGACGAGCGCACCGCCAAGTTTCTTCACCATATCCGTGAACTCACCTTCTTCATCTAAAACGATAGCACGATGACCGCAACAGATTATGTCCTGAATCATGCTTTTCATAGTGGCAGACTTGCCTGAGCCCTTTACGCCGCAAAGCACCAAATCGTACGATAGACGTTGTTGCGACTGATCGTTGAGCGTCGGATCAAGAAAGACCTGTCCGCCAGATGCAGTCGGACCAAAATATGTGCCGTTGGGATCGTAGTGGGATTCATACCGGAACGGAAATTGACGAGATAGTGTCGAATATAAAGGAAGCGGCTTTTTTACCGTATCAGCCGGAAGGGTAGTGGTTTTGTATTCCATCAGCAGTTCGTTCTCCGGAACATAACTCTCAATGCCGTAAATTTTTAGGGTATCTCGAACATTTTTTACATTCTCCTTTAGCTCGTTTTCTGTCTGTCCAGTAACCAGGAAGCGCAGCGTGTGTGAAATAATGTGCTCATTAGCTCGCGTGATTACACCGTGCAGTTCTTGAAGATCACTGTAATCATAAGAATCTTGAAGCGCTTCAGCATCCTTTTGATCGTTAATCTCTCGAGCGCGTAGCTCTTGCATGGAAGAGGATATATTTTGGAGCGCAACATTACGTGGCGTTGGCGTAAGATCAAGCGTGATGATGACACCATCAAGATCCTGGAGCCGTGCAATCATTAAATCTTCGATGTGGCTGGGATACGAGTACGCAACGACATAAGTTCTGTAGCACTCATTAATCTTCAGGTGGTTTGATTCTCGTACGATGTCTCGGGGAAGAGCGAGTTTAAGAAACATCAGGTCAGTCTCAGATATCCGCTCTTCTTTATCGGTGGTTTTCTTTTTCTTGGCCATTCTTTACCTCCCTAATTATCAAGTTTAATTAAGGGACATTTGTCCCTACTTATCGCCACTCGGGGTTTGAAAGTAGAATCTGACACAGTTCAAGCAAATCATTTAATTGAGTACACGCGGTCACGTTTATACGAGACTCGATAGCGCGTTGAATATAGCTCTTTCTTGTTTCTTCTGCCTCGTCGGGCGTTTTGGAAAAAAACAGGATATAGCCTGCCTGATCGCGCTGGTTTTGTTGGTAGTGGTCAATCCAGAACAGCTGTCTTTCCAAAAGCGTTTGAAGAAAGGGATTCTTCTGCCTGATCATCGCTTTCTCAATATGCTTTTTCTGGCTACTTAATTCCGGTCTTGTTTCGCAGAGAATTATTTTTCGCGGTGTTTCGCATGCTTGCTCACAAGCGCCCCAACTGGCATAAATAAATTCCTGGTCATCTGGACG
>Ga0209723_1007092_pt1 | contig 10407 bp, 8 predicted proteins | sample BiotimSIPDNA_2_FD_185750 | JGI IMG/M metagenome (GOLD analysis project Ga0209723, IMG submission 185750) | Anaerobic biogas reactor microbial communites from Washington, USA - Biogas_R2 time_0 SIP DNA (SPAdes) (version 2) | ecosystem: Engineered > Bioreactor > Anaerobic > Unclassified | place... | reverse complement strand
AAAAACAAAAAGAAGAATTGTGAAATGCCCGAACAAAACAATGAAATGCATAAACAAAATGCTGAAATTGCCGAACAAAATCCTGAAGTGCCCGAACAAAACAATGAAATGCATAAACAAAACTGTGAAATGCTTGACCAAAATTGTGAAACCCATAAAGAAGATTGTAAAACGCATGAAGGAAGCCCTTCCCGGGAAAGGCGCATGTTCGTAAGTTTTTCCATAATACACAGATTTGCAAAAATATTTCTTTTAACAAAAATGGAACAGCTGGGAACCTTGAATTGTTCGCCGCCTTATATTGTCGCGATCCATCATAACCCGGGACTTTCTCAAAATGAGCTGTCGGAATTTCTTAAAATAGACAAAGGCGCCGTCGCTAAAACAGTCAAACATCTTTTGGAAAAGAGCTTTATTGAAAGAAAGAAAGACCCTCTGGACAATCGCGGATATAAACTATATCTCACAAAAAAAGGAGAAGCCCTTATGCCGACTCTACTGGCCATTGAGTCAGAATTCGAACGAAAAATAACAGAAGAGATGTCCCTTGAGGAAAAAGAACTTTTGAAAAAGCTCATAAGCAAAGCCGCAACAAACATTTTGTCCCTCGACACAGGAGAAAAAAATGAAAACAATATCTAGGTATTACAAAAAATATATTCCCTTCATACTTTTGATCATAGGTGTACTTTTCGGGCAGGCCATGTGCGAACTGGCGCTTCCCGGATATATGTCGGACATAATAAATGAAGGAATAATAATGCAGGACATGGACACCATTTACAGGCTGGGCATTATTATGATAGCCGTAACTCTGGGAAGCGGAATATGTGCCATCGCAGGAAGTTTTCTTGCATCCCGCACTGCTGCAAAATCAGCCCGTGATATAAGATCGGCTTTGTTCCGCAAAGTCACCTCTTTTTCCGACGCTGAAATGGATCAGTTTTCCACCGCCAGCCTCATAACCCGTTCCACCAACGATGTCCAAATGATACAGCAGGCTTCCGTCATGATCCTGAGAATGGCATTCTATGCACCGATAATGGGAGTGGGCGCCCTGATAAAAGCCCTTAACACCAACGTATCCCTGACATGGACCATAGGACTTGCAGTGGCGGTAATTTTCATGATAATGCTAATGGCTTTTTTCCTTGTACTCCCAAAATTCAAAGTCTTGCAGATGAAACTTGACCGACTGAATCTCATAATGAAAGAGCGACTTTCAGGATTGCTTGTGGTCCGGGGTTTTGCAAGAGAAAATTATGAACAGGATCGCTTTGATGCCGCAAATACAGACCTTATGAAAATAAATGTTTTTGTAAACAAAGCCATGTCTCTTCTTATGCCGGCCCTCATGCTCATAATGAATCTTTCCGGAATACTGATCGTGTGGTTCGGTTCAAAACTGATAGAGGCAAACGACATGATGATCGGAGAAATGCTGGCGTTCCTGCAGTATTCCATGCAAATAATAATGTCCTTCCTCTTTATAACTATGATGTTCATTATGGTTCCAAGAGCAGCCGTTTCCGCACAAAGGATCGGGAAAGTTTTGGTGGTGGAGCCTTCTGTAAAAGACAGCCCGGCGGCAGTTTCGGGTTCCCAAGGAAAAGACGGAGCAGCGGCAGTTTCGGGTTCCCAAGGAAAAGACGGAGAATCGTCAATTTCGGATTCGCAAGGCAGCACAAAAGAAGCCCCGGTATCCAAAGGTATTCTTGAGTTCGAAAATGTTTCATTCGCATATCCCGATTCAAAAGAAAAGACTCTTTGCGACATCAACTTCACCGTCAGCCCGGGAAAGACGACGGCCATCATAGGCGGTACGGGCAGTGGCAAAACCACTTTGGTGAGACTGATAACCCGTTTTTATGATGTGACCGGCGGCCGCATCCTGCTTGACGGAAATGATATAAGAGATATTCCTCAAAAAGATCTTCGTGATGTCATCGGATATGTCCCGCAAAAGGGAATACTGTTTTCAGGAACCATAGCGGACAATCTTCGTTTCGGAAAAGAGGATGCATCGCCTGAAGAAATGGAAGACGCTGCAGAAACGGCTCAGGCTCTTGACTTCATAAAAAGCAAGAATGAAGGTTTTGAAGAGCTGATAACAGAGGGCGGCACCAATGTTTCCGGAGGCCAGAAGCAACGGATCTCCATTGCAAGAGCCCTCATAAAGGATCCGCATATCTACATTTTTGACGATACATTTTCAGCCCTTGATTTCAAAACAGATGCGGCCCTTAGAAAAGCTCTTAAACAGAAAATCAAAGATGCATCCATGATAATAGTTGCTCAGAGGATCAACACCATAATGGATGCAGATCAGATAATCGTTCTCGATGAAGGGGAAGTTGCAGGAAAAGGTACTCACAAAGAGCTTCTCTCATCCTGTGATGTGTACAGAGAAATAGCTTTATCACAGCTCAGCGAAGAAGAACTTGGAAGGGAGATGAGCTAAATGACAGAAAAAATAAAAAGAGCTCCCGGAAGGACGGGTTCAGGTATTGACAAACAAAAGACCGGCTCAGGCATTGATAACCAAAGGACTGGCTCAGGCATTGATGGGGCAAAACCCGGCCCTTCCACAGGTCCAAGGAAACGCGGCCCCGGCGGAGGTGGTCCGGCAGCCATGATGCCGGGAGAAAAGGCAAAGAACTTCCGCCCCACCATGAAAACCCTCCTTTCATACCTCAGGCCCTATAGGATAAGCCTTTTCTTCGTGTTCCTTTTTGCCATCGTCAGCACCACATTTTCCATTCTGTCTCCGGACATTCTGGGAGATGCCACAGATGAAGTTGTAAAAGGTCTTATGGGCGGCGGCATAATATTCGAAAACCTGCTTAAGATACTTCTGTTTCTTGCTGCCATATACGGGATAAGTTTTGTTTTTTCCACGGCCCAGGGTTTTATCATGGCGAATATATCCCAAAAGGTCACATACAATCTTCGCAAAAGGATCTCGGCAAAAATGGACCGGATGCCGCTCAAATATTTTGACGGAAAAACCCACGGAGAAATACAAAGCAGAGTCATCAACGATGTGGAAACCGTTAATCAGACTCTTTCTCAGAGCATAACCCAAAGCATCACAAGTCTGGTCACCATAGCCGGCATCCTGGTCATGATGGTGCGAATAAGTTTTCCAATGACTGTTACGGCCCTGGTGGTCCTGCCTCTTTCGTTCCTGGTAATAAGGCTCGTTGTGGGAAAATCCCAGAAGCAGTTCAAAGACCAGCAGAAATTCCTGGGCAACGTGAACGGTCATGTGGAAGAAATGTATACCGGTCATACAGTTATCAAAGCTTTCAACAGAGAAAAGCAGTCCCTTGAAAAATTTGATGAGATAAATGATAAGCTCTGCGAATCAGCCTGGAAATCTCAGTTTTTTTCCGGACTTATGATGCCAATGACAAATTTCATAGGCAACCTGGGTTATGTGGCTGTATGCATACTGGGCGGATATCTTGCCATAAACGGCAAAGTGACCATTGGAAATATTCAGGCTTTCATACAGTATGTAAGGTCTTTCAATCACCCTCTTGCTCTGGCGGCCAATATAGCAAATATGCTTCAAAGCACAGCGGCTGCGGCAGAAAGAGTTTTTGAATTCATTGACACGGATGAAGAAGCAGATGAGGGCACTTTCAAAGAAGATGCCGATACTGTAAAGGGCTCTGTGAAATTTGAAAATATAAATTTCGGATATAATGAAAAAGAGCCGGTCATAAAGGACTTCTCATACGAGGCTTCTCCCGGTGACAGGGTGGCCATAGTGGGCCCCACAGGAGCGGGAAAGACAACAATAGTAAAACTGCTTATGAGATATTATGAACTCAACTCCGGTTCTATCCTGATAGACGGTCACAACATAAAGGATTTTGGCAGAAAGGATCTGCGCCGGCTTTTCGGCATGGTGCTTCAGGATACATGGCTTTTCAGCGGCACCCTTAAAGACAACATCAGATACGGGCGGATGGAAGCCACCGACGAAGAAGTCATGGATGCGGCAAAAGCGGCACATATACATCATTACATAATGACTCTTCCAAAGGACTATGATATGGAACTCAATGAAGAAGCCTCAAATGTATCACAGGGCCAGAAACAGCTGCTGACCATAGCAAGAGCCATCCTGGCGGACAATCCGATCCTTATTCTTGATGAAGCGACCAGTTCTGTTGACACCAGGACCGAGAGTCTGATCCAGAAAGCCATGGCAAATCTTATGAAAGGACGTACCAGTTTTATTATAGCCCACAGACTTTCTACAATAAGAGATGCGGACTGGATACTTGTAATGGATGAAGGCAATATAAAAGAACAGGGAACCCATGAAAGCCTCATAGAAAAGAACGGGTTTTATGCGAAACTCTACAACAGTCAATTTGCAGAGTGAATAAAATAAAAACTATTGTCAACCTGAAAATGTTTTTGGGTTGACATTTTTTTTGGGCTGTTTTATACTGGCATAAAAGTCCGCTGCTTCAGAACAAATACTTGAGAAGATATCCCGGAGAAATATATGGAAAGATCTGTTCATCATTACAGCAAAACCACTTACCTTATACTATGTGCTTTATTTGCAGCTCTCACAGCTGTGGGTGCATGGATATCGATTCCTCTTCCCTTTACGCCGGTGCCTGTTACACTGGCCACAATGGTAACTTCCCTGGCCGGAGGTCTTCTGGGCCCCAGATACGGCAGCATGAGCATGGTGGTTTATGTTCTTCTCGGAGCTGCCGGAGCGCCATTCTTCCATAATTTCACCGGAGGCGCCGGGATAATCGCAGGGCCCACCGGGGGTTATATAGTCGGATATATTTTTTCCGCACTGATCTGCGGCATTCTGATAGATATCAACAAAAACAGAAAACAATCATTTCTTTGGATCGTTTTATCCATAACCGCCGGGCTTTTTGCCTGTTATCTTTTGGGGACTTTATGGTTCATCATGTCAACGGGAACGGGCCTTGTTCCTTCTATTCTTATGTGTGTTGTCCCTTTTCTTCCGGGAGATGCATTAAAAATCATTGCTTCTGCTTTGCTTATAAAAAAGCTGCGGCCGGTGATTTTCAAAAGACTTTAGGCCGGTGATTTTCAAAAGACTTTGACCAAAAACCAAAGAGGACCCATAAAGGGTCCCCCGCTTTCTCTCTGATTCACATTCAGATATTTTTTGATCGTTCTTTTATGTTCCTGTCCTTTGCATCGTTTTCGCAGTTTGAGCCGTTTCCCTCACTTTCGCTTTCACCCCCGCGGTTTTATTCTGTGGGGTTTGTTTATGGTGCCGGTGATGTATCCGTACCTTGTGTTTCTGTAACCGGCGGTGTCTGCTCAGTTGTGCTTGGTGGCGCTACTGTTGTTGCCACCGGTGTGGTCGTTATCGGAGCCTGGGTGGTCTTAGCAGCTGTTACCTTGGGTTTGCTGGCTGTGACCTTCTTCTTTGCCGGGCTGTATACCCTTATTACCGCTGCCAGCCTCTGGCCGAAACCGTTCCATCTGGTGATCCTCACACCTCTTGTTGTGGCATGGATCACTTTGCCTCCGCCTATGTATATGGCTGCATGGCCGATACTTCCGCCTCTGTAATAAAGAAGTATATCGCCTTTTTTTGCTTTCTTTATGCTTCTGCCTACATTATATTTACTGCTTTTGTAAGGTGCCAGACGTCCCGATCTGATCTTGACCCCGGATTTCTTCATACAGTAATATACGAAACCTGTACAGTCAAATCTGTTTGGTCCTCTGGATCCGGCGCTGTAGGGGCACCCTCTTTTGCTTTTTGCCACTTTTATGAGTTTTCCCACCTGGGAAACTGACTTCTTTGAAATGCTTGCCGCATAGGTAGCCTCAGGGGCCATTGCAAAAATAAGTCCTGCGGTAAGAGTAAATGCTATTATTATCCTGCTGATTTTCTTCATGCTGATATTTTTAATCATAAGGTAAAGTTGCCTTCCTTTTCACATCATGTGCTTATCTTAAATGACACAAAGTGACAGGTCAATGACATATTTGTCATTTTCACAATAGCTACACAAATCCCCGCTCATTGTAAACTGTTTAAATGTATACAAGTTTACAATTTTTTTATGCTGTGTTACAATACAAAATATGATGGAAAAGGAGGGCTTGCATGGCCACTAAAGAACGTGTTTTCAAAGCACTGAACGAAAATAAGGGCAAAGCCGTATCGGGTGAACGCCTGGCAAGATCTTTGGATATATCCCGCACTGCCGTATGGAAAGCCATAAAATCTTTGCGCAATGAGGGGTATCCCATAGAAGCCGGCACCAATAAAGGATACATGCTGGCGGCAAATCTGGACTACCTTTCAGAGGATTCCATAATTGCAGGTCTTGATGAGGATCTTTCTGACTTTTCCATACATCTCTATGAAACTCTGGAATCAACAAATAAAACAGCAAAGGAAATGGCATTTAAGGATGTTGATCACAATATAGCCGTAATAGCCGATCATCAGACAAACGGACGGGGAAGGCTGGGAAGGGACTTCTTTTCTCCTAAAGGTTCCGGACTTTATATAAGCCTGCTTTTGAAACCTTCTTTTGATATGAGCAAATCTGTGCTCATCACAACTGCAGCCGCAGTTGCCGCTGTCCGGGCAATAAAAAAATTCTCGGATGCGGATCTTAAAATAAAATGGGTCAACGACATATACATGGATGACAAAAAAATATGCGGCATCCTTACTGAAGCGGTAACTGATTTCGAAACGGGACAGATACAGCATATCGTCCTGGGTTTCGGTATCAATTGTTTTGAAGCCGAGTACCCGGAAGACCTTTCCCAAAAGGCTTCCTTTATCGGCGGTAATTTCTCAAGGAATAAGCTGGCTGCAGATATCATAAACGAAACCATGAAGATCTTCAAAAATATCGAAAGCAGAAAATTTCTTGAGGAATATAAAAACCTTTCCATGGTCATAGACAAAGAAATAGATGTTTACAAGCCGGCGGCGTGTGCTTCACGGACGGCAGTTCCAATAAAAGCTCTTGCCCTGGGCATAGACAGCGACGGTGGTCTTATTATAAGACATGAAGAAGATCCGTTCAAAGGTCATATAGAAACTTTGAACAGCGGCGAAATCTCCATAAGAGTAAAAAAACATAAAACATAAACCGGAACTCCCTTTTCTTCTTTGATTGTGTTAATATTTATCCATGGAAAAAACAGCATCATATAAATATTTAAAAATTTTCCCCCCGGCTATTTTGCTTTCAGCACTATTTTTTGTTGTGTTTTCTGCTGTGTTTTTTATGCCCCAGAAATGTTTTGCCGCAGCCTCTCCATCTTCATCGAAAATAATGGATCAAATGACCCTTGAAGAAAAAATCGGACAGATGTTTCTGGTATGTTATGACGGTTCTTACGACCCTGCAGAAGAAGCCTCTCTTCACCATCTCGGAGGCTATGTTTTTTTTGCTGACTATTTCGAAGGCCGCAACAGGGAAGATGTAATTTCCGGGATCAAAAAGATCCGGAACAAAACAACTCTTCCCCTTATAACCGCCGTGGATGAAGAAGGGGGATCGGTCATCCGTGTAAGCGGATATCCGGCTTTACATGAGACCCCTTTTCCCTCTCCCGCACAGGTGATGGCTCGGGGCGGTATTTTCGCTGCAAAGGATGATGCTTCAAAAAAAGCCGATATGCTGCTTGATCTTGGAATAAACACCAATCTTGCTCCCGTCTGTGATGTGGCTCAAAGCAAGAAGGATTATATATATGAAAGGACCACCGGGGAAGATCCGGCAAAGGCTACTGCTTATGCAGTTTCCGTTATAATAGCATCAAAAGAAAAGAAGCTGGGCACATGTCTCAAGCATTTTCCCGGTTACGGAGGCAGCAGCGATACTCACCTTGGCATGGCCGCCGACAACAGACCCTATAGGGCATTTGCCACATCCGATTTCATGCCTTTTTTCTTCGGCATCAAGGCAGGAGCAGATTCTGTGATGGTCAGTCATAATATTGTCAAGTCCATGGATCCGGGCCTTCCGGCATCACTGTCAAAAAAAGTTCATGATATCCTTAGGAAAGATTTCGGTTTTGACAAAGTCATAATCACAGATGATATAAGTATGGGAGCAATAAAGGATCTGTTCGACGAAAAGGCTCCGGCCGATGAAACGGATCCCGCCGGTGAAAAAGCTCCGGCCGATAAAACGGACCCCGCCGGCGAAATGGACCCGGCCGTAATGGCTGTCAAAGCCGGAAATGATCTTATCTGCACAAGAGATTTCAGGGAGCAGATACCGGCTGTCATGGATGCGGTCAAAAAAGGTATAATAAGTGAAAAACAGATCAATCGTTCCGTAAAGAGAATTATTGATTGGAAAATTTCTCTGGGTTTGATAAAATAACCATTAAAAAGAAACATTAGGAGGAAATGGTATGTATCCATTTGAAGAGATCCAAAAAGCGGATCCTGAAATCGCAAAGGTCATCGAGGCGGAGATCAAGCGCCAGAATTCCCACATAGAGCTTATAGCTTCGGAAAACTGGGCCAGCAAGGCTGTCATGGCTGCCAACGGCAGTGTTCTTACAAACAAGTACGCCGAGGGTTATATAGGGAAAAGGCATTACGGCGGCTGTCAATTCGTGGACATGGCTGAAAATCTGGCCATAGAAAGAGCCAAAATGCTCTTTGGATGCGAATATGTGAATGTTCAGCCCCACTCGGGTTCCCAGGCAAACATGGCGGCATTTTTTGCCATGCTGAAACCGGGAGATACGGTCCTTGGCATGGGTCTTGATCAGGGGGGGCATCTCACCCACGGCAGTCCCGCAAATCTTTCGGGCCAGTACTATAATATCGTATCTTACGGTGTAAATGAAAACGGATTTATCGACTACGAAAATGTCCTTGACCTGGCAAAGAGATCCAGGCCGAAACTTATCGTGGCCGGCGCCAGTGCTTATGCCAGGGTCATCGACTTCAAGAGATTCAGAGAAATAGCAGATGAGACCGGCGCATATCTAATGGCGGACATAGCTCACATATCCGGACTGATCGCAGCAGGTCTTCATCAAAGCCCCATCCCCTACGCTCATGTCACCACTACAACGACCCACAAGACCCTCAGAGGACCCAGAGGCGGCATGATCCTCAGCAGCAATGATGTGGCCAGGAAACTCAATCTTAATAAGGCTGTTTTCCCCGGTATACAGGGAGGTCCCCTGATGCATGTTATAGCAGCAAAAGCTGTCTGCCTTTATGAGGCCCTTCAGCCGGAATTCAAAATCTATCAGGAAGCTATAGTAAAGAATGCATCTGCCCTTTGCCGCGGCCTCATGAACAGGGGCATCAACATCGTCTCCGGCGGCACGGACAATCACATGATGCTGGTGGACTTAAGAGGAACGGATCTCACGGGCAAGGAGCTGGAAACAAGGTTGGATGATGCCCATATAACCTGCAATAAAAATGCGGTCCCCAACGATCCCGAGAACGTTTTCGTTACCAGCGGAATAAGGCTTGGGACACCTGCTGTTACTTCAAGAGGAATGAACACGGAGGATATGGACAAGGTGGCAGAAGCCATACATCTAATGATGGAAGACTGCGAAAACAAGGATAAGGTTCTTTCAACAGTCAATGAACTGACCACCAGATATCCGCTGGTCCGCACAGGGCTGGTGTTCGGTTGAACCGTTTATCATACTGACAAAAGTATTGATCCATCAGACCTGGAAATTTATTGGCCCAAATAGTTATAAAACCATAAAGCACAAAAATTGAAAGACCATAAAGCACAAAATTTGAAAGACCACAAATCAGAAAATAGGAGAAAGCATCATGATCAAAGAGAACAAGCTTTTCAGAACCAATGAAGTATGTACTGACAGACAAAAAAAGAGATTCGAAAAACTGCTTAGCAAAACCACTCAGGAAAACATCTTTGAATATGTAATCAATAAGGCTTTTCCCTCCCCGCCGATTTTCGTGGCTCTTTCTTATCTTACCGATGAAGATCTTCTTTTTAGGGTCGCTTCCGTTCAGCAGACAAAATCTATATGTGGCAAAACTCCCGTAATACAAGTGGGCATAACAGGAAATACCGGGGTGGAAGTGTGTGTCCAAGCCATCATGCAGATGCAGAAACAGGAAACACTCTTAAAGCTTTTTGCGCATTATGCAGACAATTCTCCCCTTTACAGTATATATGATGCCGGTTCCACCTATTACGGCGGATACGAAAAAATAGATGCTCTGGTCAAGAAACTCGATCCGGAAAGCCACAGATATATTCTTGATACTCACAGGGACTGGAACAGAGGAGATATGAGACATGCCTTTGAAGGTGGAGTATTCGATGTATCAAACGGTATGACAAAAAGGCAGGTCATGGTCACCTCTCTTTCTGAATAGATCGAATAATA
>Ga0209723_1007079_pt1 | contig 10429 bp, 7 predicted proteins | sample BiotimSIPDNA_2_FD_185750 | JGI IMG/M metagenome (GOLD analysis project Ga0209723, IMG submission 185750) | Anaerobic biogas reactor microbial communites from Washington, USA - Biogas_R2 time_0 SIP DNA (SPAdes) (version 2) | ecosystem: Engineered > Bioreactor > Anaerobic > Unclassified | place... | reverse complement strand
ACACCACCCTGCGAATGCCCGATTGGATTATGAGTTTTGCACATTCCATGCAAGGTGAGGCTGTAATATATAAAGTCGAGCCATCGCTGCTGTTATTGCTTTTGGCTACTTTTGAGATTGCATTGGCCTCTGCATGAAGCACATAGGGTTTGGTCCTGTTGTTTTCATCCTCACAAATATTTTCAAAACCTTCAGGAGTACCATTGTACCCGTCTGAAATTATCATCCGGTCTTTAACTATCAGTGCGCCAACCTGCCTTCGTTTACAGTAAGAGTTTTTCGACCAGATAAGGGCCATTTCAAGATACCTCCTGTCAAACTGATCCTGTCTTTTTCCATAGGGCTTCAAAGGATCGTACTTGTTCATAAATAAATTGAGACTAGTGTGTATAAAACGGTCTGCAAAGATAGTAATATTGCACAGAAAATTCACTGAATCACTAAGCAGTCATCAGGCATTATTAGTTATTCACCCTCACTTTTTAGTTTCTCATATTTTTTCAAAAGGGCATCATATTTTTTCCGGAGCTCTTTCAGTTCTGATTCACTTTTCCGGAGCTTCTCATTCTTTTTAGTGTTAACATTATCCTGTTCTTCGTCTTTCTTTCTCATCCTTGCCATTTCTTCCTGCGTGGCCATCATTTCTTCAAGGTTTTGCTGCATTTCCTCTTTTTGTGCATTGAGTTCCTCTGTATGAGCATTTAATTCTTCAAACATATTCTTCATTTTCTCATTGACTTTAATGATCTCTATCTGGGAAGAGAGGTTCTCTGCAATTTTCCGGATAAGCTCTATTTTATGATCTGCAATTTTCTTCAGTGAAGCGAGTTCGATAATGCCGTTGATTTTTTCCTCTAACATCAAAGGGACCAGGATGAGATGTTTAAGACTTACCTGACCCAGGCCTGAACCAACAACAGCATAATTGTCGGGAAGGTTGTCAATGATAATATTCTTTTTTTCCTTGTAACAAGCACCAAGATAACCTTCGTCACCTGAAAAATACTTCTTCAACCGTGATTTATCAAGTGCATAGCTGCCAAGAATTTCCAATCTCTGATCGTCAGTACCCTCTTCATTTATAATATACAAGACGCCGATATTAGCCTCCACATATTCTACCAGGCCTGAAATTAATTTTCCTGCCATTTCGCCTGGGTTATGGGAGTTTTTAGAGATGATATCTCCAAGGGTGGTCATACCCTCATTATACCAGTTGATTTCGCTGGATACCTTTTCCTGTTCAAGAAGATCGCGTTTATGTTGTTCAATTTCGTTGCGCTGCTTTTGCAATTCAAATTCGCCCTCATCAATTTTCCTTTGTAAAATAAGCTTATCGTGTTTGATAGCATCCGAACGCATTTTTATTAATGTATAAACTGCATATCCGATGAGCATAATTATGAATATCCTGAACCACCATCTTTTCCACCAGGGAGGGGTGATTACAATCTTAACCCTGGTGCCTTCCGTATTCCATACTCCATCATTATTTGAAGCTCTCACATGGAAAATATACTTTCCCGGGCTGATATTGGTATAGGTTGCTTCCTGTCGTGTACCCATTTTCTGCCATTCCTTTTCCTGACCTTCAAGCATACATTCATACTGGTTCTTTCTGGGGCTCATATAATTTAAAGCCACATAATTAATTGTTATCATATTTTGCCTGTGACTGAGCTTTATTCTATCTGTAAAAGCAATATGCTGTTTCAGCGGGGAACCTTTTTGTGCCGGTTGCACAGATTTATATGACAGTTGAAAATCAGTAAGGTATACAGGGGGTATATATTCATTTTTCTTAAAATCAGAAGGATCAAACATTACAAGGCCGCCGATACCTCCAAAATAGATGATTCCATTCTCATCTTTAAATCGCGCCCCGGGGATATACTGATCGATTTTCAATCCATCGCTTGCATTATAACTTGAAAATTTCATAGAATCCTGTCTCAGACAGGCAATACCTTTGTTTGTTGATATCCATAATTTATTATCTGAATCCTCAAGTATGCCTGAAATATTGTTATCAGGCAGACCATCTTCTTCGAAAAAATGTGTAAAAGTTTTTGTTCTTTCATTGAACCTGTTTAATCCATAAGAAGTTCCTACCCACAAGGTTCCTTTGGAATCGCGTAATATTGATTGTACCCATGAGTTGCTGAGTGTTGTTGTATCTCTTTCGTTGGAAAAGTAGTTTTCAGATTTACCGGTCACAGGATCAAATTTCCCAAGACCTCCATAACCCCCAATCCAGATGGCCCCTTCAGGATCCTTATAAACTTCCAGAAGCCAGTGTGAAACAATATCACCACCGGGGATGTTTGGATCAAAATCGAAATGGCTTATTTTGTCCTGGTAGATATCGAATAATTCAAGTCCGTAACCCCCATTTAATGCTATCAGGTATAGTCCGTCACCTATCTCAGCTATACTTCTCACATCGTGATGACTTAAACTGTTAGGGTTACCGGGTTCAGGAAGGTAATTTTTAAATTGGCCCCTGGCATAGTTAAATACTGCAAGCCCCGTATTATATCCTCCCAGAAGGATTCTTCCATATGAATCCTGGAATATTGTTAGGATGGAGTTACTTGCAACAGTAGTATTATCATCTTCAATATGGCTGTAGACCTGTGTAATTTTATCTGAATAGGGATCATAAACATTGATTCCACCCCCGTCAGTTCCAATCCAGACAGTACCATCGATAGATTTTATAATGGCCCGGACAGAAGTGTGGTTGATACTATTTGGCCTGTTGGTATTGGACAGGATTTGTTTAAATGTGTTCAGATTATTGGAATAGGAATAAAACAATCCGTCGTTTGGAGTGCCTAGCCACCATATGTTCTGCTGGTCGAGAAAAAGGCTCCGGATCTGTCCCATACCCTGTCCATTCTCACCTGTTATAAGATAATCTGTAAAGGTTCTTGACTGCGGGTCAAAAAGGATCAGCCGGCTCTCCGAAGTGCTGGTGAACCAGAGAATATTTTTTTTATCTTGTCTGAGAATGGCTAACTGGTCGTATCCATTTACTGGAAGGTTGTAACATATTTCAGTGCTTAGCTGGGAGGTCCTGGTATCATATACATAATGGCCTGTTTCTGTAAACAGGCCGATCTTATTGATACTGTGGGCATATATATGATAAATTCTGTTACCATGGAAGGTAGTATCTCCGCTCAGATCAACATAATATGATTCTTTTTTTTTCGGATTATAGCCGGCAATTTTTTTCTGAAAGGGGAACCACAGCGTTCCGGACATATCCTCAGCATACGAAATAAACTCACCATGAAGCCTTGAATTATATCCGATCTTTTTCAGAACGTTAAGTTGAATTGCCAGTTCCCTGGCGGGTTCATAAACATAAAGCTCGCTATCTGATACAAAATAGATAGATTTATCTGATCCTTGCAGTGCATGCACCGCAAACGATCTGTTTTCAACCGCTTCATCACCCATACCAACACCAACATGTGAAAAATAACCTGTTCTCGGATTATAAATATCCGTGCTGTTGTTTGTTTTTACAACAATACGTCCTTCCACATCCTCAAACAGATATAAAATATAGTTGCCGCCAAGGCTCACCTCATTCTTAAGGTTCTGTTTAAAGATTTTATAGGTATATCCATCAAAAAGGTTCAATCCTGATTTTGTACCTATCCAGATGAAACCACGGGAATCCTGCATCATGCATAAAACTTCTTTACTTGAGAGTTCACTCTCGCGAAGCTTTACCGGCTTAAAGTCAAATTTAAACTGATTATCCTGAGTAGTACCTGAAGGGGACAGAAAAAAAATCTCCAGCGCTATCAGTGTTATAATGCTGGTATTCCGGAGGTTCATGCAATAGTATCTGATTTATTTTAGGAAACGTGATGATGAATATACAATAAATATGTAGGAAGATTTTGATAGGGGAAACTATTTTTTTAACAGGTTAATAATAGTAAGATAATTCTTCAGATAAAGTATGGTACCCGGAGCCGGAATCGAACCGGCAAGGGCAAATGCCCACTGGTTTTTGAGACCAGCGCGTCTACCTGTTCCGCCATCCGGGCTGATGATCAGGGAAGGCGAAGATAAATATTTTGTTCATGTCATACAAATGAAATAAGAGCCCGGGGATATAATTTCGTACAGGTTAGTTACAAACTCCAAAAAAATGAGCGAATTTTAAAATGTATCTACATTAAAAAGGTATTGCATCATTCAATTTCTTTAAAAAACTGCAACTCCTAATGGAGGGTTTAATTTTAATTGAATGAAGATGAGTTTACCTGTACTTATTATTAATTGTTGATATCTTATTAACTAAAAAATGAAGGTTTGCTTGGAAAACCAAAGATGATTATCTACCATATAAGCATTGATATTCACTAATATACATAATTTCAAAGGATTAAAGGACATGGTTAATAACTTCGGAGAAATGTTAAAAAAACCAATTGAACAAGGCTAGTATTAAACTGATTGTGTTAATAAATTGCAATATCCGGCAAGTAATCCAGTTTAGTTCTTAAAGAGTCAGTTTAACAGCACATTAAAACTTTTTTCGATGCAGTCCGAAGAAACCAAGATGAAAGAAATTACATCCGCAGATGTTGAAAAAGCAAATACCGAAAAAAATAAAAAAGTGGAGAGGGATATAAATAAACCAACGTATTCCTTTGAGGACGCCCTGAAGGCCTCAGTAGAATATTTTAAGGGCGATGAGCTGGCTGCTACAGTCTGGCTTAACAAGTATGCCCTTAAGGATTCGTACGGCCATCTCTACGAGAAAACACCTGATGATCTGCACCACCGTCTGGCATCAGAAATGGCCAGGATTGAAAAAAAATACCCCAATCCACTGTCGGAGCAGGAAATTTATGAAACGCTCAGGGATTTTAAATATATTGTTCCGCAGGGCGGACCAATGACAGGTATCGGAAATGATTTCCAGATCGCTTCTCTATCGAATTGTTTCGTGATAGGTAATGAAGGACCTTCTGACTCATACGGTGCCATTATGAAAACTGACCAGGAGCAGGTGCAGCTTATGAAAAGACGCGGGGGCGTGGGCCACGACCTTTCGCACATAAGGCCTAAAGGAACTCCGGTGCTGAACAGCGCACTTACCTCAACTGGTGTTGTGCCTTTTATGGAAAGATATTCCAATTCCACAAGAGAAGTAGCACAGGATGGGCGGCGTGGTGCATTGATGCTGAGTATTTCAATACGCCATCCTGATTCGGAATCATTTATTGATGCCAAACTTACACCCGGCAAAGTTACCGGTGCCAATGTTTCGGTCAGGATCGATGACGAATTCATGCGGGCAGTTGTGGACGGAAAGCCTTATACACAAAAGTACCCGGTGGATTCTGAAAACCCTAAATTTTCAAAACAGATTGATGCACACAAATTGTGGGAGAAAATAGTACACAATGCCTGGAAATCTGCCGAACCTGGGATACTCTTCTGGGATACTATAATTTCTGAATCTGTCCCCGATTCGTATGCAAACCAGGGATATAGGACAATTTCGACCAACCCTTGTGGCGAGATACCATTATGTGCTTACGATTCCTGCCGTCTTATTGCCATCAATCTCTACAGCTATGTTGATGAACCATTTACAGAAAAAGCCAAATTTAATTTCCCGCTTTATAAAAACCATGTTCATATTGCACAAAGGCTTATGGATGATATCATCGATCTTGAACTCGAGAAAATTGATGCTATCCTCGATAAGATAAACAACGACCCTGAAGATGTTGAGATAAAAAGAGTTGAAAAAAAATTGTGGGAAAACATTAAGGTCAAAGCTGAAGAGGGCAGGCGTACAGGTATAGGAATAACAGCGGAAGGTGATATGCTTGCAGCATTAGGCCTGAGGTATGGAACAGAAGATGCCACCGATTTTTCAATTGAAGTACATAAGACCCTGGCCCTCGAAGCTTACCGTTCGTCTGTGATGCTTGCTAAAGAAAGGGGGGCTTTCACCATTTACGATTCTCACCTCGAACGAAATAACCCCTTTATCCAAAGACTTAGAAAAGAAAGTGAAGAGTTTTACAGGGACATGGTAAAATATGGCAGGCGTAATATTGCACTATTAACCATTGCTCCGACTGGCACCACAAGTTTAATGACCCAAACAACGTCAGGGCTTGAACCTGTATTTCTGCCGGTTTACAAACGCCGCCGTAAAGTTAATCCCAACGATTCAGGCACTAAAGTTGATTTTGTTGATGAAGTTGGTGATGCATGGGAAGAATATGTAGTGTTTCACCATAAATTTGCCACCTGGCTGGAAACCAATGGATATAATGCAGAAGAAGTTAAAACTTATGACGATGAGAAACTCAAAGCCATAGTTGAAAAATCCCCTTATTACAAAGCAACTTCAAACGATATTGATTGGCTGAGCAAGGTTAAAATGCAGGGTGCAGTTCAGAAATGGGTAGACCACTCTATCAGTGTAACCATTAATCTGCCCAACGAAGCTACAGAAGAGTTGGTCGGCCAACTATATATTACAGCCTGGGAATCAGGTTGTAAGGGTGTTACTGTTTACAGGGAAGGCTCACGGGCAGGAGTTTTGGTAAGCAAGGAAAAGAAGGAAAAAGAAAACCATCACCAGGATGATGAAGAATATTACAAACGTCCGAAAGTATTGGATGCTGAAATCATCAGGTTCAACAACAATGATGAAAAATGGGTCGCATTTGTAGGTCTGAAGAATAACAAACCCTATGAAATATTCACTGGTCTGGCCGATGAAGAAATGTTCCCGATACCGAAATCAATAACTAAAGGGCAGATAATTAAAAACCGTGATGAAAACGGAGTTTCGAGGTACGATTTCCAGTACATCGATAAATATGGTTATAAAAATACCCTGGGTGGACTTTCGCATATGTTCGATAAAGAGTTCTGGAATTACGCCAAGCTTATCTCCAGTGTGCTGCGCCATGGTATGCCTATTGCCGATGTTGTGAGATTGGTATCCTCATTGCGGCTTGATAGTGATACCATCAACACATGGAAAAATGGAGTAGAACGTACACTGAAAAAATACATTCCTAATGGAACGAAAGTAAAGAAAGGAATGAAATGCCAGGAATGTGGATCGGAAAACCTCATATATCAGGAAGGATGTCTGCTGTGTACTAATTGCGGATCATCTAAATGTGGATAATTTTTTTTCAATCTTTAGATAATCAAGGGAAGAAGAGAAGCTCAGGTTAGCTTCTCTTTTTTTTGAAGTTTAATTGTATTAAAATCTTTATGTCGATCGTCGTATAATATCATGGTTCTTTTCAAAAAGTGTAACTTTGAAGAACTGCAATACCAAAAAAACAAAACAAAATGAACGAATTAAAAAATCCCTCATCGGGAATCGGATTAGGGATAGCAGGTTTAATACTGGGAATTCTCTCCATCCCGTTTGGAATCCTTGGATGTACCTTTATGTTGGCCTTGTTAATGGGAATTCTTGGAATTACCCTGAGTGCTGTTGGTTTATCACAGGCCCGTCAGGCTAACAGTTCAACCGGACTGATCATTGCTGCATTGATTATATCAATAATAGGCACAAGTTTCGCGATCATCAGGTTAACCAATTCAGCAAAAAAAACAAAAAATATTTTTTGGGAGTGGGACAAAGATTGGAAGAATAAACTTGAAGAGCTTGATGATGACGACGATACCGGCGATTATTCTTCAACATTTGAAGATGCTTTCAGGAAGGGTTTCAAGGATGAAGTTGAAATTGATGTTGAGATAAATACCGGGGACCTTGAAGAAGAGCTGGAACAACTTGAAAGAGAACTTGAACGGGCAGGAGATGAGGTAGAAAGGTCACTCGAAAAAATGAGTGATGCAGAAAAAGTTGAGAAACTGGGCAGGGCTACCGGCAAAGCCGTCAGAGGATTTATTAAGGAGTTGAACGATTCTGTAGAAGAATAACAGCATTGAATATTAAGCATTATCATATTATTAACCTGATTCTTTCGGGGGTAATCCTATTGATTTTCATTTATTCGGCAGCTTTTTCACCTGAGAAGGGAAACTATCCTGTAAAATCTTCCTATGAGAAGATTACCGGTCAGCCTACACTTAGCACTGGTATGTCGCGTGCATTTTCATCGATTGTTAGGTTTAATTTTGATGAGGCTTTAAATTATAACCGGTTTTCAATAAGAATATTCATCTTCTTTCTGGTGCAATTTTTCATGCGGATTTTCATTCTACTAACTACACGAAATAATCTTTTCGGCGAGGTAAAATACATTGTAATACCCGATGCCATCATATCAGCGGTAATGCTGTTGATCTTTTTTGAACCTTTCTGGAGGGAATTATTTTATATCTAAAAACTCCCGGAGTGTAAAACTTTCATTTAACCGTGTTCCTTTTTCAGTATCTTTCAAGGTGCAGCATTCTATATTTATATCATGCTCAAAAAAAAGCACATAGTTTTTCTGTAATGCCTCTTTGTAGAAGTTTTTACGTTCTTCCATAGAAACCAGCGGACGGGTATCATAACCGCAAACCCATGCCTCAGGCAGATGAGCTGAAGTAGGTATAAGATCGGAAACATAGACCAGTATCCTGTTATTGTACCTGATAAAAGGGACCATCAGGCCTTCAGAGTGACCGTTAAAAAATCTTATTTCGATATTATTGAATAGCGGACCTTCCTTGCTCACAAGGTTAAGCTTGTTCGTATCCCGGATCGGTATAAAATTCTCTTTCAGGTAAGATGCTTTTTCCCTGCGGTTGGGCATCATAGCCCATTTCCACTGCAATTCACTAACCCAATAGATCGCATTGGGAAATGTCAATGATGTTGTCCCGGAAAGGTTGAGTTTTATAGCCCCGCCACAATGATCAAAATGGAGGTGTGTTAATATCACATCTGTAATGTCTTCTAAAGCGTACCCTGATTTGCTTAGAGAGGAATGAAGATTTTCATTTCCATTTAAATAATAATGCCTGAAAAAATTATTATCCTGTTTATTGCCTATGCCTGTGTCGATAAGAATTTTTCTGTCGTCTGTTTCTATGAGGAGACAACGCATCGAAAGGTTGCAGAGGTTATCGGAATTGGAGGGGTAGACGGTATTCCAAAGGCTTTTGGGCACTACACCGAATAAGGCACCTCCATCGAGCATAAAATTTCCGGTTTCGATCTTAGTCAATTTCATTTTATACTTCGAAAATAAATCCCTTTTCGGTAAGACTTGCATATCGTTTCCTGTCGAACCTGTATAACCGGGGTGAACGGTGGGCAACACCTTTCTTTTTCTCGTCGAGAGGGATCAGGAGGTTCATTTTCATTATTTTCCTGCGGAAATTTGGCTTATCGAAACGGATTCCGTAAATGGCCTCATACAATTCCTGCAAGTCGAGGAGAGGGAACTTATCAGGAAGAAGGTTAAATCCGATAGGCTTATACTTAACCTGACTCCGAAGCCTGAGAAGTGCACGTTCAATAATAACCGGATGGTCAAAAGGTGTCTCGGGAATAGACATTATTGGGAACCACTGGGCTTCAAGACTTTCACGGCCAGGATAAATCGAATACTGACCGGGTTTCACCAGCGCATAGTAAACTACCGTAATTACCCTTCTTACAGGGTATCTGTTTACATCACCAAAAGCACCCAATTGTTCCATAAAAATCCCTTTTACACCAGTGCGTTCTTCCAGGATTCGTGATGAAGCGTCATCAAGATTTTCATCAAATCGTATAAACCCGCCGGGCAATGCCCACATGCCATAACATGGATGCATAAAACGTTTATAGAGCAATACTTTAAGAAAACCATCTTCGAAACCGAATATGACGCAATCAACGGATAAAGGTTCAATTATTTGCTTGCTCATTCCCTAAAACTTGTTTACTTATAGTCAAAAGTACAATAATCCATTTCTTATTGGCAAATATTACAAAATAATGTAAAGGCAAATTATTTCGATTATCTATGTTTCTGATTTTATCAGGTTCTTCGGGCAAGCATCTTAAATTGCCTGCTCTGTACATATTACATTTTCCCGGATGAATTCCCTGTATCTGTTCTGAAGATTGTTTAAAAGTGAATAAATAATGATATTATATTTTAAGATTAATAGTGAATAAGTTTTACATTATTTATTGGTCATTATTATTAATTTCATATTAAGAAAAACAATAACCTCATCAATCATATGGAAATAAAAGGAACAGCAGTAATTGCCATTCGTGATTATGTAAAAAACAATTTTTCCGGGAAATACAATGAATGGCTAAATACCCTTTCAGAAAATTCAAAAAAGATTTATCAAGAGGCTATCGATGCCTCAAAGTGGTATCCGGTAAATGAGGGAGGGATTGAACCCACAAAAAAAGCTATTGAATTGTTTCATAATGGTGATCTTGAAAAAGGGG
>Ga0209723_1007075_pt1 | contig 10433 bp, 4 predicted proteins | sample BiotimSIPDNA_2_FD_185750 | JGI IMG/M metagenome (GOLD analysis project Ga0209723, IMG submission 185750) | Anaerobic biogas reactor microbial communites from Washington, USA - Biogas_R2 time_0 SIP DNA (SPAdes) (version 2) | ecosystem: Engineered > Bioreactor > Anaerobic > Unclassified | place... | reverse complement strand
TGCTGAAGTAGGTTGGAATAATACTCTTGCCCAAGAAATCGCCTTAGTCAGAGGCGCCGCAAATTTCCAGAACAAGGACTGGGGTGTAATTATTACCTGGAAAAATACTCAGCCGCCTTACTTGGACAGCGGTGATGCGATATATGATCAGATGCGCACCTCTTACGAGACAGGCGCCAGCTACATCACAATATTCAACCATCCATACACAAACAGTAGCTATGGAATAATGGATGACGAACACTTCGATGCACTGGAACGAGTCTGGAATGACATAACACAGGGTAAAATTACGCGAAGTCCTGCCGTCAACTCTGTGCTTATTCTGCCCAAAAACTATGGGTTTGGCATGCGTTCCGCGGGTGACACAATCTGGGGTTTCTGGGGACCAGACCAATATACATCCATTATATGGGATAAGACACAATTGTTACTCAATAGGTATGGGTATTCTCTTGATATTGCATACGATGATGGCTCATATGCGCTCCCCCGCAATTATGTGAACGTATTCCATTGGAACTCAACGATAACATAGCCATTTATCGCATTTTTTCTATGGATTCGCCCCCGCACTTTTAGACCATGTAAACCGCCCCCGCAAAAGAGACCAATTTTTAGCATGAAAATCCATGGAAAAAAAGCTCAAAAAACGCCTAAAATTGCCCATATACAAGCCCTTAAACCCAGCGACTGAAATACAATAAAAATCGCTAAATTGGATTTAAATGCTATTTGCGCTAGGTTCTAGTTGGAACAAAAGATTGCAGACTTGTTCTATCTGGTGCGACACACTTATATGAGGGTTTGTAGACTTGATGTATTCCCTGAAAAACGGGGTTGCATCCCAACAAAAGCGGGGTGCGACGTGTGATAAGAAGCAGGTTGACGCCTCAAAACGTCGACAACAGCGACGAAGAAAGTGAATCAAAACACTTATATTCGCGATGGATGCTTCTTATGCAATCCCAGTAACATGGGTTACACAATAATGCAGCTCCTCACCAGAACACGATGAGGAGTCAAGCGGTGAATGGGCGTATCCATACTGGACGCTCAAAATGACACCATGCACAGGTCAAGCATATACAACGACGCCAAAACACTTAATTTGAAACATATGAGTTTCACCAAACGCCAAACAGACACTACCATTGGCCCGTAACATGCCACGCTATCTGGAGGATGGCTCGGCTTGAGAACCGAAGAAGGGCGCGGCAAGCCGCGATACCGCCTTGGGTAAGCGCAAGCAGCTTTAGAACCAAGGATACCCGAATGAGACCTCTCATCATCCGCAAGGATGTTTGCTCCTTCACGGAGCGGGAACCCCCCGAACGGAAGCATCTTAGTAGAGGGAGGAAAAGAAACCAATAGGGATTCCCTTAGTAGCAGCGAGCGAAATGGGAATAGTCCAAACCGAATCCCCTTAGGAAACTTTGGGGAGATGTAGGGTTAAGGGCCTTGCTTCCTCTTCGCTGGCGAAGTTGAAATGGCCTGAAAAGACCTGCCATAGAGGGTGAAAGCCCCGTAAACGTTTTCCAGAAAGAGTTGAGCGAGAGTCCCAGACTACCATACCATGGCTTTGGTATGGAAAGCTGGAAGTCACCAACTTCCAAGACTAAATATATCTCAAGACCGATAGCGCACTAGTACGGTGACGGAAAACTGAAAAGTACCCCGGAATGGGGGTGAAAAGTGCCTGAAACCAGATAGTTACAGACGTGCATGGCCCGGAAGAAGCGAAGCTCTCCATAGGAAACTGTCGTGAGACAGCTGTACGAGGAGAGTGGATCAGGGTTATGCGTTCCGTCTCGAAACACGGGCCGGGGAGTTTATAGCCACGGCAAGCCTAAAAGTGTCAAACTTGTAAGCAAAGGGAAACCAACACGCACGCAACTCCGCAAGGAGCCAGGTGCAAGGTATGAAAATGCCTGAAGTCGTGACTATACATACTAGAAACCAGACGATCTAGCCCTGGGCAGGACGAAGCTAGGCGAAAGCCTAGTGGAGGTTCGAAAGGGTTCTAACGTGCAATTTGTTCCCCAGACCTGGGGCTAGGGGCTAAAGACCAATCTAGTCTGGTGATAGCTAGTTCCTTCCGAAGTGGGCCTGAGCCCAGTCCTGAGCGAGGCAGCTAGTGGGGTAGAGCACTGATTGGAAAACAAGGATCCGAAAGGGTCCACTTTCCTTTCAAACTACGAATCCACTCGCACCGTAGACCTCGGGAAGCGGGTTAGTGGGGGTAAGCTCCACGACCGAGAGGGGGACAACCCAGACTGAGGTTAAAGTCCCCAAATGCTGGCTAAATGTCAAACCAAAGGGCGTCGTCAGCCTCAGACAGCGGGGAGATAGGCTTAGAAGCAGCCATTCTTCAAAGATAGCGTAACAGCTCACCCGCCGAGGCTGACGGCCCCGAAAATTGACGGGGCTAAGCCAGCTACTGATACCTCAGAACGCAGCTTAAGCTGCGCTGGTAGGAAGGCGTCCTGATTGGACAGAAGCTGGGCTGTGAGGTCCAGTGGACCGGTCAGGATTGCGAATCCCGGTGGTAGTAACAGCAAAGAGAAGTGAGAATCTTCTCCGCCGAAGGGGCCAGGGTTCCCCGGCAACGATCGTCAGCCGGGGGTAAGTCGATCCTAAGGCATTACTTAACCGATAATGCCGAAAAAGGGAATCCGGCTAAAATTCCGGAACCATAGAGATACGCGCGGTAACGCAAGCTTAGTGTTGACGTTTCGGGGTAAGCTGAGCAAGGTCTTCGCCTTGTTTAACCTTATAAATCCAGGGAGTGCCGTAATGGCGAGAACTGGACGAAAGTGGGAATAGCCGCCCGTTTTAGGGTGGTTCAGCTGATCTCTGGAGCCACTGAAAAACACACTAAGAAGGATTCTTTATGATCGTACCTAGAACCGACACAGGTGTCCCTAGGCGAGAAACCTAAGGCGTGTCGGGTATACACTAATGCGAGGGAACTCGGCAAATTAGCCCCGTACCTTTGGTATAAGGGGTGCCTGTTCTTTTAGCTTCGGCTAAGAGAGCAGGTCGCAGTGACAAAGGGGTCTCGACTGTTTAATAAAAACACAGGAAGCCGCAAGAGCGAAAGCTTGTGAACGGCTTCTGAATCCTGGCCAGTACAGGTACCTGAAACCTGGGTCCAACTGGGCTAAGGGCCTGCAAACGCCGGGAGTAACTCTGACTCTCTCAAGGTAGCCAAATGCCTTGTCGGGTAAGTTCCGACGTGCATGAATGGATCAACGAGGGCCCCACTGTCCCCGCGTAGTACCCGGTGAAACCACATAACGTGGACGAACAGTCCACGATCTCCCAGCGGGAAAAGAAGTCCCTGTGGAGTTTTACTGCAGCCTGCCGCTGGAATACGGTTGTGGATGCAGAGCGTAGTCGGGAGCCGTCGATCTTGGGTTCTCCGGGACCCGGGGGAGGCAACAATGGAACACCGACTTTCTGCAACCGTGTTTCTCACCGGCCCCTAGCGGGCTGGAACAACGGTAGGTGGGCAGTTCGGCTGGGGCGGCACGCCCTTGAAAAGATATCAAGGGCGCCCTAAGGTTGGCTCAGGAGGGACAGAAATCCTCCGTAGAGTGCAAGGGCAAAAGCCAGCCTGACTGAATCCCGAACAGTAAGGGATGCAGAGGAGAAATCCGGGCTTAGCGATCATCCATGCTCCCCATTGGTGGGGGCTGGATGTGTCAGAAAAATTACCCTAGGGATAACAGGCTTGTCGCGGGCGAGAGTCCCCATCGACCCCGCGGCTTGGTACCTCGATGTCGGCTCTTCCTATCCTGGCCCTGCATAAGGGGCCAAGGGTGAGGCTGCTCGCCTATTAAAAGGGAACGTGAGCTGGGTTTAGACCGTCGTGAGACAGGTCGGACTTTATCTGCTGGGAGTGTTGGCTGCTTGAGGGGAAAGGGTCCCTAGTACGAGAGGAACGGGACGCTGTGGCCTCTAGTTAACCGGTTGTCTGATAAGGCAGTCGCCGGGCAGCCACGCCGTTGTGGATAAGAGCTGAAAGCATCTAAGCTCGAAGCCTCTCCCGAAAAGAGGCAGCCATTCCCGTTTACCGGGACGAAGGTTCCCATAAAAGATGGGTTTGATGGAGCTGGGGTGTAAGCTAGAAGACTTCGGTCGACTAGCTCAGCCTGCGGCCACCAATCGCCTGAGATGTCGAGTCAATGTAGTGTCTGAGCGATATTTAGTTGAGACACATATTCAGATAGAGTGGATGTCAAGTAATATGTTTGACCTATGCATGGATACCTCTGTTTGTTCTAAAAAATTTCTTGTTTTTTGCTATTTTCTGTATATTTCAGAATTTTTGATTTGATGTTTTATTGCAGTTATCGGGAGGGTTTTATGTAAAAGTTAATAAATCGAGTATTGCATGAGGCACTGTATGCTGGATATGATGCTGCTTGTAAGGCTTCTTTTATCTTTTTTAGTAGGCAGTTCATGGGTGGTATTTGCTACTGTTATGGCTGAAAAGAAAGGAACAACGTTTGGTGGAGTATTAGGCGGTTTTCCCTCCACTGCAGCTTTCTCTTTCTTATTTATAGGTTTAAATCAGTCTTCAGAAATTGCTGTAGAGGCAACAGTTGTTTTCCCTTTGATTTTTGCTGTTACTAACACTTTTTTACTTTTTTTCTCTATTTTTTCTAGAAAAGGATTTCTAATTGGTATTGTTGCTTCATTAATTATTTGGTTAGTTTCTTCTATGCTAATTTTTCTTTCAGGCTTTAAAGACTTCTATTTCTCTTTATTATTCGGGTTAATAATCTCTTTTTTGACATATTTTTTGTTTACACGAAAACTAAATTTGCAGCCTTTTACTGGTAAAGTAACTCTCTATGGCTTTAAAGAAATTCTTTTACGTGGTTTAGGAGCTGGAGTAGTAGTTGCCGGTTCTGTTTTCTTAAGCCAGATTGGTGGTCCGGTATTAGGAGGCATCGCTGCTGCGTTTCCAGCTGTTTTCACTTCAACCTTAATAATACTGAACAGGCGAAGGGGACTTGAATTTACTCGGTCAGCGAGTAAACCTCTTGCTTTCTCAGGAATATTTACTGTTATTCCCTATAGTATAGTAGTGCATTACTCTTATCCTGTTGTAGGTGTGTGGTTTGGAACTTTGATTGCATACCTCGCTGTTTTTCCATTAGCGCTTATAGCTTATTTTGCGGCAAAACATACTTAGTGAATTCTAATTCAAATTCTTGTTTTTAAAAAAATGTACTCTTCATTTTTTAATTAAACAAATAACTTATCTAAACCTGATTTTAATCAGTGAAAATTTGAAAAATACTGAAGTAAAAAAATAATTAAACTTTTTTAATCCCACGGCTTTTAGATTTTTGTTTTTGACGCAAATTTATAGAAATTATTTAAAGTATCATAATGATATTTTATTGTGGTTGCCATGAGATTCCTGCTTAAATTCCTATATGTTGCTTCTCTTGTTTTTATTCTTCTTACTTTTTCTGGGTCTTTATTTGTGAAAGCAGAAAGTCAATCGCTTATCCTTTTAGCTGAACAAAACTGGGATACTTATCGTTTAGGTGGGACATGTGTTTTTGGAACACATAATCTCTATGTAACTGATGTGGATGGAGATGGCTTAATTGAGGTAATAACTGGTGGTTTCAGCTATGGGGCTGACTCAAATATGAGTGGAAGTCAGGCTCCCCTTAAAGTTTGGAACTGGAACAGCGAAAATGTTACCCTCAAATCTGAGGCGAAATGGCCTGGATTACTAATTAGTCTTTTCGCTGGAGACATCGATGAAGATAATACTGTAGAAATAATAACTTTCAGTACATCTCGGAGTTATACAGGTAACTATGGGTCTATCAGAATTTGGCATTTAATCAATGGGGCTTTGACTCTTCAAACAGAAATTGACTGTAACCGTTTAGGAGCAGCAGTTTTTGTTGGTGACGCTGATAACGATGGTGAAAATGAAATTGTTTCTGTTGTTCAAAATGTAGCTTCTGATGTTCCAGAGTTAGTTTTATGGAACTATCAAGACAACACTTTAACATTGGATAAGACGCAGTTGTTAGATGTAGCGGATGTTACCCGTGCAAATTCAGTTTATGTTTCAGACTTGGATAACGATGGTAAACAAGAAGTCGTAATTGGTGGATACTCAGATAAGTTAGATGAAAGTAAAGGGCAACTGACAATTTGGCAATGGAATGAAACTGATTTTGCGTTACTGGCAAACCATAACTGGCAACTACAAGAAGGTACAGCTAAAACCATTGCTGGTGGAGTTATGGGTAATACAGCAGTAAACAACGTTAAAGTAGCAGATTTGACTGGTGATGGATTCAAAGAAATTGTTACTGGCGGATTTACTTACGACGGAGAAAACGTTAATGGGCAAATAAAAGTTTGGAGTTGGACTGGAACAGAATTAACTGAGAAAGCCAGTCAAGAATGGGCAAATGACTACTTGACTGAAGTTAAATGTATTTCTCTAAACGATGTTGATGGAGACGGCGCAATTGAAATTGTGCAAAGCGGTATTATTGCTGCTCAGGGTAGCTTTAACAGCAGCGATACAGCTCATGACCGGGCACAGTTGCGTATTTGGGCTTTTAGTGATAACTGGTTAACTTTAAAGCACTCTGTTGAATGGACATTTGACGATGGTTCTTGTGCTTGGAATGTTGGAAGCGGCGACCTCAACATGGATGGGGTCGTGGAAATAGTAACTATTGGATGTTCCGCTTATGGTAGCTTATGTGATCCAGACATGAGAATTTGGGCACTCGAAACCATGGCAGTAAACTATACATATGTTCTCCTTTCAGCTATAGTGGTGGGTTCACTTTTTGCTGTAATTATTTTTGCTATTATGATTTTGTTGAAGAAACGACGTTAACACCTGTTCTTTTTCCCTATAAATTATGGTATTTACAAGCTTGGAACATGTAAATAATTTAAACTGACAGTAAACGCTTTTAGGTTCTATTCAATGACCAAACTGCACGGATGTGTAGTAGATGTTGGGCGGCTTGTTCGGTGTATCTTCCAAAGAAAATTGTATGCGTGATTTATTCTTTGGAACTGACTATAACACTCATTTAGGAACAGAAGTCGGCGGGCTTGCGATACTTGATGGTGAAATAGAAACTGTTTCTCATGACATTAGCAACAGCCAGTTTAAATCTAAATTCTTGAAGCATAGTAAAGATTTGAAAGGAAACTTGGGTATAGGTGTAATTAGTGATACCCCCGAGGAGCAGCCCTTAAGGTTTGAATCGAAAATCGGTACCTTCGCTCTATGCACAGTTGGTTTAATTAAAAATTCTCAGCAACTTTTCTCTGATTTAATGGCTGATGGTGCCACTTTTAAGAAGACCATTCAAAAATCAGGTGTCAAGATTCCTAATCAAACTGAACTTGTCGGCGAATTAATTTGTACCGGCAACAACATTGTTGATGGCATACAAAAAATGTATGAACAGATTGAAGGTACTATTTCGCTACTTCTACTTTCTGAAAAAGACCACACTATATACGCTGCCGGAGATACATTTCCCCTTGTAGTAGGGTCAAAAGAATCAGGTTGGGCAGTTGCTTCTGAAACAACAGCTTTTCCAAATCTGGGTTATAGTGTACATAAGATTCTTGACTACCGCGAAATCGTTGCTATAAGCGAGAAAGGTTTAGAAACAAGAATTAAAACACATGGAAAAAAGAAGTTTTGTCCCTTCCTTCATATTTACTCTGGTTTTCCCTCATCTGATTTTTATGGTATAAACTCTGAAATTGTCAGGGAACGATGTGGCGGCTTCTTGGCAGAGACTGATAACGTAAAGGCTGACTTAGTTTTAGGAATCGCTGATTCTGGTCTTCCCCATTCTGTTGGTTATGTTAAACGAAAAATTGAACTCACAAAAGATACTGTGAAGCAGGCTCTCTCTGACCTTAAAGAAGGAAAAATTTCTTCTGCTGAATGTGAAGAAAAGATAAATTATGCTCTAACTTTAATGGCGCCTCTGCGTCGTCCACTAGTAAAGTATACTCCTGGTTGGGGAAGAAGTTATATTCCTCCAGTGCAGCAGAAACGTGAGTTAGTTGCCCAATACAAACAAGTACCTAATCCCCAGATGATTCAGGGAAAAAGCATAATTTTAGTTGATGACTCAATTAGACGTGGAACTCAACTTAGAAATCTTATACGAGAAAAAATTTTGCCCTTTGAACCTAAAGAAATTCATGGGCGGATAGCATCTCCTCCCCAATATTATCCCTGCGTTTATGATTTAGCGACTAAACCTAGAGATTTAATTACCCATAAAAGTATGGGTGGATTCTGCTCTGAAGAAACTGAGGCTGTGAAGCATGAATCAGACCTATTTAATCCAAATTTTGACTCTATAGTTGAAGAAATACGAAAACACATTGGTTTCACAACTTTACGTTTCCTTACAATTGAAGAAATGGTTAAGGCAGTGCTTGAAGCGCCAAATAATAAACATTTAAAGAAAGAAGATCTGTGCTTATACTGTTGGACTGGCTGCTTCTAAGATCTCTACCCTTTTAAGGGGGCAATGTGGTAAACTCTTTTTTCTCTTTTTAACTTGGCACAAAGACTATTTTTTATTTCTTATTTCATTATACCTCCTCTTTTTATCTTTAAAAACAACTATAAACCTGCAACCAAGTGCTATGGTGGCTCCGCTTTTAACTAGATTCTTATGAAAAATCTATGTTCATTGCTGGTTGAACTTTTATCTTGATTGTATTTTCTACATTTCGTATACACATAAGCTCAGTAATTCTTTGCTTAAGGCTTGAAGTTAGGGTGTTAAGTAAACAATAGAAAAATCAGAATAGACAACCACTTCTGCCTTAAACTGAAAAAGTTGGGGTCCTATTTTTTTAAAACATTTGTTCTTAATGAAAACTATTTTTTCGTCTTATTTCGCTTTTCTAGAAAAGTATATAACTTATATGCAAAAACTGAAGTTGAGGCAAAAACATTGTTAAAGTCAAATTCCATCCTTTTCTCGAAGTCTTATACTATTAAAAATAAATTCTGCAGATTTAGATACACACGAATTCTAAGTGTTGCTTTAGTGTTACTTTTGATATTTTCTTTATCTGTATCACTAGCAAATTCCGCTTATGTATTTGACGATAAAATAGGTAAAACTGAAGGCCAATTCTATTCTCCCCGTGGCGTGGCTACCGATGTATCAGGTAACGTTTATGTTTTAGATTATTTAGCTTGTGTTGTTCAGAAATTTAGCAGTAACGGTCTATTTCTGTCTTCTTGGGGTAGTGAAGGTTCTGGTGATGGCCAATTTTTACGTCCCTTTGATCTTGCTGTTGATGATGCAGGCAACGTATATGTCGCGGACAGTGGGAATAATCGTATTCAAAAATTCGATAACAACGGCTTCTTCTTGGGTAAGTGGGGTAGTGAAGGTTCTGGTGATGGCCAATTTTCTTCTCCTCGCGGTGTTGCTGTTGATGGCTCTGGTAACGTCTATGTGGCTGATTCAAGAAATAATCGTATCCAAAAATTCACTAGTACCGGCTCGTTTTTAGTTACATGGGGTGCCTTTGGCTCAGAAAATGGTCAATTCGATTATCCCTATGATGTTGCTGTTGATGGCTCTGGTAACGTCTATGTGGTTGACAGTAATAATAATCGTATTCAAAAGTTCGATAGTGCTGGCTTTTTCTTGGGTAAGTGGGGTAGCTATGGTTCTGGTGATGGCCAATTCGACTACCCTCGCAGTATAGCAGTTGATTCAGATGATAACATATACGTATTAGACACATACAATTATCGTATTCAGAAATTTACTAGTGCTGGCTTTTTCTTGGGTAAGTGGGGTAGCTATGGTTCTGGTGATGGCCAATTCAGTTATTCGCATAACATTGCTGTTGACGGTTCAGGTTATGTCTATATTGCTGACTCAAGTAATGTTTGTGTTCATAAATTCACTAACACTGGTATATTCATAGAAAAATGGGACAATTCAGGCAATGGAGAATTTAAGTATCCCTCAAAAGTAGCTGTTGACAATGAAGGCAATGTATATGTTTCTGACACCCTGAATAATCGTGTTCAGAAATTCGACAGTAACGGTGCCTTCGTTTTGAAATGGGGTAGTTACGGCTCCGAAAACGGCGAATTTATTGAACCTATTGGTGTAGCTGTTGATAATGAAGGCAATGTATACGTAGCTGACATAGGTAATCATCGTATTCAAAAATTCACTAGCACAGGTGTATTTTTGACAGTTTGGGGCACTGAAGGTAGTGGTAACGGTCAATTTCTGTCTGTTTATGATGTAGATGTTGATGATTCTGGAAACGTTTACGTATTAGACATTTCAAATGCCTGTATCCAAAAATTTAGCAGTAATGGAGTATTCTTGGCTAAATGGGGTAGCCAA
>Ga0209723_1007069_pt1 | contig 10439 bp, 10 predicted proteins | sample BiotimSIPDNA_2_FD_185750 | JGI IMG/M metagenome (GOLD analysis project Ga0209723, IMG submission 185750) | Anaerobic biogas reactor microbial communites from Washington, USA - Biogas_R2 time_0 SIP DNA (SPAdes) (version 2) | ecosystem: Engineered > Bioreactor > Anaerobic > Unclassified | place... | reverse complement strand
TAAGAGGGGAGGGCTTGCCATTCTGGAAAGACCTGCGTTTTCTGTTAAACTCATTGGGATCGCGATTCGATGGCTGTCAGCGGTCTTCTTCCAGCAGACGGGCAATTTCCTCGGGCGCGGGCAACTGGCCCTTCAACTCTTTCGGCAGGGTCTTGACGATCTGATAAGTGGCCACGCCGATCGGCTTGCGGGTGTTGTGCAGGGCGTATTCCACGATGGTCCGGTTCTTCTCCTTGCACAGGATGATGCCGATGGACGGATTCTCGTCCTTTTCGCGCACCTGGCGGTCCAGCGCCGCGAGATAGAACTGCATCTTGCCGACGAACTCGGGCTGGAATTCGCCGATCTTGAGTTCCACGGCCACGAGGCATTTCAGTCGCCGGTGAAAGAGGAGCAGGTCAATGAAGTATTCCTTGTCCTCGACCTCCAGCCGGAACTGGCTGCCGACAAACGCAAACAGCCCGCCCATGGCGCGCAGGAAATCCTCGATGCGGCCGATCAGCGCGCGCTCCAGTTCCCGTTCGGAGTGCTCCGCGCCCAGTTCCAGGAAATCGAAAGTGTATTCGTCCCGCACGGCCAGCTTGGCTTGTGCCCGCAGCTCCGGCGTCAGCGCCTGGTCGAAGTTGGTTTGGCCCCGCAGGGTCTTCTCGTAGCTCTGGTTCTCGATCTGATGGACCAGCACGTTCTTGGACCAGCCAAACTTGCGCGTCATCCGCAGGTAAAACTCGCGTTCCAATGGGGCTTTGCAACGTTGCAAGACGATCAGGTTGTGGCTCCAGCCGATTTGTGCAACCAGTGGTTGCACTTTTGGCAGATCGCAGTAGGCCTGATAGAATTCGCGCATGTAGAAGATGTTGCGCCGGGAATATCCAGCAACGCCGGGGAATTCCCGCCGCAGGTCTTCCGCCAAACGCTCGGCAATGGCTGCACCGTGCCGAGCGTCAGCCTGGCGTTCGACAATCAGCCGCCCGATGTCCCAATAAAGGCCGACCAGCTCTTTGTTGACCGCCTTGAGGGCTTGGTATTGGGCGGCGCGGACGCGTTCCTTGACCGCAACCAGCAAGGCGCCATAATCCGCCGGAATGGGGTGGTTCTTTTTCGGCATGGGGTCACTTTTCCGCGCCGTAGGCCTTCACGATCTGCTCGATCAGCTTCGTGGTGGAAAGGCCCGCCGCCATCGGGGCGAGGACGACCTTGCCGCCGCGGGCTTCGACGATGTCCCGCCCGCTGACGTAGTGTGCCCAGTCTTCCGCCTTTACCAGCACATCGGGCTGCAATTCGGCGATGAGTGCTTTCGGCTCGTCCTCGCCGAAGAAGGTCACGTAGTCCACGCATTCGAGGGCCGCCACCAGCCGCGCGCGGTTCTGCTCGTCCACGATCGGGCGCTTTTCACCCTTGTAGCGCCGTACGCTGGCATCGGTGTTCAGCGCGACGATCAGGACATCACCCTGCTTCCGGGCAAACTCCAGATAGGTGGCATGTCCGGCATGCATCAGGTCGAACGCGCCGTTGGTGAACACGATTTTTTTGCCTGCCGCCCGCAACCGCGCGCATTCCCCCGCCAGTTCGTCCCGTTTCCGGATTTTTTGCTCGGCATCTCTCATGGCAGCTCCTACCTTTGGTTTCCAATAGCAAAACTTCATGTCGAATGACACTTCCAAAATGGATGTTCCGCCTGTCCTGACGCATCCCTCGGAAGTCCGGGCTTTGCTTGCGCAGCTCGACTTTCATCCCTCGCGCGTCCTGGGCCAGAACTTTCTGATCGACCGCAATATCCTCGACATCCTGCTGGCGGCGGCCGACCTGCGGCCGGACGATGCCGTGGTGGAGGTGGGGCCGGGGCTTGGCGTCCTGACCGGCGCGCTCCTCGAACGCGTGGCGACGATTACCGCCGTCGAAAAAGATGCCCGGCTGGCTTGCTATCTCCGCGAACGGTTTTCCAATCAACCTAAGCTGACGCTGATCCATTCCGACGTGCTCGACTGCGATCTGGCCGCCCTGTTTCCGCGGCCGGGCCTGAAGCTGGTGGCCAACCTGCCGTATGCCATCGCGGCGCGCCTGCTGGTGGAATTGACCGCGATTCCGCATCCGCCCGCCCGGATGGTTATTACCATCCAGCGCGAGGTGGCGGCGCGTCTGGAAGCCGGGCCCGCCACCCGGGACTACGGGGTGCTGTCCATTTTGCTGCAGCGGCATTACGACATTTCCACCGTCAAGCGCATCTCCCCATCCTGTTTCTGGCCACCGCCGGAGGTCCAATCCAGCATCTGCTGCCTGGACCTTCGTCCGGCGCCGCTGGGGGGGGGCGCGGATGAACGGGAGCTGCGGGCCTTGGTGCGCCATGCCTTTTCGCACCGGCGCAAGACCCTGGCGCGGTCGTTGCGCACGCTGGTGGCGGATCCGCTTCCCGCGCTGGCCGCCGTCAGCCTGCCCCCAAACGCCCGTGCCGAAGAACTCCCGCCCCATGCCTGGCCGGCCTTGCTGCGCGCCTTGCGGGGCAAACCCGTGCGCCAGTGGACTGCCGGAGGCGCGGATTCTCCGTTCCAGCCATGAAGCATCCCGGACGAAATAAAGACCGCATCTTCGAACACGCCGCCGAATTCCGGTTCTACGAGGAGCTGAACGACTTCCTCAAGCCGGAACAGCGCAAACAGAGCCTGGCCTACCGCTTCGACGGCCATCCCGGCATCAAGGATCCGATCGAGGCCCTCGGCGTGCCGCACACGGAGGTGGACCTGATCATCGTTAACGGGCAGTCTGTTGGCTTCGACTACCAGCTCCAAAACGGCGACCGGGCGGCGGTCTATCCGGTGTTCGAAGGTCTCGACATTTCTCCCATCGTCAAGTTGCGCGAGAAGCCGTTGAGGAAACCCGCCTTCGTGGTGGATGTGAATCTCGGCCGCCTGGCCCGGAAGTTGCGCCTGCTGGGCTTCGATACGCTGTTTTCGAATTCCTTCCGCGACGACGAAATCGTGGCGATCGCCGCGGAAAAGAAACGCATCGTGCTGACGCGCGACCGGCGGCTGCTGCATGCCAAGGCGGTCACGCACGGCTACTGGGTGCGCTCCGTCCTGGTGGCGCGCCAGGTGGAGGAAGTCCTGCACCGCTTCGATCTCGCGGGGCAGGTTCGGCCGTTCTCCCGCTGCGCGGACTGCAACGGATTAATCGAACCCGTCGCGAAGGCCCAAGTGCTCGACCAATTGGAACCCAAGACGAAGAAGTACTACGATGCCTTTTACCGCTGCCCCGCCTGCGGCAAAATCTATTGGGAGGGCTCCCACATCGGCAAGATCCGGGAACGGTTTGGGGACGTGCTGGGCAATCCGCCCTGAGCGGATCAGGTTGTCTTCTGTCCGCAACAGGGTGAGCCGGTCTTGTGGCCCGGGCCAGTGAATCAGCGCAAAGGCGGACGCAGGAAGGGGGCCAGGAAGGCGCGGACAACCGCCTGCCACTGGTACGGGTGCCGGGCGGCGTAGGAGGCATGGCCAATGTCGGCAAATTCGACGAACCGCTTGGGTCCGCCGGCGGCATCATAGACTCGCCGGGCCTGGGCGAGAGTGGCGCGGAAGTCGTCCGCCCCGTGCAGGAAGAGCACCGGGCAATCCAGCGAGCGCGCATATTCGACCGGATTGTGGGCAAATCCGTTGAATCCGAACTGCCACCCGCCCCAGAAGACCATCAGTTCGGCGTTGGGGAACGACGGTACGCCCATTGCCCGGAACCGGTTGCGGATGGCGCCCAGCATGGTGTCAAATACGGATTCCAGGATGACGGCGTCGGGCCGGACATCCAAGACGTGGATGGCGCGCAGGATGGCGGCGGCACCCATGCTTTGGCCGTAGAGAATCACCGCGGAACGGGGCAGGTGTTCCCGGGCGAATCGCACCGCGGCTGCAACATCCTCCGCCTCACGGTACCCGAGCGTGGTATGGCTTTCCGACGAGCCGCCCGAACCGCGGAAATCCACCAACAGGACGGAGGCGCCCATGGCGTGGATCTTTTGGGCTTCGCGCAGCAGGCGGATTTTTTCGGTGGTGTAGCCATGGAAGAAGATCACCAGCGGCGCGGCGACGCCACCGTCGGCATGCCAGGCCGACAGCGTGATGCCGCCGGGAACCGCGATGGTCAGCGCCCGGGCTTCGGGCGAGAGCGCGGCCGGCGGGCGCTCATCCACCGGCCGCGGCATGTTGACGCCCAGCAGCAGCACCCGAAGCTTGGAACTGGGTGACATCTCCTCCGGCTTTTCGGTGCGCACGCCGCCGGAGGAATAATTCAGCATGGCGCGGGCGTGACGATACGCAAGAAAGTTCAGCGCGGCGAAGGCCGCAGCCAACAGGAGCAATATGATCAATGAACAGCGGCGACGGGGCATTTGCCGCCACGGTAGCAGACGGAGTCGCCAGTGGCGATGGCCGATGTTATTCGTGGCCGGACTTCTTGACCAATGGGTGGGGGCGCGATAGGAATAAAGAATCGAGAGCGAATCCAGTGAGCGAGGTGAACCTGTGGATATCATCCTGAAATATTTCAATGATGTGAGCTGGGAAAACGTGCTGGAAACCTCACTGCGGGTGGCGTTGATCCTGCTGCTGGGGTGGGGCGTGCTGGCTGTTGTCCGCCAGCTGCTCAGCCGGATGGAAGGCCGCCTGAAGGCGAAATACGCGGCGGAGGGTGAACCCCCGAGCGAATCCGGAAAACGGGTCGAAACGCTGCTGAAACTGGTGCGCCAAGGGGCGCGGCTGGCGGTGTGGATCACTGTGCTGCTGGTGATCCTGAAGGAACTGGGCGTGGAAATCGGCCCTATCCTGGCCGGTGCCGGCATCCTGGGCCTGGCCGTCGGGTTCGGTGCCCAGAACCTGGTCAAGGACATCATTACCGGATTCTTTTTCATCCTGGAAAACCAGATCCGGATCGGCGACGTCGCGGTCATCAACGGGACGGGTGGGCTGGTGGAGGAGATCAACTTCCGTACGCTCGTCCTGCGGGACGTGGAAGGCGTGAGGCATATCTTCCCGCATGGGACCGTCACCACGCTCAGCAACCGGACGCGCGACTGGTCCGGCTATGTGTTCGACATCGGCGTGGCCTACAAGGAAGACACGGACCGGGTCTGCGAGGTGCTGCGCGGCGTGTTCCGTGAACTGCGGCAGGATTCGGCCTTCGGCCCGTCAATCCTGGAGGAGCCGGAAATCTTCGGGGTGGACCGGTTCGCGGATTCGGCGGTGGTGATCAAAGGACGCATCAAGACCAAGCCGAGCCGGCAATGGATGGTGGGCCGGGAGTTCCTCCGCCGAACCAAGCTGGCCTTCGACCGCGAGGGCATCCAGATTCCGGTCCCGCACCGCACAATCGTTATGCAAGCGGGCGGGGGCCTGGCGTCGTTTGTTCAGAACCGATAAACGACGACCCGGCCGGGGCGCAGGAGCGCGGGGATCGGCTGGTCGAGGATCAAGTCGACCGCCGCCGATGGGTGTGGCGGGATGAAGGGTTGCGCGTTGTGCATGTCCGTGTTGCCCAGGATGGCCAAGCCTCCCCTTGCGCCAGGTTTCTGACGGGCATAGCCCGTAATGCGGGGGTTGGCCGTCTCCAGAGGGATGATGGTGCCGGGCGAGGCATCGCTGAACAAGTCCTGGTGCTTGGCACGCAGCGCGTGGACGCGGCGCAGGGGGGCAATCAGGTTTTCTTCCCGCGTCCAGTCCATGGCGGCGGCGCTGAACAGCGGAAGAACGGACGGCGGCAACTGCGCAACTTCCTCGTTGGTGAAATCAAAGCCGGTGTTCACGGGGACAGGCTCGGCCAGTTCAATGCCGTTGTGGAGGTAGGGGACGCCGGGCAGGAAGGCGCCGATGGCCTGCGCATAGAGGGCGTAAGCCATTCCGCCGGGCCAATGCACCGCGCGCGGGCAATTGTGGTTCTCGGCCATGGCCATGAAGGGGACGGGCAGGCCCGCGCCATGGAGCCAACGAAGCCAATTGCGGAAATGCTCCGGGTTGCGCACGGTCTGCATGAAGGGGCCCACGCACACGTTGTAGCCTTCTTCGCGGGCGGCCGGAGTGATGTTGAATTCCTCCGCCCACAGCGCAAAATCCGGATCCACCTGGCGCGCGCGGGCGACCAGCCCGCGCTTGAGGTCGGCGGGCAGGGCATGGCCCATGTCGATCATCACGCCGTCGACCTTGAAATGCGTCTGATAGTGGGGGATGACCTCGATGATTTTGTTCCACAGCGGGCGCACGATGTTTTCGGGTTGCGCGAGCTGGGCGGAATACATGCGGACGGTGTTGTAGCCGATGTAGTTGTAGTCGGGGTGGTCGTAGAGCCGCAGGTAGGTGACATCCGTCCATGGCGGTTGTTCGGAGTCGGGGCCCCAGTCGCAGAAGGCACCGGGGATGCGCACGGTGACCGGTTGGCCGGTGCGGGGATCGGGAGCGGTGCCGCGCCAGGCGCCGTTTTCCATCCGGATGGTCTCGGGGCGGGGCGGGGCGGTGAACATGTGGCGGTAGATTGGGTGCGGCGGCAGCAGCTCGCGGAAGCGGCCGTTGCCGACGGCGTCGTAGATCTGGCGGAGTTCCTCGGGCGTGAAGAGCGGGGCGCCGTAGGTGTCCTCGGATTTCTCGCCCGGTTGACGGTCGGGCACGTCGGCGCGAATCCAGTAGAACCAGCCGGGATGCTCCTTGGCCCAGGCGGCATCCTTGGCGGCGGTGCGGAAGACGAATTCGACGACGATGCGGATGCCGAGGTGGTGCGCGGCCTCGACAAAGGCGGCGAATTCGGTTTCCGCATCAAGTTCCAGCGCGGGTTCGGCCAGGTGTTCATCCAGTGCGTAGGGGTCACGGATGGCGAAGGCGCTGCCCATGTTGCCTTTGTTGCCGTCCCGGCCGATGGCGGTGATAGGCAGCAGGTGAATGGTGTTGCACCCAAGCGAGCGGATGAACGGCAGCATCGTGATCGCCTTGAGGAAGGTCCCGGTTTCGCGCCAGCCGCTGGTCAGCGGCTCGCAGGAAACCTGCCCATCGCCATCATGGTCATAGGCGGCCCCGTAGCGGACGAGTAGATTGTAGGCGATGGAATGCTTGCCCCAGTCGCCGGGCAGGTCGCCATCCGCGACGCGTGCCTGGGGTGGCGTGGCCAGTATGGTCCGGATGCGTTCGCCAAAAAATTGTTCCGGGCAAACCATCCGGGCCGCGCCCGGGCCGAACGGATCAATCCACAGTCCGGGCAAGCGATAGGGCGGCGAAGGGGAATGCGCCAGACGCTGATCCAGCCGGGCGAGAATCCTGTTCAAGGCGTGGGTTTTCATCTGGAGTTCGATCCCAAACAGGTAACTATGGGAAAGAGTTTTGAAAAGGTAAATAAAAAACGCTTTACCAGGAAAGCCGGCGCATTGCCTCATAATAGATGACACCCAAGGATCTGGGCCGGTGGGGGGAGGAAAAAGCCGTTGCCTCAAAATATATGACACCCGAAAAGGAGGCATGGACATGAGCATGGCATCACTGGAAACCTATCGCCGGAGATACGCCCGGGCGGGACGGGAATGGAAGACGCGGATCTTGAACGAGGTCTTGGAGATGGAGGGGTGGACGCGCAAGCACGCCATCAAAGTGATGCGACGGAAGGTCCGGCGCCAGGCGAAGCCCCCGTGCGGACGCAAGAAAACCTACGGGCCGGAGGTGGCCGTGATGTTGGAAACGCTCTGGCTGCTGATGGATCAGCCGTGCGGGAAGCTGATGGCGCCGGGATTGCCGTGGTGGCTCGACTCCTACGAGCGCCATCACGGTGCGCTTCCGGCGGAGTTGCGCGGCCAGCTGCTCGGCATCAGCGCCGCCCAGATCGACCGCCTGTTGTCCGCGGCCAAGCTGCGCCATCCGCGCAAGCGGCATGCTGGCGGCGGAAGCGTCCACCTGCGCAACCAGATTCCCGTGCGGGTGGGTCCTTGGGCGCCGGACACGCCGCCGGGCTACCTCGAAATGGACACCGTCTCGCACGGGGGCGATTCCACCCGGGGCACCTATCTGTGGACCTTGACCGCCACGGACATCGCCAGCGGCTGGACCTTGCTGGCTCCGGCCTGGGGATGCGGCCAGCACGGCGTTCTGGAGGCGTTCCGGGCGATGTGCGCGCGCCTGCCTTTCCCGCTGCGGGGCATCGACACCGACAACGGCCACGAATTCATCAACCACCATCTGCTGACCTATGTCCGCCAATTGTCCCAGCCGATCGAGTTCACCCGCTCCCGCGCCCGCAAGAAGAACGACAACGCCCACGTCGAACAGAAGAACTCCACCCACGTCCGGGATCAGGTCGGCTACGAACGCTTCGACCATCCCGCCCTGGCCGAACCCCTGTGGCGCTTCTACGAGGCCTACGAACTGTTCCGCAATCTATTCATCCCCGGCTTCAAGCTGCTGCGCAAGGAGCGTGTCGGCGCCAAGGTCCGCAAGATCTACGGCGACCGCACGACGCCCTGCGAACGCTTGCTGAACCATCCGGACATCTCCCCGGGTCAGGCGCGAGCTCTGCGCGAACTGCGGGACCGCCATGACCCGATCGATCTGGCCCAAGAGGTCCGGCGCCGGAAGGATGCCTTCTTCAACGAGGTCCGCAAGCGGGGGGCGGGTGCCCGCCACGACCGGCTCCGACGAGCTCGACGTGGCCCATTCTCGCCGCCCGTGCCGGACACCCGCCCCCCTCGACAGCCACCCCCGTTTGAGCTACGGTACGAAGCAACTCAAAAACAGGCCAACGGCTCTCCCGCTCACCGCTCCTTCGGTGTCATGGCTATTTGAGGCAACACGGGGCCGCCCCCAGGTGGCTTCGCGCCTGCCAGACTGAAAATCATATTGTCGGGGGAACCGACGACCAGGAACGGCGACAATACCACCCGTCGGGCTCTAGCGGAGGCGGCGGGTTAACGCAATGCCCAGGATGAAGAATACGAGGCCCGGCCCCCAGCCGGCCAGAACCGGGCTGAGCAGTTGACGTTTGCCGTAGGCCAGCCCCAGCCCCATGAGGATATAGTAGCCGAAAAATGTCAGCAAGGCCCACAAGATGCCCATGCCCATTCCCCGGCGGCCGCTGTGGGTGCCAAACGGCACTCCGACCAAAATGACGATGAAACACAGCCAGGGAGAAGCCAGACGGTAGTGGTAGTCCACCATTAGTCGGTTGCGGGTTTCCATGGAGATGCCTTCATGCAGCGTCAGAAAACGCCGAATGTCACGCGCAGACCGTTCGTTTGCTTCCTTGATCTCGTTGACGAAGTCTCCGGGGCCTTCGGACAACATGGTCATGTCGAGGTTGGCATAGGATTCAGGCGGCCCGAGAGGGTCGTTATTGGGATTGAAGTAGCGGATTTCCACGCGTTCGAACCACCAGTGGCTGCCCAACCACCGGCCGCGCTCGGCGTCCATCCGGAATTCATCAGAGCCGTCCGGACGTTGCTGGGTGAGATTGATGTCGCGCATTTCAAAGCCCGAGTCGGGGCGCGGATCGAAGGAGTTGACCCGCCAGATGCGACGGCCCCGGACATTTTTATAAGCCAGGTTTTCCGTCAGTCCGGCGGGAGTTCCGCGACCGATGCCCTGTTGGCGCTTGAACTGGCGGGTCCAGTAGGTGGCCCCCGGGTTGAACAGTTCGTTGATCCCCAGCAGCAGCACAGAGGCCAGCAGGCCCGTGACGAGATAGGGCATCATCAATTGCGCCAGACTCAGGCCACAGGCCCGCATGGCCACCAGTTCAGAATTTTTGCCCAGCTGCCAGAGGGCGTAGAGCAGGGCCAGCAGCAGGGAGACAGGCAGAAGATAGGGCAGGTAGGTGGGCAGCAGGATCGCGTAATACAGGAGCACCTCCTGCATGCGGATCTCCGCCTCCATGAAGTCCACGAAATTGGCAAAAAGGTCCACCAAGACCGCAATCAGACAGAATCCGGCGATGACATAAAGCCAGGGCCGGCGCATGTGGCTCAGTAGATAGCGGGTGACCAGTTTCATGGTCGGCCGGCCGGCAGACCCGCACAGGGGGCCGGCGGGAACTCAGGGCGAAGGAATTTGGATTTCATCCGGGATGTCTTCCCGGGTCTTGTCCACCCAGATAAAGCCCCGGCCGTTGCAGAGCGAACAGTTGTCCCGCCGCTCTGCTTCATTGTTGCAGCGCGGGCAGGCGATCTTGACATAGTTTTTCAACCATTCCGTTTTCTCAGGATAGGTGCGGGCCGTCGTCTTGAGGTACCAGGCGGAGAAAGCCACCGCCAGAACGACACCGACGATACCCCACCGTTGCAGGAGAGATTTGTCCACTTTTCTTTTTGCGGGCTGGGCCATGGGTTACTCCATCTTGTCAATAGACTGCCCAATCCTTGACTGCCAAGTCAAGGCGTTTGAGCCTCCCCGCCGCCTTTTTTGTCCGGCCCCTGTCGCACTCCGCCCGGCCGCCCTATT
>Ga0209723_1007067_pt1 | contig 10441 bp, 8 predicted proteins | sample BiotimSIPDNA_2_FD_185750 | JGI IMG/M metagenome (GOLD analysis project Ga0209723, IMG submission 185750) | Anaerobic biogas reactor microbial communites from Washington, USA - Biogas_R2 time_0 SIP DNA (SPAdes) (version 2) | ecosystem: Engineered > Bioreactor > Anaerobic > Unclassified | place... | reverse complement strand
TGGGGAAAGACGGTGGATGGTGAATGGTGGATGGTGAATAGTGAATGGTTGTTTTGTGTAGGGCGGACCTTCAGGTCCGCCGCTGGCGAGGCTAAAGCCTCGCCCTACGTCGTTAAGGGAAGTCAGGATTGTTTTGTGTAGGGCGGACCTTCAGGTCCGCCGTTGGCGCGGCTAAAGCCCCGCCCTACGTCGTTAAGGGAAGTCAGGGTTGTTTTGTGTAGGGCGGACCTTCAGGTCCGCCATTGGCGGGGCTGAAGCCCCGCCCTACGTTGTTGGGGAAAGACGGTGGATAGTGAATGGTGGATGGTGAATCGTGAATGGTTGTTTTATGTAGGGCGGACCTTCAGGTCCGCCGCTGGCGAGGCTAAAGCCCCGCCCTGCGTCGTTGGGGAAAGACGGTGGATGGTGAATGGTGGATGGTGAATAGTGAATGGTTGTTTTGTGTAGGGCGGACCTTCAGGTCCGCCGCTGGCGAGGCTAAAGCCTCGCCCTACGTCGTTAAGGGAAGTCAGGGTTGTTTTGTGTAGGGCGGACCTTCAGGTCCGCCATTGGCGGGGCTGAAGCCCCGCCCTGCGTCGTCGGGGAAAGAGAAGATAAGAGAGGCCCATGGCTGAAGAAAAAAAACCGATTGTGGAAATTGAGCATCTTTACAAAAGCTATCACCGAAACTCGCTGGTGGTGCCGGTGCTTTACGATATTACGTTCGACATCGGCGCTGGGGAGTTTCTGGCGCTCATGGGGCCTTCGGGATCGGGAAAGACCACGCTGCTTAACCTGATCGCGGGGATCGACAAGGTTGACTCGGGGATCATCCGCATCGGCGACATCGACATTACGGACCTGTCCGAAACGGAGCTTGCCGCCTGGCGCGCCAATTCCGTGGGCTTCATTTTTCAGTTTTACAATCTGATTCCCGTGCTCAAGGCCGTGGAAAACGTCGAGCTGCCCCTGCATCTGACGACGCTGACCAAGAACCAGCGGCGGGAGCATGCCGAAATGGCGCTGACGATGGTGGGGCTGGAACACCGGATGGATCACTATCCGGCGGAGATGTCCGGCGGCGAGCAGCAGCGGGTGGCGATCGCCCGCGCCATTGTCACCGATCCCACCATTCTGGTGGCCGATGAACCCACGGGCGACCTGGACCGGGTATCCGCCGAGGAGATTCTCTCCATGATGGAGCGGCTCAACCGCGACATGGGCAAAACGATCATCATGGTCACGCACGATCCGCGCGCCGCGGCGCGCGCCGAGACGCTGCGCCATCTGGATAAAGGGTATCTCAACGATGCTGCTTCTCAAAATCCTCTTTAGAAACGCGTTTCACAACAAGCTGCGCAGCGGGCTCACCATTTTGGGAATTGCGGTGGCGATTCTGGCGTTCGGCCTTCTGCGCACGGTGGTCAGCTCCTTTTACGCGGGCGTGGAAGCTGCGTCTGCCTCCCGTCTGGTGACGCGCAACGCCATTTCCATCATCTTCGCGCTGCCCATTTCCTACGCGGAAAAAATCCGCCAGGTGGAAGGCGTTCAAACGGTTTCCTGGGGCAACTGGTTCGGCGGCATTTACATCGACGAGAAAAATTTCTTTCCGAACTTCTGCGTCGATCCCCCGACCTATTTTTCGCTGTATCCGGAATTCGTCCTCGACGACAAGGAAAAGAAGGCTTTTCTGTTCGACCGCAAGGGAGCGGTGGCGGGCCGGAAGCTCGCCGCCAAGTACCGCTGGAAAGTCGGCGACACCATCACCCTCAAGGGAACGATTTATCCGGGCGCCTGGGATTTCGTGCTCCGCGGCATTTACCGGGGCCGCGATCAGACGGTCGATGAGACGCAGTTTCTCTTTCACTGGGCGTATCTCAACGAAGCCGTGAAGAAGATCGCGCCCGCATTTGCCGACAAGGTCGGTTTTTACATGGTGGGCGTGAAAAACGCCGACGCGGCCGCCGACACGGCGGTGGCGATCGACCGGGTGTTCAAAAACTCGCTTGCCGAAACGCTTACCGAAACGGAAAAGGCCTTCAACCTGGGCTTTATCGCGATGAGCGAAGCGATCGTTACGGCGATACAAATGGTGTCCTTCGTCATCATTTTGATCATCATGGCCGTGGTCGCCAACACAATGGCCATGACCACGCGCGAGCGCACGGGCGACTATGCGATTCTGAAAACGCTGGGTTTCGGCGCGAAGGACATCACGCTGCTGATCTTCGGCGAAGCACTGGTGCTGACGCTGACCGGCTGCCTCGTCGGCGTTTTGCTGACGTTTCCGGCGGCGCGCATTTTCGCGGCCGAACTCGCCACCTATTTCCCGATCTTCCTGGTTTCCCGGACAACCATTTATATGGATATCGCCGCCGCCCTGCTCATGGCCTTTTTCGCGGCGATCATTCCCACGCGCCACGCGATTCGCATCCGGATCGCCGACGGGTTGAGGAGGATCGGCTGATGGCGCTGCCGCTTTCCTACAGTATCCGCAACCTCTGGCGGCGCCGGCTGACGACGATTCTCACGGTGGCCGGCATGGCGCTGGTGGTGTTCGTGTTTGCCGCAGTGCTGATGATGGCGGCCGGCCTGCAGAAGACGCTGGTGGAAACCGGTTCGGCTCAAAACGTGGTCGTGGTGCGCAAGGGCTCCCAGTCCGAAGTCATGAGTTCGATCGAGCGCCGAAATGCCGCCATCGTGGAAATGCTCCCGCAGGTGGCCGCCGGCGAAGACGGACGGCCGCTTCTGGCCAGGGAAGCGGTCGTTTTGATCGCCCTTAAAAAACAGGGTGAGGAAAAGGCGTCAAGCCACTCCAACGTCGTCGTGCGCGGCGTCGACTCCGCGTCGATTCCGCTCCGCCGTCAGATTCGGCTCGCGGCCGGCCGTCTGCCGCGCCCCGGATCGCTCGAAGTCCTCGTCGGCAACAGCATTGCCCAGCGTTTTTCGGGGGTGGGCCTTAAGCAGACGGTGAGCTGGGGCGGCAGAACCTGGACGGTGGTGGGAATTTTTGACGCGGGCAACACGGGCTTTGCCTCCGAAATCTGGGGGGACGTGGATCAGGTGATGCAGGCGTTTCGGCGCCCCGTGTATTCGTCGCTGATTTTTCGACTCAAGACGCCCGATGCTTTCGCCGCGGCGAAAACCGCCATTGAAAACGATCCCCGCTTTACGCTCGAGGCCCGGCGCGAAACGCAGTATTACGCGGATCAGTCGGAAATGATGGCCAAGTTTCTGCGGATCCTGGGCACGACACTGACGATCGTTTTTTCCATCGGCGCGATCATCGGCGCGATGATTACCATGTATTCCGCCGTCGCCAACCGCACGGCGGAAATCGGCACGCTGCGCGCGCTGGGTTTCCGCCGCCGCAATGTACTGCTGGCGTTTCTCACGGAGTCCCTGCTTTTGGGATTTCTGGGCGGGCTCTGCGGATTGTTTTTCGCGTCGTTCATGCAGTGGATGACGATTTCCACAGTGAACTTCCAGACGTTTTCCGAGCTCGCGTTTCGCTTCACGCTGACGCCCGGCATCGTCGTGGAGTCGATGATCTTCGCTCTCCTCATGGGATTGCTGGGCGGCATGCTGCCGGCGCTGCGCGCCTCGCGGCTGAAAATTGTGGATGCCCTCCGGTCCGTGTGACCGGCGGCAAAAGGCATTGGGAGGAAGACCCCCGCGTGCGGGGATCAGGAAAGGAGGATGACCATGCGGACGGAAGGCAAGAAAATCGGATTCATTGTTTTCCTGGCGGTGATTGCGGCGCTGTCTTTCCCGCGGCCCGGTTTTGCCGCCGCGGACGAAGCCCGCGTAACCACCGACAGACAACTGTACCGCTTCGGCGAATCGATCTTTGTGACGTATTTCAACGCTCCCGGTCTGGAGCGCGACTGGATCTGCGTTGTCGGGGCGGACGCCCCGGACACCGCCGGCGGAGATTATCAATACCTGCCCAAAGACGTGCGCGAGGGCATGCTGACGTTTGCGACCCCCGCGCCGGGGAAATACGAAGTCCGGGCATATTACCATTATGCCTCCAGGGGATACGTCGTGGCGGCCCGCCATGCTTTTACGGTGGAAAGCTCTCCTGCCTACGAAAAAGTTGTGGCGGACGAGGCGGCGAAATTCGCAAGGCCGGTCGATCCCGCCAATTCCCCGGAGGCGGAGGCGGGAAAGGACGGAGGGCTGGTTTATCTCTTCCGGAGATCGCAGGCCGCTTCCAACCGCGTCGACGCCGAAGTCCGGGCCGACGGCAAGGCGATCGCGGTGATGCCGCATACGACCTTTCTCGTCCTGCCGGTCGCGGCCGGCGACGTTAGCCTTTCCCCGGGCGCGCTTTCGACGTACAACAATCAGCAAAACAAAAAGGAAGAGGTCTGGACACTGGAACGGGGCGAGGCGACGCTCAACATCAAGGCGGGATATGTTTATTACGTGCAACTGACCGTTTCCTACCGCGGCGGCTACGGAGCGAGGATGGAGCTGATACCGCACAAGGAAGGGGCCGATATCATTGCCGGGGACCGGCTGAAAAGTCTCAGGTAACGGCGCTTCGGGAGCCCGCGCGCTGAAACGGTTGCCGACCCGGCGGCGCTGAATTGCCCCAAGGCCGGGTCCGGGCGCTAATCGTAGGACAGAGCCTCCACAATGTTGGTTTTTGCGGCCCGGCGCGCGGGAATGATTCCGGACAGGGCGGCCAGTCCCGTCGAAAGGAAGAGCGCCCAGAAAATGGACGTAAGCGGCAGATAGTACTGCGCGGAGCCCCAGTTGGTCACGAAAAATCCTTCCAGGTTGAGCCAGCCCGCCACAATGCCTGCGGCAGAGCCGAGGAGGCCTCCGGCCAGTCCCATGAGCGCGGATTCCAGGACGACGACGCCGTATATCTGCCTTTTGAGCATGCCGACGGCGCGCAGAACGCCGATTTCCCGCGTTCTTTCCATCACGGAGGCCAAAAGCGCCACGATGATGCCCAGACAGGCGATCACCAGCGTGATGACGTTGAGCGCGTAGTTCAGAACAAACGTCCTGTTTAAGAACTTTCGGATTTCGTATTTGAATTCCCGGGCGGACACCACGTACAGGTTGCCGGCCGCGCCCAGGCGCCGCTGAAGTTCGCTTCGCACCTCCTCGACTTTCGCTCCCGGTTGTAGCAGCACGAAAAACGCGTTGCAGAGCCTGTCCTCCCAGTGGCGTTGATAGGTTGCGATGTCCATGCCGATTACTCCGCTGTCGCCGGTGTAGTCCACTACGATTTTCGTGACGCGGAAATCCACAAGGCCCGCGGGCGTCGGCAGCGTGAGCCGGTCTCCTTTTTTAATCTTGAATATCGCGGCGAAGGTTTCATTGACCGCCACCGCGTTGGCTTCCGCAGGCGCGCGCTCCATGTTTCCTGCGGCGGGACTTTTTTTGCCGCGTTCCCGCCGCGCGGGATAAAGCGCCAGTTGTGAGGCGGAAATAAGCACCTTCCTGCCGGAATAGTTGATAAACGCCTTGCGCCACGGGATGATCGTCGCGATGCCGGGAACCTCTTTGAGCCGGGGGACCATGTCCACCGGCAGGGGGATGGCCCGGGTGTTCATGCTGGCGCTCGGGTGTCCGGCGGAAATCAGAATATCCGCCTTGACGATGGCGTCCAGCCACTGCAGCACCGACGAACGGACGCTGTGAACATATCCCGAACTGGCGACGAACACCGCAATGCCGAAAAAGACGGCCGCCACCGCCACGGCGTTTCGCGTCAGGTTTTTCCGGAGATTGAGCCCGGCCAGCCGTCCGGCCGCGCCAAGGCTGCCGGAAAAGAAGCGGTTGAAAACCGAGACGAATCCTTTCAGAAAGGCAGGGGTGAAAAGCGAGATGCCGACGGCAAAGACGAGCTGGGCGCCGATGAGCAGGCCCTTGAGTTTGGCGATCGGCGAATCCCCCGCCAGTTCATAAAAGGCAAAGACGAGCAGGCTGAGAAGCAGGCAGGAAGCGCCGATGATGTTCAGGCGGCGGGAGGTGAAAAAAGTTTCTTCGGCGTAGGGCGCGGATCGGATGGCCGACGCCGGTGTAATGCGGCTGCTGGTCCGCGCCGGAAACAGGGCCGCCAGAAGGCTGGCCAGAAGGCCGCTCGCAAATCCGACCATGGGGTAAAACCAGCTCAAATGAAGCGCCGTTGCCGCGGAGCGCACGTAAAAGGTCGAAACGAAGTTGCTCGTGCCTTTTATGAGTGAACTGGCCAGAAACAGACCGAGCGCGACGCCCAGCGCGGAGGCGATGAGGGCCATGACCAGCGTTTCCCCCAGAAACAGCAGAATGATTTCCTTTCTCCGGGCGCCGAGCGCCCGCAGAATGCCGATTTCCCGACGGCGGTGCACCACGGAAATGGACACCGCGTTATAGATGAGGTACATGCCGACGAAAATGGCCAGATAGCTGATGACATCGAGATTGTCCTGAAACCGGGCGAGCATTTCGGTTACCTGTTTGGAGCGGCCGGCCGGCGTGTCCACCATGTACCCTTTCGGCAGCGCGGCTGCGACGGCCTTTTTGACCTTTTCCAGGTCTTCGCCGGGACGCAGGCTTACGTCGATCCGGTCGACCTTTCCTTCTTTGCCGAAAGCCATCTGCGCGGCGTAAATATCCATCACCGCCAGATTGCCGCCCATCGCCCGGGCCGGCCCTTCCGGATTGAGAATGCCCCGGATTCGAAAGGTCCGGATGCCGTCCACCGTCTGCACCTGAATCTTTTGGTCGATCGTAAAGCCTTCCCGTTCGGCCATGGTCCGTGTGACCAGGATGGAATCCGGCCGGGCCAGAAACAGGAGCGGATCGGGAATGTCGGCGCTGTCGCCGGTCAGGCTGTATTCGCGCATCTGCGCGTCCACGAGAACGTCCACGCCCAGGATCATCACCGAGCGCTCTTTGCCGGAAACAAACAGGCCGTCGGCTTCAATCACCGGAACGGCGTATTCCACCCCCGGCACGGCCTGCACCGTTTCCACGAACGATTCGGGGAAACCGGACTGCGCGCCGGTGATCTGAATCTGCGCCCGGCCGGTTACCTGGTCGAAGGAATCGGTGAGAGAAAACAGGATGCTCCGGCTGACCATGCCGATGGAAACAATGGCGGCGACGCCCAGGCAGATGCCCGCGATGGCCATGAAGGTCTGCCCCTTGCGCAGTTTCAAATGTTGCAGGCTGATATGGCGAAGCAGATTCCAGAAATTCATGAAGCGCGCCCGGAAACGGCGATGTCTTCGATGATGCCGCCGTCCTTGAGTTTGATGATGCGTTCGCCGTAGGAGGCGGCTCTGGCGTCATGGGTCACCATGGCGATGGTCTGGCCGGCCAGGTGGAGGGTTTCGAGCAAGCCCAGGATCTCTTCGCTGATGTGCGAATCCAGGTTGCCCGTCGGCTCGTCGGCCAGCAGAACCGCCGGGTCCGTGATCAGCGCCCGCGCAATGGCGACCCGCTGCATTTCGCCGCCCGAAAGCTGCTCCGGACGGTGCTTCGTCCGCGACCCGAGGCCGACGCGCTCAAGCAGACCGACGGTCTTGTCCCGGACTTGCGCAAACGGGACGCCGTCGAGCAAAAGCGGCAGCGCAACATTTTCCTCCGCGGTCAAAATGGGCAGCAGGTTAAAGAACTGAAAGACAAAACCGACTTTCCGGCGGCGGATCAGCGTGAGCGCATCGTCCGAAATGCCGTGCAGCGGGCTGCCGTCGATGAAGATCTCCCCTTCGTTGGGCTGATCGAGCCCGCCGATGAGGTTTAAAAGCGTGCTCTTGCCGGAACCGGAGGCTCCCATGATCGAGAGAAACTCGCCCTTTTCCAGACGGAAGGAAACATCCGACAGCGCCCGGATTTCCCTCTTTCCCTGAACGTAAAATTTGCTGACGTGCCGGACATCAATCATGACGATCCTTTGAAATGAATATTTTGCCGCAACCGGACTTCCCAGCGAAAGAATATAGAGAAGTGCGACGGGACTGTCAATTACATTTCTCCAGGCTGACCGTGCCCAAAGGCAGCAGGCGGATTGTCATAGAATTTGACTCAGTCAATCTTTTGAACGGATTACTTTTTCTTCATTCCGATCTTTGGGGGAAATATTTCTCTTGAAACCCCGAGGCCATACGGAGGTTATGAGCAGGACTCCATTAAGATTTCAACATGTCCTGTGTGTTCATCAACTTTTTCCTTGATGATTACGAATCCACATTTCCGGTAAAAAACAACACTCCTGAGATTCTCCTTATATACAGTGAGATTCAATTTTGTCCTTAAGGATTTTGCTTTATTCATTAATTGCTGTCCAATACCGTTGCCCTGAAAATCCGGAGAGACGAACATGGCCGCCAGCGTGTCACCATGAAGCGAGAAGAAACCCTTAATGACCTCACTGTCTATAAACACATACGTATCAGAAGCCGGAATATATGTTTTTTGCATGTCTTCGATTTTAGATTTCCAAAACTCCCTACCAACAAAGTTGTGTGTCTCAATTGAGGCCCTTAGCCAAATATCCAAGACATCATTCATGTCTGATACTTCAAAAGCACGTATCATGTTGGTCCTCAGGCTCATAACGACAAGCTAAGCCGGAGCCGCGAAGCGGCGATCGGCTTTAGCGACGTGATAATAGTTATGGCCTTTGTGCTCAATGCAATCAGTTGTCGGAATTTAACCCGCGGAATCTGATTTGTAAAAATCAGATTCCGCGGGTTGCCTCCTTTAATCGTCAAGAATATAAAGAGTTATCCAGACTCAACTTCTAAACAAAAAAGGAGGCAATATGAAATTCTATAATCAGCAACACAAGTATTACTGCGGCATCGACCTGCATGCCCGAAAAATGTTCGTCTGTGTTCTCGATCAAAAAGGTAAAACAATGGTGCATGAAAATATCAACACCGATACGGATCTGTTTATCCAGATCATCTCCCCTTACTTGGGGGACATCGTCGTGGGTGTTGAATGTGTCTTCTGCTGGTACTGGGTATCTGATTTATGTGCCAAACATCAAATACCCTTTGTTCTTGGTCACGTATTATACATGAAAGCCATTCACGGAGGAAAGACAAAAAATGACAAGATCGACTCCTACAAAATTGCCTTACTGCTTAAAGGCGGAAATTTTCCGACCGCCTATTCCTATCCGGCCGAGTGGCGGGCCACCAGAGATCTCTTGAGGCGAAGGATGTATCTCATGCGCAGGTGCGGTGAACTGGTTGCGCATATCCAAAACACCAAGACGCAATATAATCTGCCGGGATTTACCAAAAGGCTTGCCCGTAAATACAATCATGACGGCGTAGCCGAAAAATTCGAGAATCCGGAAGTACGCAAGAGCGTCGAGGTGGACCTGGCCGCCATCGCTTCCCTCAACCAGATCCTCAATCAATTGGAGTGGCATATTGAGAAAACGGCCGAACAACATGACTACCATACGCTGTATCTGCTCCGTTCCATGCCTGGTGTCGGCCTGATCCTCGCTCTGGTCTTCCTCTACGAAATCCAGGATATCAAACGCTTTCCTTCCGTCCAGGATTTCTCTTCTTATGCCAGGCTCATTAAACCGGTCAAAACATCAGACGGAAAATGGGCCGGAAAATCAAACGGCAAAATCGGCAACCACCATCTCAAATGGGCCTGCAATGAGGCCGCGATCCTCATGCTCAGGGAGTCAGAAAAAGCCAAACAATATGTGGCAAAACTCGAACGAAAATACAACAAAGGCAAAGCTCTGGGTATCTTCACCCACAAAATCGGCAGAGCCGTTTATTTTATTCTCAAAAACAAGGAGGCTTTCAATATGGATCGATTCTTCAGCCAATAATCTGGGGATTAAGGATGCCAGCCCGACGCCTAACTGAGATGCCATAGGCGGAGTCCGATGATCTTTATGGACCGAGTGCAGCGTGACTGCTTGAAAGATTGGACCCACAGGCCTTTAAGCTCATGGCTTTGATTGGCGGCATCCTTTCTCCCATTGATAAATAAATGATGCAAGACCAGACGATATCCGGGTTCTGCCCCTTGCCCGAGTGACAGCCTAACTGGATGGATCTTGAGTCCAAGCCGCTTATTTTGATTGCGCCGGGATAAGGGTACCGAAATATATTCTGGAGCTGTCGAATGACGGCAAACGGATTGTCAAAGAGCCTTTGGTGATTCAGTTAATCTCTATAGATGTTTGGTGCAGACGCATTCAGCGTTCTGACTCTCACGACGGAAGACGCAAGTCCGAACCATAGGGTCGTTTGTCAAGGGTCATTAACTTTTTAGACGGATAACTTTTTCCTCTTTCCGATCTTCAGGGAGATTTTGTGCTTGACAACCGATGGCCATATAGAGGTTACGCAATAATTTCATTCAGCCCTTCAATGGTTTGATTCAATTCTTCCAGAGATGCTTTGCCAATGACTTTCCCAATTCTTTCTACAGACAGGGTACGGATTTGACTAATTTTTAGCCATGATTT
>Ga0209723_1007053_pt1 | contig 10457 bp, 13 predicted proteins | sample BiotimSIPDNA_2_FD_185750 | JGI IMG/M metagenome (GOLD analysis project Ga0209723, IMG submission 185750) | Anaerobic biogas reactor microbial communites from Washington, USA - Biogas_R2 time_0 SIP DNA (SPAdes) (version 2) | ecosystem: Engineered > Bioreactor > Anaerobic > Unclassified | place... | reverse complement strand
CTTAGCGGCACTAATCTTATCTTTAATATTTATGAGACCATTAGCAATGTTTTTAATGGATATTGGACCTACATTTAATTTTAGAGGTATGTTAAGTGGAATTAGTTCAATTAATGTTTTAGCGTACAATTTTATCGCTTTTTTAATCTTGATTATTATCTTTAGTATTCTTTTAAGAATATTATTAATAGTAGCAGATGCAATAGAGAGAGTTTTAAAAGCGACAATATTATTAGCAATTCCGTCAAAAATTTTAGGAGCTATTTTAGGAATGTTTGAACATTATTTATTAGTGTTTATATTGTTATTTATTTTAACTTTACCAATCTTTAATTTTAGAATAATTAACGAAGCAGGATTAACATCGAGAATTTTAGGAGGAACACCAATTGTTTCTTCAGTAGCATCTGCAACAATCGATACTTTTAATGATGTTTACGCTATGAGTGAAGAATTATCTAATGATTCTAACCGAATAAAATTAGATGAAAAAGTTTTAAAAATAATGATTGATAACAATTTAATCAGCCAAGAGAAAGCTAAAGATCTATATGAAAAAGGAAAAATCAAAGTAGAATAGGAGAATGTATTATGATAAATTTAAAAGATGAAAACATTGAAGAATTAGTTAATAGTGGAGTAGTTATTTTAGATTTTTATGCACATTGGTGTGGCCCATGTAAAATGTTGGGACCTGTTTTGGAAAGTTTAGAAGCAGAAATGCCAAATCTAAAGGTTGTGAAAATCAATGTTGATGAAAACGAAGCTTTAGCTATGAAGTATAATGTTATGAGTATTCCAACTCTAGTTTTATATAAAGATGGAAATATGATCGAACAAAAATTAGGATTTCAAACTAAAGAAATGTTAATTGAATGGATCAATAATAATTAAATATATGTCAACCAAAAAGGTTGACATATATTTTTTGATTTGATATACTTTATTTAAATGAAAGGAGATTATATTTATGGCAGTAAAATTAAGATTAAAAAGAATGGGTGCTAAAAAAAGACCTTACTATCGTATCGTAGCTTCTGATTCAAGAAGTCCTAGAGATGGAAGATTTATTGAATTAATTGGTACTTATAATCCTTTAACTACACCATGCGAAGTTAAAATAGAAGAAGAAAAAGCTTTAAAATGGTTAAGTGATGGGGCACAACCTTCTGATACAGTTCGTGATCTTTTTAGTAAACAAGGAATAATGACAAAATTCCATGAAATGAAAGGGAAAAAATAATGACTGAATTAGTTGAATTGACAGAAACAATTGTAAAAGCAATTGTTAAAGATCCGGATGCAGTATCTGTTAAACAATTTGAAACTGACGAAGATTACATTTTAATTCAAATAATGATAGATAAAGAAGTAATGGGTTCAGTAATTGGTAGAGGTGGAAAAATTGCAAATGCAATTAGAACTTTAGTTCAAGCTTCTTCATTTATAAAAGGAAATCAAAAAATAAGAATTAATATTGATTCATTTTAGAACAGTTTAGTTCTTTTTTTTATTGTAATAAACCTCTTATTATATTATAATTAGAATAGAATGTAGGTGTCTGAATGAAGAAAAGAGTAATAACTGCTTTATTGTTATTAACAGTATTTTTACCAATCTTATATATTGGTGGCATTGTGTTTAATTTAGCTGTTTTAATAGTAGGAATATTAGGATTAAAAGAAATGCTTGATATTAAAAAAGAAATTCCTATAGCGATGAAATTAACAGCATTTGCGACATTTATTTATTTTGTCTTTAGTTTTTCTTCAGCACAAAACTTTGTTTTCTTTTTAGATTATCGAATAATTTCCTTAATATTATTAGTATTATTATTGCCAATTATTTTTTACCATGATGAAAAGAAATATAACATTAATGATGCTTTATCATTGATTGGAATAATTTTCTTTTTAGGATTATCATTTAATTTAATAATTAGTATTAGATCTAACAATTTAAATTTATTAATATATTTATTTTTAATAACAATAGTTACTGATACGTATGCTTATTTAGGTGGTTCTTTAATAGGAAAAAACAAATTGTTAGAAAAAATTTCTCCAAAAAAAACTTGGGAAGGGTTAATTGTTGGTACTATTTTTGGAGTTATGATCAGTAGTTTGTTTTATTATGCAACTATCAATCATCAAACAAATATATTTGTTTTAATTTTTAGTACTGCTTTATTATCTATCATTGGTCAATTTGGGGATTTAGTTTTCAGTTCGATAAAAAGATTGTACGGAAAAAAAGATTTTTCCAACTTATTACCAGGCCATGGAGGGGTTTTAGATCGTTTAGATAGTTTTATCTTTGTATCATTAGGATACGTATTGTTAATGTTATTTATTTAAAAAAAGAGAAAGAGGGAGAACCATGAATTTATTATATATAATATATTTTGTTTTGATATTAGGAGTTACAATTTTTATTCATGAATTAGGACATTTTATTTTTGCTAAGAAATCTAAAATCTATGTTTATGAATTTTCGATTGGAATGGGGCCAAAAATATTTAAATTCAATCGAAAAAATGATGAGACAACTTATTGTATTGGATTAATTCCTCTAGGTGGGTATGTAAAGATGTCTGGTGAAGAAATTGGCGAAGATAAAAACATTCCTAAAAATAGAAGACTTCAATCAAAAACATGGGGTCAAAAATTTATGGTTATAGTTGCTGGTTGTGTATTTAATTTTATTTTTGCTTTCCTAATACTATTCGCAATTGGAATTTTTTATGGATCAAATTCATTAGAACCAAAAATTGCAGGTTTAGTTGAAGATTTTCCAGCATATAATTCAGGAATAGAAAATGGCGATTTAATCTTAAAAATTGATAATCAAAAAATGGATACTTATGATGATGTCTTATTGAAATTAGAAATGGTTAAAGATTCTAAAGAAATAGATATTAAGGTTTTAAAAGCTGATGGTAAAATAAAAACTTATCAAATAAAACCGGTTAAAACGGAAATTGATGATATAACAAGCTACAAAATTGGTGTAAATTTTGCATCAACAAAAACTTATGGTTTTGTTAATGCTATAAAATCAGCTTTTGATAGAATGTTTTCTATTATCAAATCAATGTATACTATTATTATCAGTTTAATAACTGGAGCTTTAGGAATAAACTCTTTGTCAGGGCCAGTTGGTATATATACAGTCGTAGGAGATTCTGCTAAAGCGGGATTTGATAGTGTTTTATATTTAATTGCTTTCCTAAGTATTAATGTTGGTTTTGTAAATCTATTACCTTTTCCTGCGTTTGATGGTGGAAGATTATTATTTTTATTCATTGAGAAGATAAGAAAAAAACCAATCCCAGTTCAAGTAGAAAATATAATACATACAGTTGGTTTTGTATTTTTAATGATATTAATGATTGTTATTACTTTTCAGGATATTCAAAGATTATTTTAGGAGGTAAAGTATGAAAGATAAAGTTAGAATTCTTACTTGTTGTACATATTATGAAGACATAATAAAATTTGATTGCTTAGATGATGACTTTTTTAGCAAAAAAATGATTAAATTTTATCAAGAATATATCTTTCATATTGATGATGATGAACAAAATTTAATCGTTGTTAAAAAATTAGATAATGCTATGTATAAATATATCACTGATTTTTATTTTGCAAAATCTTTTCGTGAAACTTTAGATATAGATACAGTTATGAATCCTAATTTTACTGAAAAAATAGGATTGTTAAAATATTTGATTTCTTTTTATGAAAAATATAGTGATGAAAGTGTAGTTAAAGCTTCAACTAGATGGATCTAAGGAGGATATATGAGTAAGTTAAAAATAATTTTTATGGGTACGCCAGCTTTTGGTGTTCCAATTTTGGAAGAATTAATAAAAAATTATGATGTTGTAGCAGTTGTTTGTCAACCAGATAGAGGAGTATTATCTCCAATTAAGAAACTTGCTATAGAGAATAAGATAGAAGTTTATCAACCAGAAAAAATCAAAGAAGATTACGAATTTATATTAAAATTAAAACCTGATTTAATTGTTACTTGTGCTTTTGGGCAAATAATCAATTGGGATATTATAAAAGCTCCTAAATATGGTTGTATTAATGTTCATGCTTCTTTATTACCTAAATTGAGAGGTGGAGCACCTATTCATCGTGCTATAATTAATGGTGATTATAAAACAGGAATAACTATTATGAAAATGGTAGAAAGATTAGATGCTGGACCTATTTTAACTCAAAGAGAAATTCCAATTGAAGAAACTGATAATGTTGGAATATTACATAACAAATTAAGTTTATTAGGTAAAGAATTATTAATGGAAACAATACCTTTATTAGTTGAAGGAAAAATAACTCCAAAAATTCAAGAAGAAACAGGAGCAACTTTTGCAAGCAATATTAAAAGAGAAGATGAAAAAATTGATTTTTCTAAATCCTCTCGTCAAGTTTTTAATTTAATTAGAGGATTAAATCCTTTTCCAGGAGCATATACTATTTTGGAAACCAAAATAATTAAAGTGTGGAATTCTAGAATTGGAACTAATTTTTATTTTGATAAACATTATGGAGAAATAGTAGCTATTTACGATGATGGTATTGGTGTTAAAACTGAAAATGGTGAAATAATTATTACCGAACTACAAATGGAAGGTAAAACAAGAATGTTTGCTAAAGATTTTTTAAACGGATTGAGAGATCCAAAATTATTACTTGGCAAATTATTTGATTAAAAGGTGATAATATGAAAAGAATTAAAGAATTGTTAGAAAATAAATATATAAAAGCAGGAGCTTTCTTCGGCTTTTATCTTCTTTTTTTTGGATTCTTTTTTTTATTATCAGTTTCCAAACCCGAAACCAAACCAATTGAAAAAATCGAAAAACATTGGACTGATATTAAAAAGATTTATGAATATGAAGCAGTAATTAAGGATTTACAGACTGAAGCAGAAATAACAATAACAGGTAAGAGATTTTTTAATAAAAATCTATTTACTAAAGGCGAAGATAAAGTTTATTATTTTTATGGTGAAATTTACTTAGAAAATGAAGATGGTAAATTTGAAAAAGTTGATGAATATGAAATGGTATCAGAAACATTTAATGATGAATATTTAGATATTAGTATCATAAAAGAAAAATTAACCGAAGATAAACAAAAAGATAAAGTTATTAACTTTGATGAGTCAGAAACAATTAAGTATGTAGTTGATACTGAAGAGTATTATATTACTAGTAATAATGATGTTTTAAAAGAATTAAAAATTATAACAAAAGATTATTTAATTAATATTAAATATAAAAATATTGATAATGTAGAAGATTTTGTAGTGGAAAAATAAATTTTCACTTTTTTAATAGGAGGAAGTATGAAAAGCATCTATGATTTAGAAATAATTGATTTAGAAGAATATTTTTTAAGTATTAACGAAAAAAAATATAAAGCTAAACAAGTTTATGAATGGTTATACAAAAAAAGAGTATCTAGTTTTAAAGAAATGACTAATTTAAAAAAATCATTAATTGAACAATTAGAAAAAGACTTTTCTTTTGATTCATTAACAATTTTAAAAACAGAAAAAGGAAAACGTGTTAACAAATATTTATTTTTATTACCTGATCAAGAAAAAATAGAAGCTGTATTAATGTTTCATGATTATGGAAATAGTCTTTGTATTTCAACTGAAGTTGGTTGTAATATGGGATGTGCTTTCTGTGAGAGTGGTAGATTAAAAAAAGTTCGTTCTTTAAAAACATTTGAGATGGTTTTACAAGTTTTATTAGTAGAAGCATCCATAAAAGAAAGAATATCACATGTTGTATTAATGGGAATAGGAGAACCTTTTGATAATTATGATTCAGTATTAAGATTTATTAGAATAATCAATTCTAATCAAGGTATTGATATTGGAGCTCGTCATATTACTGTTTCTACATGTGGAATTGTTCCTAAAATAGAACAGTTAAGCAAAGAAAACATTCAAATTAATTTAGCAATAAGTTTACATGCTCCAACTAATGAGTTAAGAGATAAATTAATGCCAATAAATAAAGTGTATCCAATTGAAAAATTATTTAAAGCTTTAAAAAAATATTATGATTTAACAAATCGAAGAATAACTTTTGAATATATTATGTTAGATAACGTTAACGATTCTTTAGAGGACGCTCAAGCTTTAGCAGATCTTTTAAGAGGAATAAATTGTTATGTTAATTTAATACCTTATAATGAAACAAGTCATTTACAGTTTAAAAAGAGTAGCCATTTAAAAATTATGGCATTTTATGATATACTAAAAAAGAATAAGATAAATGTTACAATAAGAAAAGAATTTGGTAGTGAAGTTTCAGCTGCCTGTGGTCAATTAAGATCAACCAATTAGAAAGTGGGAAATCAAATGCAAACATATTATTTAACTGATGCTGGAAAAGTTCGTGAACATAATGAAGATAGTGTCATTATTGTTAAAAATAATAATAAAGAGTATCTATTAGCAGTAGCTGATGGAATGGGTGGTCATCAAGATGGTGAAACAGCTTCATCAATTACCATTGAATACATAAGAAATGCTTTTTTAGAATATGAGAGTATTGGTGATAAAGCTAATGCTGTTAATTTTATGAGAGAAAATGTTAAAAAAATAAATGAGATGATTTTTGATTACGCTAACAATCATGAAGAGAGCAAAGGAATGGGTACAACATTAGTTATGGCTATTTTAACTTCTGATTATTTAGTTTTCGGAAATATTGGTGACAGCTCTGGTTATGTATTGAAAGATGACAAATTATTTAAAGTTACTAAAGATCACACTTTAGTTAATTTATTAATAAACACAGGAGAGTTAACTGAAGAAGAAGCAAAAAAACATCCAAAGAAGAATGTACTAATGAGAGCTTTAGGCGCTAACGATCCAATAGAAATAGATATTTTCGATGTTGAAACTGAAATTCAAGCTATTATGTTATGCAGCGATGGGTTAACAAATATGTTAGATGAAGAACAAATCACTAAAGTTTTAACAACTAAAGAATTAACTATCGAAGAAAAAATTTTGAGATTAATAAAAAAAAGTAATAATCGTGGTGGTAGCGATAATATTTCGATAGCGTATCTTTTAAAAGAAAGTGGTGAATAAGATGATTATAAAGGGGCAAAAGATAAATGATCGTTATGAGATCTTAAAAATCCTTGGTGAAGGTGGTATGGCTAACGTTTATTTAGCACAAGATACAATTTTAGAAAGAAAAGTAGCTGTTAAAGTTTTAAGAGGAGATTTAGCGTCTGACGAAAAATTTGTGCGTCGCTTTCAAAGAGAAGCTTTAGCGGCTTCTTCATTAAATCATCCTAATGTTGTTCAAATGTATGATGTTGGAGAAGATGATGGTAATTTTTATATTGTTATGGAATATATTGAAGGAAGAACTTTAAAACAATTGATTAAAAAAAGAGGTAAATTAACATTTTCTGAAGTAGTTGATATTATGTTACAATTAACAGAAGGAATGTCTCATGCTCATGATGCTTATATTATTCATCGTGATATTAAACCTCAAAATGTTTTAATTTTAGATAATGGATTAGTTAAAATAACAGATTTTGGAATTGCTATGGCTTTAAATAGTTCTCAGTTGACACAAACTAATTCTGTTATGGGATCAGTTCATTATTTACCTCCTGAACAAGCTTCAGGAAAAGGAAGTACCATTAAAAGTGATGTTTATTCATTAGGTATTTTAATGTATGAATTATTGACAGGTAAATTACCTTTTAAAGGAGAAAACGCTGTAGAAATAGCTTTAAAACACATGAAAGATCCTTTACCTTCTTTAAGAAGAGAAATTGATGATTTACCACAAAGTATTGAAAACATTATTATAAAAGCAACTGCTAAAAATCCAAAAAATAGATATAATAATGCTCGAGAAATGTATGATGATTTAAAGACTTGCTTAGATAAAAATCGTGTTAATGAACAAAGATATATTTATCAATATTTAGAACAAGATTTAGAAGATACTAAAGTTATTAAACCAATTCTTAAAGATAATAAAGAAACAGATAAACCGGTTATCAAAGAAATAAAAAAGGATGAATTTAAGCCTAATAAAAAACTTTTCTTTATTTTAGGTGGAATTATTTTAGGATTAATATTGTTAATAATAACTATCTTTTTAATTGTTCCAGCTTTAACAAAAGTACCAGATGTAAAAGTGCCAGATGTTTCATTATTGACAGTAGAAGAAGCTGAATCTCAATTAAAAAAAGTTGGTTTTGAAGTTGAATTAGAAACTATTAAACAATCTAGTGAAACAGTTCCGATTGGTTATGTAATAAAAACATCACCAAGTAAAAATCGTTTAATAAAAAAAGGAACAACAATAAAAATTTATGAATCAACAGGTGTTGAATTAATCAAAATAACTGATTATACAGGTTTAGATTATGACGAAGTAAGAGACAGTTTGTTATTATCTGGAATAATTGTTAAACAAGAAAAGAGAACGGTTGAAAATATAGAAACTTATCGTGATAAAAGTAATCAAATTATAGGACAAGATCAAGAACCAGGAACTAAACTTCAAAAAGGTGATGAAATTATTCTATATCTACCAGATATTTATGAAGGTTATCCAGATATGGTTGGAGAAAGATGGACATTAGATGATGCTCAAGCTTTTGCAACAGAATATAATATAAATTTAAATGTTACCTATGAAGAAACAGATACAGTTTCTCCTAATCTAGTTATTTATCAGAGTAGAAGTACTCAAGATCCAATTATAGAGGGTGTAACTCTTCGAGTTACTATTTCTAAAGAATTACCCGAAGTAATTGAAGAAGAGCCAATTGAAGAAGAATCAGAGGAAGTTTAATGAGAGGTAGAGTTATTGGTAACATTTCTAATTTATATAAAGTAAAAACTGATAAAGAAGTTTATCTTTGTTGTGCTCGTGGTAAATTAAAACAAGAAAACAATAAACTTTTAGTTGGAGATATAGTTGAAATCGATCAAGAACAAAAAATAATTGATAAAATTTATCCTCGTAAGAATGAATTGATAAGACCGCCCATCTCTAATGTTGACCAAGCTATTATTGTAGTAAGTGTTATGAAACCAAAACTAGATTTATATTTATTAGATCGATTGATTAGCATTATTTCATATCATGATGTTGAAATAATTATTTGTTTTACTAAATTAGATTTATTAGAAAATAAATCTGATATAAAAGAAATAATGGATTATTATCAAAAAATTGGTTACTCAGTTACCAATAACAACGATATAGATAAATTAAAAGAACTATTAAAGAATAAAGTAACAGTTGTAGCAGGACAGAGTGGAGTTGGAAAATCATCTCTTTTAAACAAATTAAATCCTGAATTTAATTTAATTACTGATGAAATTAGTAGAAGTTTAAGAAGAGGTAAAAACACAACAAAACATGTTGAACTATTAGAAATAGAATCTGGCTTAGTAGCAGATACTCCCGGTTTTTCTATGGCTAGTTTAGAACAAATGAGTAAGGAAGAAATCAGAGATTCTTTTAAAGAATTTGATTTATATAAAGATGATTGTCAATATCGAGATTGTTATCATATTAATGAAAACAATTGTGCAGTTAAACAAGCTGATATATTAGAATCAAGATATCAAAACTATTGTAAATTTATTAAAGAAAAGGATGAATAAAATGGTTAAAATCTCAGCATCAATTTTATCTAAAAGAAACTTAGATACCATTAATGAATTAAATCAATTAGATATTGATTATTTTCATATCGATGTTATGGATGGTGAGTTTGTATCTAATATATCTTTTTCATTAGAAGAATTAAATAAGTTTGAAGGTTCTTTCCAAAAACCATTAGATGTTCATTTAATGGTTAATAATCCTGATAATTACTTTGAAACATTAAAAAGATTAAATACAGAATATGTAACGATTCATTATGAAATATTAAAAGACGAAGAATTATTAAATAAGATAAAAGATTATGGTTTTAAATGTGGAATATCTTTAAATCCACAAACACCAATTGAAAGTATTTATCCATACTTACAAAAGATAGATTTAGTTTTAATAATGAGTGTTGATCCAGGATATGGAGGACAGCCATTTTTATTTAATTCCTTAAGTAGAATAAAATCTTTAAAAGAAGAAATTAATAATCAACAAGTAAATGTTTTAGTATCTATTGATGGAGGAATTAATTTAATCAATTATCAAGAGATATCAAAATATAAACCCGATTTAGTAGTTCTAGGGACATCGTTGATTGATTCATTACAACCAAATGATTTAATTAGTAAATTTAGAGAGATGTAAATGTATTTACACAATATATAAAATAAATTGACTACTAAAAAGCAATGTGATATATTTAAAGTGTAATAAAAATAGGAGGAGAAAGAAAAATGAACAAAAAAGGTTTTACATTAGTAGAATTACTTGCAGT